>WBZM01000187.1_pt1 | contig 100415 bp, 105 predicted proteins | sample 5204271 | NCBI WGS metagenome assembly WBZM01 (sample SAMN12344346, study PRJNA552823) | activated sludge metagenome | biome: Activated sludge suspended growth; feature: Nitrification reactor; material: Wastewater; isolation source: activated sludge from nitrification reactor of wastewater...
CGGCGTCGAATTCATCGCCGCCAACACCGACGCCCAGGCACTCAAGCGCAACGCGGCACCGTCCAAGCTGTCGCTCGGCAAGACCGGCCTCGGCGCCGGTGCCAAGCCGGAAGCCGGCCAGGCTGCGGCCGAATCGCACCGCGAGGAAATCCGTGCCTCGCTGGAAGGCGCCCACATGGCCTTCATCACCGCCGGCATGGGCGGCGGCACCGGTACCGGCGCCGCCCCGGTGGTCGCCGAGATCGCCCGTGAAATGGGCATCCTGACCGTCGGCGTCGTCACCAAGCCGTTCGGTTTCGAGGGCAACAAGCGGATGAAGGCCGCCGAAGCCGGCATCGCCGAGTTTTCCAAGCACGTCGATTCGCTGATCGTCATCCTCAACGACAAGCTGATGGAAGTCATGGGCGACGATGCCGATGTCGACCATTGCTTCAAGGCGGCCGACGATGTGCTGAAGAACGCCGTTGGTGGTATCGCCGAAATCATTACCTACCCGGGCCTGGTCAACGTCGACTTCGAGGACGTGCGCACGGTCATGGGTGAAATGGGGCGCGCCATGATGGGTTCCGCCTCTGCCGCCGGCGTCGATCGTGCGCGCATCGCCGCCGAACAGGCCGTCGCCTCGCCGCTGCTGGAAGGCGTCAACCTGTCCGGCGCCAAGGGCGTGCTGGTCAATATCACTGCCTCGCGCAGCGGTCTGAAGATGAAGGAAGTCAATGAAGTGATGAATACCGTCAAGGCCTTTGCCGCCGAGGACGCCCACATCATCTTCGGTGCCGTTTACGACGAGCTGATGGGCGACGCCCTGCGCGTCACCGTCGTGGCGACCGGCCTCGGCCAGGTCCAGGCGCGCGCCCGCCAGACTTTCGAAGTGGTCAACACCCCCGTCGTCCAGGCGATGGCGACCGGCACCAGCGATGCCGTGGCGTTCGCGCCGACTTCCACAGTCGATTATTCACACCTCGAGGTGCCGTCGGTCGTCCGTCGCGGGCAACGCAACGTGACGGTCGAAGCACTGGCCAACAGCGGCGTAGACCGTTACGACATCCCGGCCTTCCTGCGCAAACAGGCGGACTGACCGGCGAGTCACTTCTCTGAAAAGGGCGGCGTCACGTTGTGTTACAATGTGACGCTCCCCAAATTATTCAAGCACTTGCATGCTAAAGCAACGCACGCTCAAGACTGTCATCCGCGCCTCTGGCGTCGGTCTGCATGGCGGCATCAAGGTCAATATGCTGCTGCGCCCGGCCGCCCCGGATACCGGCATCGTCTTCCGGCGCGTCGACCTGCCCGAGCCGATGGACATCCCGGCAGCCGCCTTCATGGTCGGCGACACCCGCATGTGCTCCTGTCTGGAAAAGGACGGGGTGAAAGTAGGCACCATCGAACACCTGATGTCGGCCTTTGCCGGTCTCGGCATCGACAACGCCTGGGTTGATCTGGATGCGCCGGAAGTGCCCATCCTCGACGGCTCGGCCGCGCCGTTCATCTTCCTGATCCAGTCGGCCGGGATCGAGGAACAGAACGCAGCCAAGAAATTCATCCGCGTCACCCAGCCGATCGAAGTTCGCGACGGCGACAAATGGGCGCGTTTCGAGCCTTACGACGGCTATCGCCTCACTTTTTCCATCGTCTTCAACCATCCGGCCATCGACAAGTCGGCGCAGCAGGCCGAAATCGATTTCGCCGAGCATTCCTACGTGCGCGAAATCGCGCGTGCCCGCACCTTCGGCTTCATGCAGGAAGTCGAATACCTGCGTGAAAACGGCCTCGCCCTCGGCGGCGGGCTGGAAAACGCCATCGTCCTCGACGAGTTCCGCGTCCTCAACCAGGACGGTCTGCGCTACGGCGACGAATTCGTCAAACACAAGATCCTCGACGCGGTCGGCGACCTCTACCTGCTCGGTCATCCGCTGCTCGCCGCCTACTCGTCGCACAAGGGCGGCCACGCGCTGAACAATCAGTTGGCCCGCGAACTGCTGACCCGCCAGGACGCCTGGGAACTGGTCACCTTCGAGGAAGCCGACCGGGCGCCGCTCGGCGTCACGCGCTGGCTCGAACAGCCGGCGTAACACGATGTGGCTGTTGCGCCTGCTGGCGGTCCTGCTGGTCGTCGCCATCGGCGCCGGCCTGCTGCTCCACGTCGTCACCGGCAACCGCAACTACCTCGCCTTCGCCTGGCGGCTTTTCCGCTACGGAATCGTCTTCGCGCTGATCATTTTTGCGCTGATGATCATCGAGCGCGTCGCCGTCATTCCTGCCTAGCGACGCGCTCAAGCAGCGTTTCCAGGGCGTCCCGCAGGGGGCCTTTCGGCAGGTTTTCCGAGGTCGACCGCAACACTCCGCAAGCCCTTGCTGAGAGCGGCTTCTGGAGTGAACTCATTGATTGGCAAGGGATTTGGCGGGGTTGAACTTTGACCTCGATGTCGTTACACTCCGCTCCGCCCTTCGATAACTCGTCGCACAGGCGCCGGCTCATCTGGCGAATCTTGGCGGCGACTGCGCCGTTGTCGGCGTGGATAACGACTTTCCCCGACTTGTAGTTGGCAACCCGCGCCGCGTGGCGAAAAGCCGCCGGAGCCACCGCTTCGAAGCGGCGCGCCAGCTTGAGCAACAGCCGGGCATGGGCCATCACCCGGCCGGCCGCGGCATCGTTGTCGAGGTAGTGCTCAAGCCCGTTGGTCATAGGAGATTTTTGTGCAGATTATTCTGGTTTCGCGCCACCTCAAGGCGGCACGGACGATCACCATTATGCCTCGCCATCTGATGATCGCGGGCTTCGTCTTTCTGGCGCTGGTCGTCGGCAGCTCGGCCACGCTTTCCTGGCTGTCCGGCCAGCTGGGCGCCTTCGGCAAACGCGACGACGCGCTGTCGCAGCATGCGGCGAGCCAGCAGTACGTCAGCAACAACCTGCAACTGATGGCGACCCGCCTCGGCGAACTGCAGGCGCAGGTGCTGCACCTCGACAGCCTCGGCGAGCGGCTGGCCGGCCTCGCCGGCGTCAAGCGCGAAGCGCCGGCGCGCGACAAGCCAGCCGGGCAGGGCGGCGCCTTCGTGCCGGCGCCGTTGACGGCCGGCGAGCTGCAACGCGAAATCGACCGTCTGGCGCTCGAAGTCGATGTCCGAACCGACGAGTTGGCGGTGCTCGAGTCGCGCTTCCTGGAGCAGCGGGTCAAGGAGCGCCTGTTGCCGACGACGCTGCCGGTCAAGGAGGCCTTTCTCGGCTCGCCCTTCGGTCATCGCAGCGATCCGATCGCCGGCCTGCGCGCCATGCACGAGGGGATCGATTTCAACGCCGAAACCGGCACCCCGGTCGTCGCCGCGTCCGATGGCGTAGTGCTGACAGCCGCCTACCGCAGCGATTTCGGCAACATGATCGAGGTCGACCACGGCGCCGGCCTGACCACCCGCTACGCCCACCTGTCGCGCATGGACGTCAAGCCCGGTGCCCTCGTCAAGCGCGGCGAAGCGCTCGGTGCGGTCGGGAGCACCGGACGCTCGACCGGCCCGCACCTGCATTTCGAGGTGCGCATGCTGGGCGTCGCCCAGAACCCGGCGCAGTTCCTGAAGCAGGGCGAAGAATACGCCTTCGTCAAGCGGCGCTAGGCGATGCCGAAAGCTTGATCCAGGTCGCCATCGTCGCTTCAGGGCGGCATGCTAGAATCCGCCCTTTGCCGCGCCTTGCGCCACCACTATAGATCGCGATGATTTCCGGCCTACTCAAAAAGATTTTCGGCAGCCGCAACGAGCGGCTGATCAAGCAATACGCCCAGACCGTCAAGCGCATCAATGCGTTCGAGCCGCAGATCCAGGCGCTCTCCGACGAGCAGTTGCGGGACAAGACGGACGAGTTCCGCCAGCGTCACGCCCATGGCGAATCGCTCGACGACCTGCTGCCGGAAGCCTTCGCCGTCGTTCGCGAAGCCGGCAAGCGCGAGCTCGGGATGCGTCATTTCGACGTCCAGCTGATCGGCGGCATGGTCCTGCACTACGGCAAGATCGCCGAAATGCGTACCGGCGAGGGCAAGACTCTGGTCGGCACGCTGCCGGCCTACCTCAACGCCATTTCCGGGAAGGGCGTCCACGTCATCACGGTCAACGACTACCTGGCCAGCCGCGATGCCGAATGGATGGGGCGCCTGCATCGCTTCCTCGGCCTCAGCGTCGGCGTCAACCTGTCGCAGATGGACCACGAGGCCAAGCAGCAGGCTTACCTGGCGGACATCACCTACGGCACCAACAACGAGTTCGGCTTCGACTACCTGCGTGACAACATGGTCTACGAGGCCGGCCAGCGCGTGCAGCGCGGCCTGAATTTCGCCATCGTCGACGAGGTCGACTCCATCCTGATCGACGAGGCGCGCACGCCGCTGATCATTTCCGGCCAGGCCGAGGATCACACCGACCTCTACCTGCGCATGAAGGACGTCGTGCCACAACTGACGCGCGCCATGGAAGAAAACGGCGAGGGCGACTACTGGGTCGACGAGAAGGGGCATCAGGTGCACCTGTCGGAGGCCGGCTACGAGCACGCCGAGGACCTGCTGGTGGAGCACGGCCTGCTACAGGAGGGGCGCAGCCTCTACGATGCGGCCAATATCCTGCTGATGCATCACCTTAACGCGGCCCTGCGTGCGCTGACCCTGTTCAACCGCGACCAGCAGTACGTCGTGCAGAACGGCGAGGTGGTGATCGTCGACGAATTCACCGGTCGCCTGATGGCCGGCCGCCGCTGGTCGGACGGCCTGCACCAGGCGGTCGAGGCCAAGGAAGGCGTGGCGATCCAGGCCGAGAACCAGACCCTGGCCTCGATCACCTTCCAGAACTACTTCCGCATGTACGGCAAGCTGGCCGGCATGACCGGCACCGCCGACACCGAGGCCTACGAGTTCCAGCAGATCTACGGCCTTGAAACCGTCGTCATCCCGACCCACCGCCCGATGGTGCGCAAGGACATGAACGATCTCGTCTTCAAGACGGCCGACGAGAAGCACGCTGCAATCATCGCCGACATCAAGGACTGCGCCGATCGCGGCCAGCCGGTGCTGGTCGGCACGACCTCGATCGAGGCCTCGGAACTGCTCTCCGGCCTGCTCGACAGGGAAAAGCTGCCGCACCAGGTGCTCAATGCCAAGCAGCATGCCCGCGAGGCAGAAATCGTCATCGAGGCCGGTCGGCCGGGGCAGATCACCATCGCCACCAACATGGCCGGTCGTGGCACCGACATCGTGCTCGGTGGCAGTATCGAGAAGGCGATTTCCGCGATCAAGCACGACGAAGCGCTGCCGGAAGCCGAGCGCGAGGCGAAGATGGCGGCGATGCGCGAAGAATGGCAGACGCTGCACAACCAGGTGCTGCGTGCCGGCGGCCTGCATATCATCGGCTCCGAACGCCACGAGTCGCGCCGTATCGATAACCAGCTGCGCGGCCGTGCCGGCCGTCAGGGTGATGCCGGTTCCTCGCGCTTCTACCTGTCGCTCGACGATCCGCTCCTGCGCATCTTTGCCGGCGAGCGCCTGCGTGCCATCATGGACAAGCTGAAGATGCCGGAAGGCGAGGCGATCGAGCATCCGCTCGTCACCCGCTCGCTGGAGTCGGCGCAGCGCAAGGTCGAGGCCCGCAACTTCGACATCCGCAAGCAGCTGCTGGAGTACGACGACGTTTCCAACGACCAGCGCAAGGTGATCTACCAGCAGCGCAACGAACTGCTGGAAACCGGGGACATTTCGGAGACGATCGACGCCATGCGGCAAAGCGTCGTCGCCGAGATCTTCCGCACCCACGTGCCTGCCGATTCGGTCGAGGAGCAGTGGGACCTCGCCGGCCTCGAACGCGCCCTGGCCGCCGAGCTGCAGATCAACGCGCCGGTCGTCGAGTGGTTCAGGAGCGAGCCGACGCTGTCCGATGACGAGATCCTCGCCCGCATCCAGCATGGTGCCGACGAAGCCTATCGTGCCAAGGTCGACCTGGTCGGCGCCGAAAATTTCCACCAGTTCGAGCGCAACGTGATGCTGCAGAGCCTCGACTCGCACTGGCGCGAGCACCTGTCGGCGCTCGACCACCTGCGCCAGGGCATCCACCTGCGCGGCTACGCGCAGAAGAACCCGAAGCAGGAATACAAGCGCGAGGCCTTCGAGCTGTTCGAGGGACTGCTTGATCAGGTGCGCAAGGAAGTCACCCGCGTCGTCTTCACCGTGCAGATCCGCTCGCAGGAGGATGTCGAGGAAACCGCCCCGCACGCCGAGGTGCACAACGTCCAGTACCAGCACGCCGGCTTCGACGAAGCGCTGGCCGGCGGCGACGGCGCGGCGGCGCAGCAACCGCCGGCCGACGCCGGGCCGAAGGTCGGACGCAACGACCCCTGTCCCTGCGGCAGCGGCAAGAAATACAAACACTGCCACGGAAAACTTTCCTGATCTGATCCCAAGGCACCCGACGCGGTGCCTTGATGTTTTTGGAGCCACGAGAATGCCTGTCAATTACGCCACGCCCGCTGCCGACCAACTCCTGCCGGTGGCAGGTGTCCGCCTCGGCACCGCCGAAGCCGAGATCCGCAAGAAAAACCGCCGCGACCTGACCCTGCTCGCACTCGACCCCGGCTGCACGGTCGCCGGCGTATTTACGCAGAACCGCTTCTGCGCGGCGCCGGTGCAGCTGTGCCGCAACCATCTCGCCGGCGGCCGGGAAATCCGCGCGCTGGTCATCAATACCGGCATCGCCAATGCCGGCACCGGCGAGCCGGGCCGCCAGGCGGCGCAGGCCACCTGCGACGCGGTGGCGGCCCGGCTCGGCATCGCCGCCGAACAGGTATTGCCGTTCTCGACCGGCGTCATCCTCGAACCGCTGCCCGTCGACCGTATCCGCGACGGCCTGCCGGCCGCCCAGGCCGACCTCAAGGCCGACAACTGGCATGCCGCGGCACACGCCATCATGACCACCGACACCGTCGCCAAGGCCGCGTCGCGGACGGTTGCGGTCGACGGCAAAAAAGTGACCATTTCCGGCATCTCCAAGGGAGCCGGCATGATCAAACCTAACATGGCGACCATGCTCGGCTTCCTCGCCACCGATGCCGGCATCGCCCAGCCGCTGCTCGACCGGCTGGTCAGGGAGGCGGCCGACCAGTCGTTCAACTGCATCACCGTAGATGGCGACACCTCGACCAACGACTCCTTCGTGATGATCGCCAGCGGCCAGTCCGGCGTCGTTTTCACCGGCGAGTCCGATGCCGGCTGGGCCGAAGTCAGGGCCGCCATCATCGCCGTATCCGTCGAGCTGGCGCAGGCCATCGTGCGCGACGGCGAGGGCGCGACCAAGTTCATCACCATCGCCGTCGAGGGCGGCCGGGATGCGGAGGAATGCCGCAAGGTCGGCTACGCCATCGGCCATTCGCCGCTGGTCAAGACCGCGTTTTTCGCCTCCGACCCCAACCTCGGCCGCATCCTGGCGGCGGTCGGCTATGCCGGCATCGCCGACCTCGACGTCGACGGCGTCAGGGTCTGGCTCGACGACGTGCTGGTCGCCGAGCGTGGTGGCCGGGCGGCAGCCTATCGGGAAGACGATGGTGCGCATGTCATGCGCCAGGCGGAGATCACGGTGCGCGTGAATCTCGGGCGCGGCGACGCGGCGGCCAGAGTTTACACCTGCGACTTTTCCTATGACTATGTCAAGATAAACGCCGACTACCGCAGTTGAGGATTTCCAAATGAGCGCCGTCCGTCAGGATCTGACCCGCACCACACTGGCCGTCGTCTGCATTTTCGCGCTGATCGCCGCCTCGTTCTGGGTGCTGCGTCCCTTCCTGGCGGCGACGGTGTGGGCGACCATGCTGGTGGTCGCCACCTGGCCGCTGCTGAAATCGCTCGAGGCGCGCTTCGGCGGCCGCCGCGGCCCGGCGGTCGCGGTGATGACGCTGGCCATGCTGCTCCTGCTGATCCTCCCGCTGTGGGGGGCGATCGAAACCATCGCCGATCACGCCGATCAGCTGACCGAGGCGGTGAAGAAGGTCGCCGTCACCGGGGTGCCGCAGCCGCCGGAATGGGTCGCCACCGTGCCGCTGGTCGGCGAGAAGCTGGCGGCGAACTGGCGCCAGGTGGCGGAGGACGGAACGGCGGGGCTGATGTCGCGCGCCTCCCCCTACGTGACCGGTGCCGCCAAGTGGGTGCTCGGCCAGGCCGGCAGCCTCGGCGGCATGCTGGTCCAGTTCCTGCTGATCGTGATTCTTTCGGCGATCATGTACAGCAGCGGCGAGGGGGCGGCACGCAGCGTGCGCCGCTTCGGCCGCCGTCTTGCCGGCGAACGCGGCGAAAACTCGGTCATCCTCGCCGGGCAGGCGATCCGCGGCGTCGCGCTCGGCGTGGGCGTGACCGCCATCGTCCAGACGGTGCTCGGCGGCCTCGGCCTGGCCATCGCCGGCGTGCCCTTCGCCTCGCTGCTGTCGGCGGTCATGCTGATGCTGTGCATCGCCCAGCTCGGGCCGGCGCTGGTGCTGTTCCCGGCCGTCGGCTGGATGTACTGGACGGGCGACAACGCCTGGGCGACCTTCCTGCTGGTGTGGAGCCTGATCGTCGGCAGCCTCGACAATTTCCTGCGTCCGGTGCTGATCAAGAAGGGCGCCGACCTGCCGCTGCTGCTGATCTTCGCCGGCGTCATCGGCGGCATGCTGGGCTTCGGCCTGATCGGCATCTTCGTCGGCCCAGTCGTGCTGGCCGTGACCTACACGCTGCTCGAAGCCTGGATCGAGGACGCGCTGGGCAAGGCTGACGCCGACTAGGCGATTTTACGCAGCCGGATCATCCGGAACCAGCCGCCGACCAGTGCCGGCTGGTCGTGCTCCACTTGCAGGGCAGGCGCCGAGGCCAGCAGGGCCTCGAAGACGACGTCGAGCCGCGTCGCCACCCGGCGCAGCAGCGGGTTGGCCAGGCGTCGCAGCAATGCGGTCTGGCCGTGGCGCAGGAACTTGTCGAACACCAGCACCTGCCCGCCCGGCCGCAAGATCCGCGCGACCTCGGCGAAGCAGTCGGCCGGCTCGGGCACGACAGCGAGAATCAGGTGCAGCACCGCCAGGTCGAAGCTGGCATCGGCGAACGGCAGGCGCTGGGCATCGCCCTGCACCGGCGCGAAGTCGACATCCCCGGCGCGCGGCAGGGCGCGGCGCAGCATGGCCCGGTTGAGGTCGAGTCCGACGTAGTGATGTTGCGGCGGTAGATGCGGCAGGTCGAGTCCGGTGCCGACGCCGGCCAGCAGCACGCGGCCGGGTTCGGCGGGCAGGGTGGCCAGGCTTCGCCGGCGTGCCGCCAGCGTCGCCCGGGCGATCGCCGCGTCGTAGAAGGGGGCGATCAGCGTGTAGCTGTGCTTGAGGCTCAGTGCAGCACCCGCGGCATGGCCAGCGTGAATTCGGGAATCTCGGCGTCGAAGTGGGTGCCGTCCTCGGCCACCATCTGGTAGCTGCCCTTCATGGTGCCGACCGGCGTGCTCAGCGCCGAACCGCTGGTGTACTGGAAGCTTTCGCCGGGCTTGAGCAGCGGCTGCTTGCCGACGACGCCGAGGCCGCGCACTTCCTGCACCTCGTCGTGGGCGTCGGTGATGATCCAGTGGCGCGAAATCAGTTGCGCCGGCACTGCGCCGACGTTCCTGATGGTGATGGTGTAGGCGAACAGGTAGCGGTTCTCGTCCGGGTCGGACTGGTCGGGAATGAACTGCGCCACCGGCAGGACTTCGATCTGGTATTTGTTGGCGTCGGGCATGGGATAATTTCGTCTGTTCTTGTTGAGGGAAGCATCATGTCAGCCAGAGATTACATCATCGCCCCGAGCATCCTGTCCGCGAATTTTGCGAAGCTGGGCGAGGAAGTCAGCAACGTCATCGCCTCGGGGGCCGACTGGATCCACTTCGACGTGATGGACAACCATTATGTTCCCAACCTGACCATCGGCCCCCTCGTCTGCGAAGCCATTCGCCCGTGCACCGCCGCCCCGATCGATGTGCACCTGATGGTCAAGCCGCTCGACCGCATCATCCCCGACTTCGCCAAGGCCGGCGCCAACATCATCACCTTCCACCCCGAAGCCAGCGAGCACATCGACCGCAGCCTGGCGCTGATCCGCGACCACGGCTGCCAGGGCGGCCTCGTCTTCAACCCGGCCACCCCGCTCGATTACATGGACTATGTCCTCGACAAGATCGACGTCGTGCTCCTGATGAGCGTCAACCCCGGCTTCGGCGGCCAGAAATTCATTCCCGGCACGCTGGCCAAGGTGCGCCAGGCAAGGGCGAAACTGGATGCCTACGAGAAGGAAAGCGGCCGGCGCATCCGCCTGGAGATCGATGGCGGCGTGAATACGGCGAACATTGCCGAGATCGCCCGCGCCGGGGTCGATGCCTTCGTTGCCGGTTCGGCCGTCTACGGCGCCGGCAAGGACAGCGATCCGCAGCGCTACAACAGCATCATCGATGCCCTGCGCGCTGAACTGGCGAAAGTCTGAGCCATGCACTTCCAGTCCGTCACCTTCGATCTCGACGGCACGCTGCTCGACACCATTGCCGACCTCGCCGAGGGCTGTCGCCTGATGCTCGAAGAAGTCGGCGCGCCGCCGCGCACGCAGGCCGAAGTCCACAGCTTCGTCGGCAAGGGCATGGCCGTCCTCGTCGAACGTTGCCTGACCCACGAGCAGCCACCGAGCGCCGAAAAGCTGCACGCCGCCATCGAATCATTCAAGCGCCACTATGCTGCGGTCAACGGCAAATTCACCCTGATTTACCCCGGCGTCCGCGAAGGCCTGCAGGCGTGGCAGGCCAGTGGCGTGAAGATGGGCGTCGTCACCAACAAGCCGGGCATGTTTACCGAGGCGCTGCTCGAGCGCATGGGCCTCGCCGACTATTTCGACCTCGTCGTCTCCGGCGACACCACGCCGAACAAGAAGCCGCATCCGGAGCCCATCCTCCATGCCTGCCGCATCTTCAACGTGCGGCCCGACCGCAACCTGCATGTCGGCGATTCGGAAAACGACATCCACGCCGCCCGCGCCGCCGGCTGTCCGGCCTTCTGCGTGCCCTACGGCTACAACGAGGGCAAGCCGGTGGACAGTGCCGATTGCGATGCGCTAGTATCCGATCTGCTTGCCGCCTACCGGCAGGCCCTCACCTTCAAAGACCTCAAGCACAAATGACAACGCTGCGACTCTGGAACGAATGGCAAGGTTGGCGTCGCTGGCGCCCCTGATCTCCCTTCGCGCGCCCGCCCGGCGCAACGCACCAGACCGCGACACCCCCGTCATTTTCGAGGCTTCCCCATGACCGAAACCGAATTCAACGCGCTTGCCGCGCAAGGCTACAACCGTATTCCCGTCACGCTGGAAACGTTCGCCGACCTCGACACGCCGCTTTCCATCTACCTCAAGCTGACCAGCGGCGCCAACGGCGGCCACTATTCCTACCTGCTCGAATCGGTGCAGGGCGGCGAACGCTTCGGCCGCTACTCGATCATCGGCCTCGCCGCGTCGACGCGCATCGTCGTCAATGGCCACCAGGTACTGGTGCTGACCGGCAACCGCATCGCCGAGCGCGAGGACGACACCAATCCGCTCGACTTCATCGGCAAGTTCATGCAGCGCTTCCGGGCGCCGCCGACGTCGGGCCTGCCACGCTTCTGCGGTGGCCTGGTCGGCTGCTTCGGCTACGACACCGTGCGCTACGTCGAGACGCGGCTGACCCGCACCCACAAGCCGGACGAAATCGGCACGCCCGACATCGGCCTCCTGCTGTCCGAGGAAATCGCCGTCGTCGACAACCTGTCCGGCAAGCTGACGCTGATCGTCTATGCCGAACCCGGCTTCCCCGGCGCCTGGCACAAGGCGCGGGCGCGGCTCAAGGAATTGCTCGGCAAGCTGCGCACGCCGGTCGTCATCCAGGCCGAACAGCCGGTGCCGTCGGAAGCCGCCGTCTCCATCTTCGGTGAAGGCGCCTTCAAGCAGGCGGTCAGGAAGGCCAAGGAGTACATCACCGAGGGCGACATCATGCAGGTCGTCCTGTCGCAGCGCATGACCAAGCCGTTCAACGCCAGCCCGCTGGCGCTCTACCGGACGCTGCGCAGCCTCAACCCGTCGCCCTACATGTTCTATTTCGACTTCGAGGATTTCCACGTCGTCGGCGCCTCGCCGGAGATCCTGGTCCGCCTCGAAGGCGAGCGCGTCACCGTCCGGCCGATCGCCGGCACCCGCAAGCGCGGCGCCTCGCCGGAAGAAGATGCGGCGCTGGCCGCCGAACTGCTGGCCGACGAGAAGGAGCGTGCCGAGCACACTCAGCTGCTCGACCTCGGGCGCAACGACTGCGGCCGCGTCGCGCGGGTCGGCACGGTCAAGCTGACCGAGAACATGATCGTCGAGCGTTACTCGCACGTGATGCACATCGTCTCCAACGTCGAAGGCAAGCTGCAGCCGGGGCTCGACGCGCTCGACGTGCTGAAGGCGACCTTCCCGGCCGGCACCGTGTCCGGCGCGCCGAAGGTGCGGGCGATGGAGATCATCGACGAGCTGGAGCCGGTCAAGCGCGGCATCTACGCCGGCGCCGTCGGCTACCTGGGGTTCAACGGCGACATGGACCTGGCGATCGCCATCCGCACCGCCGTCGTCAAGGACCGCAAGCTGCACGTCCAGGCCGGCGCCGGCATCGTCGCCGACTCCGACCCCAATTCGGAATGGACCGAAACCCAGAACAAGGCCCGTGCCGTCCTGCGGGCCGCCGAACTCGCCGAGCAGGGGCTGGATACTCGGATCGACTGATCCCCAACCAGCGCCGCGCGTAAATGAAGAACCGCCCGTGAAAATGGGCGGTTTTTTTACGTCGACCGCAGCAGGCGGCAGGTGTCGGAAATCCGAGGGCAGGATCCGGCCGGCAGTCGGAAATCCGGCGCCTTGCGCCGGGTGGTCGAAATAAATCGTTGAAAAATCAATCGCCTGGGTTTTTTTGTGCGGCCGATTTTCCTGGCATGCCCCCTGCAATGTATTTCCCGTCGAAGCCGACCGCCGGCTTCCTTACTGACTGGAGATGACATGAACCGCCTCGCCTTTGCCGCTGCATTCGCTGCCATCCTCGGGACTGCCGCCGTCGTGCCGGCGCATGCCCAGGAATCCCTCACCGTCAAGAAAATCAAGGACACCGGCACGATCACGCTGGGTCACCGCGAATCCTCGATTCCGTTCTCGTACTACAACGACCAGCAGCAGGTCATCGGCTACTCGCAGGAACTGATGCTGAAAGCCGTCGACGGCGTCAAGGAACAGTTGAAGCTCGCCAAGCTCGACACCAAGCTGATGCCGGTCACCTCGGCCAATCGCATTACCCTGGTCCAGAACGGCACCATCGACATCGAATGCGGTTCGACCACCAACAACCTCGAGCGCCAGAAGCAGGTCGGCTTCTCGACCACCATCTTCGTCATCGGCACCAAGCTGATGACCAAGAAAGATTCGGGCATCAAGGACTTCCCCGACCTCGCCGGCAAGAACGTCGTCACCACTGCCGGCACCACCTCCGAGCGCCTGCTGCGCAAGATGAACGAAGAAAAGCAGCTGAAGATGAACATCATCTCCGCCAAGGATCACGGCGAAGCCTTCCTGACGCTGGAAACCGGCCGTGCCGTCGCCTTCATGATGGACGACGCGCTGCTCTACGGCGAAATGGCCAAGGCCAAGAAGCCGGGCGACTGGATCGTCACCGGCACCGCCCAATCCAAGGAAGCCTACGGCTGCATGCTCCGGAAGGACGATCCGGAATTCAAGAAGATCATCGATGCCGCGCTGAGCAAGGCGATGACCTCGGGCGACGCCGAGAAGATCTACGCCAAGTGGTTCATGAACCCGATCCCGCCCAAGGGGCTGAACCTGAGCATGCCGCTGTCGGACGAGATGAAGGCCCTGTACAAGGCACCTAACGACAAGGCGTTCGAGTAAACAACGCACCCCTTCCCCAAGGAGAACAGTCATGCTGAATCGTTTCATTGCACGCTGCCTGCTGGCCGCCGCCGGCTTCCTGGCAGCCGTCCCGGCCTTCGCCGACAAGCCCAACGTCGTCATCCTGGCCACCGGCGGCACGATCGCCGGGGCCGGCGCCGATGCCGCCAAGAGCGCCACTTACCAGGCCGCCAAGGTGCCGGTCGACAAGCTGATCGCCGGCATTCCGACGCTCGCCGACGTCGCCCAGGTGCGCGGCGAGCAGGTCTTCCAGATCGCTTCCGAGAGCTTCACCAACGAGCACCTCGTCACCCTCGGCAAGCGCGTCGCGGCGCTGGCCAAGCAGGGCGACGTCGACGGCATCGTCGTCACCCACGGCACCGACACGCTGGAGGAAACCGCCTACTTCCTCAACCTGGTGGTGCGCACCGACAAGCCGATCGTCATCGTCGGCTCGATGCGGCCCGGCACGGCGATGTCGGCCGACGGCACGCTCAACCTGTTCAACGCGGTCGGCGTCGCCGCCAGCCAGGATGCGCGCGGCAAGGGCGTGCTGGTGGCGATGAACGATGAGCTGAACAGCGGGCGCGACGTTTCCAAGATGGTCAACATCCGCACCGAGGCCTTCAAGAGTCCGTGGGGGCCGCTCGGCATGGTCGTCGAAGGGAAGAACTACTGGTTCCGCCTGCCGGCCAAGCGCCACACTGTGAATTCCGAGTTCGACATCGAGAAGATCGACGTCCTGGCGCCGGTCGAGATCGCCTACGGCTACGGCAACGTGACCGACACCGCCTACCGCGCCTTCGCCGAGAAGGGCGCCAAGGCGATCATCCACGCCGGGACCGGCAACGGCTCGGTGAGCAACCGCGTCGTGCCGGCGCTGCGCGACCTGCGCGGCCAGGGCGTGCAGATCATCCGCTCCTCGCACGTCAATGCCGGCGGCTTCGTCATCCGCAATGCCGAGCAACCGGACGACCAGTACGACTGGGTGGTGGCGCACGACCTCAATCCGCAGAAGGCGCGCATCCTGGCCGCCGTGGCGATGACGAAAACGCAGGACAGCAAGGAACTCCAGCGCATCTTTTGGGAATACTGAGCGCAAACGCAACGCCGGGGCGGGCCAGCGGCGCGCCCCGGACCGATCACAACAATCGAGGGATCCCTCCATGAGCTATCAATGGAACTGGGGCGTCTTCCTGCAGCCTAGCGCGAGCGGCGACGACACCTATCTGGGCTGGATGCTGGCCGGCTTCAAAATGACCATCGGGCTGTCGTTGACCGCCTGGGTGCTGGCGCTGCTGCTCGGCGCGCTGATCGGCGTGCTGCGCACGGTGCCGAACAGGGCGCTGGCCGGTTTTGCCACCGGCTACGTCGAACTGTTCCGCAACATACCGCTGCTGGTGCAGTTGTTCATCTGGTATTTCGTGTTGCCGGAACTGCTGCCGGAAAGCCTCGGCAACCTCTACAAGCAGTCGAATCCGCTGCTGCAGCAATTCCTCGCCTCGATGATCTGCCTCGCGCTGTTTACCAGTGCCCGGGTCGCCGAGCAGGTGCGCGCCGGCATCAACTCGCTGCCCAAGGGCCAGAAGAACGCTGGCCTGGCCCTCGGCTTCACGCTGCCGCAGACCTACCGCTTCGTCCTGCTGCCGATGGCCTTCCGCCTCGTCGTCCCGCCGCTGACCTCGGAATTCCTGAATATCTTCAAGAATTCCGCCGTCTGCTCGACCATCGGCCTCCTCGAACTCGCAGCCCAGGGCCGCCAACTGGTCGATTACACGGCGCAGCCCTACGAATCCTTCATCGCCGTGACCCTGGCCTACCTGCTGATCAACGTCACCGTGATGTTCCTGATGCATCGCTTCGAGCGCCGCATCGTGGTGCCCGGCTACATCGGAGGCAAATAACATGTACGAATTCGACTGGTCCTCCATCCCCGGGGCGCTGCCCTTCCTCTGGGAAGGCATGAAAATCTCCCTCGAAATCACGTTGACCGCAGTCGTCATCGGCATCGTCTGGGGCACGCTGCTGGCCATGATGCGGCTGTCGTCGTTCCGGCCGCTGTCGTGGTTCGCCGCCGGCTACGTCAACCTGTTCCGCGCCGTGCCGCTGGTCATGGTGCTGCTCTGGTTCTTCCTGATCGTTCCCAAGTTCATCGAGCAGCTGTTCGGCCTGCCGCCCGGCAGCGACCTGCGCCTGACCTCGGCGATGATCGGTTTCGCGCTGTTCGAGTCGGCCTACTACTCCGAGATCATCCGCGCCGGCATCCAGAGCGTGCCCAAGGGCCAGATGGCCGCCTGCTCGGCGCTCGGCATGACCTACGGCCAGGCCATGCGCCTCGTCATCCTGCCGCAGGCCTTCCGCAACATGGTGCCGCTGCTGCTGACCCAGGCCATCATCCTGTTCCAGGACACCTCGCTGGTCTATGTCTCGGCGCTGGCCGACTTCTTCGGCGCCGCCTACAAGGTCGGCGACCGCGACGGCCGCCTGGTCGAGATGCTGCTGTTCGCCGGCGCCGTCTATTTCGTCATCTGCTACACCGCTTCGCAGATCGTGAAGCGCCTCCAGAAAAAATACCACCCGGCCTGATTGCCCGCCTTCAAGGAGAAATTCCATGATCCAGATTTCCAACGTCAGCAAGCACTACGGCGCCTTCCAGGTGCTCACCGACTGCACGACCTCAGTCAGCAAGGGCGAGGTGATCGTCGTCTGCGGTCCCTCCGGTTCCGGCAAGTCGACCCTGATCAAGTGCGTCAATGGCCTCGAACCCTTCCAGTCCGGCGAAATCATCGTCAACGGCACCTCGGTCGGCGACCCGAAAACCAATCTGTCCAAGCTGCGCGCCCACGTCGGCATGGTCTTCCAGAACTTCGAGCTGTTCCCGCACATGAGCATCACCGAGAACCTGACCATCGCCCAGACCAAGGTGCTCGGGCGCGGCAAGGAGGAGGCGATGGACAAGGGCCTCAAACTGCTCGACCGCGTCGGCCTCAAGGCGCATGCCCACAAGTTCCCCGGCCAGCTGTCCGGCGGCCAGCAGCAGCGCGTGGCGATCGCCCGGGCGCTGGCGATGGACCCGATCTGCATGCTGTTCGACGAACCGACCTCGGCCCTCGACCCGGAAATGGTCAACGAAGTGCTCGACGTGATGACCGAACTGGCCAGGGAAGGCATGACCATGATGTGCGTCACGCACGAAATGGGCTTCGCCAAACGCGTCGCCAACCGGGTCATTTTCATGGACCATGGGCGCATCGTCGAGGACGACAGCAAGGAAGCCTTCTTCGCCAACCCGCGCTCGGAGCGGGCGCAGCAATTCCTGGCGAAGATTCTGCACCATTGATTCATCCGGCCCCTGTCCTCTCCGTTCGCGGCGAGGCAGGGGCATCATCCGGACCCTCACCAGGAAGCACCCGACCATGGACGACAGCCTGAACCGGCTGGCCATCAGCTTTTTTCTCGGCGGATTGATCAGTCTGAGCACGATCACCAATCCGCTCTCGAAAATCCCCGTCTTCCTGACCCTGGCCGCCGATCTGGATGCCGTGACTTCCTCGCATGAGGCACGGCGGGCCTGCTTCTACGGCTTTCTGCTGCTGGCCGTCGGGCTCTTCGCCGGCGTCTTCATCCTTGAGGTGTTCGGTATTTCCTTCGGCGCCTTGCGCATCGCCGGCGGGCTGACCGTGGCCCTGATCGGCTACCGCATGCTGTTCGGCAGCAGCGATGCCGCGCTGATCGGCGGCGACGGCAGCTTTGCCTTCTTCCCGTTGGCGATGCCGGGTATCGCCGGGCCGGGCGCGCTGGCGACGGTGATCGGCATCTCGTCGGAAATTGCCGAGCTCTCGGGCGGCCTGCGCCGCCTGCTGGCCTATGCCGCCACCGTCGCCAGCATCGCCGCGACCTGCCTGTTGATCTGGCTGGTCCTGCGTTCCGCGCGCTGGGTGTCGCGCCGCCTGGGCAGCGAAGGCATCAACGTCATCACCCGCCTGACCGGCTTTCTGCTCATCTGTATCGGTGTGCAGTTCGTCGCGTCGGGCACCCGCAGTTTCGTGGCCGGCACCTGACCGGCTACGCCAACCATGAGTATTCAACAAGGAGACAGCATGACCTACCGCAACGAGCACGACCTTCTGGGCGACGCCCCGGTCCCGGCCACCGCCTACTGGGGCATCCACACCCTGCGCGCCGTCGAGAACTACCCGATCACCGGCAAGGCGATCGGTAGCTACGCCGAACTGGTGCGCGCCCTGGCGCTGACCAAGCAGGCGGCGGCGCTGGCCAATGCCGAGCTCGGCCAGCTCGACAAGACGCGCGCCGACGCCATCGTCGCCGCCTGCCAGGAAATCGCCGGCGGCAAGCTGCACGGCGAGTTCGTCGTCGACGTCATCCAGGGCGGCGCCGGCACCTCGACCAACATGAACGCCAACGAGGTGATCGCCAACCGGGCGCTCGAACTGCTCGGCCACAAGAAGGGCGACTACGCGCACCTGCATCCGCTCAACCATGTCAACATGTCGCAGAGCACCAACGACGTCTACCCGACGGCGCTGCGCGTCGCCACCTGCCTGTCGATCCGCGCCCTGCTCTCGGCGATGGCCGGGCTGCGTGAAGCCTTCGCCGCCAAGGCCGAGGAGTTCAAGGACGTGCTGAAGATCGGCCGCACCCAGCTGCAGGATGCCGTGCCGATGACCCTCGGCCAGGAATTCTCGACCTACGCGGTGATGCTGCACGAGGACGAGCTGCGCCTCGGCGAGGCGATCGCCCTGATCCGCGAGATCAACCTCGGCGCCACCGCCATCGGCACCGGCATCAACACCGACATGCGTTACTCCAAGCTGGCCATCGCCCACCTGTCGCGCCTGTCCGACCTTGAGCTCGAAGCGGCGCCCAACCTGATCGAGGCGACCCAGGATTGCGGTGCCTTCGTCCAGCTTTCGGGTGTGCTGAAGCGCGTCGCCTGCAAGTTGTCGAAGACCTGCAACGACCTGCGCCTGCTGTCTTCCGGCCCGCAGGCCGGGCTCAACGAGATCCGCCTGCCGCCGCGCGCTGCCGGCTCGTCGATCATGCCGGGCAAAGTCAATCCGGTGATCCCGGAAGTGGTCAACCAGATCGCCTTCGAGGTCATCGGCAACGACATAACCATCACCATGGCGGCCGAGGGCGGCCAGCTGCAGCTCAATGCCTTCGAGCCGATCATCGCCCACAGCCTGTTCAAGAGCATCGAGCACCTGGCCGCCGGCTGCCGCACGCTGACCGCGCATTGCGTGCGCGGCATCACCGCCAACCGCGAACTGCTCGCCGATCGGGTACGCACCTCCGCCGGCCTGGCGACGGCGCTCAACCCGCACATCGGCTACGAAAACGCCACCCGCGTCGCCCAGGAAGCCCTGCGCACCGGCCGCGGCGTCGCCGAACTGGTCGAGGAGATGGGGCTGATGGGGCGCGCCGAGCTGGATGCTGTGCTGGCCCCGGAGGTGCTCACCGCGCCGCGCCGGATGGACTGACGCGGTCGACCGTCAAAAAGGGGCGATTTTCAGCGGTTACAATGCGCCGTCCGCCCCGCCGCCAAACCATGCCCGAAACCCGCCAGACGATCCCGGTTGCCTTGCCCCGCCCGCATCGGCCGCTGGCGGTCGCGCTGGTGCTGCTGCTCCTGCTGGCGGTCGGGCTGCTTGCCTACCGCGCCTCGGAGCGTGCCGGGTTGCGCCAAATGCGGGCCGAGGCCAGCCACCAGCTCGACATCCTGGCCGCGGCCATCGACAGCGAGGTGACGCGGCATGCCTCGATTCCCAGTGCCGTCGAGCTGAATCCTGACGTGCTGGCCCTGCTGCGCGCCCCGGCCGAGCGCCAGGACACGCTGCAGCCGGCAGCCAACCGCTTCCTGCAGCAGCTCAACGACCATCTCGGCGGGCCGGCCATCTTCGTGCTCGATACCCGCGGCCAGGTCGTCGCGTCGAGCGACTGGATCTTTTCCGACAACCTGCTCGGCTCCGACGTCTCCTACATGCCCTTTTTCCGCAGCGCGGTTGGCGGCACGCCGGCGCGCCACTACGCGGTCGACAAGGTGCGCCACGAGCCCGGTTATTTCTTCGCGCTGCCGATCCGCGACGAGCGGCAGGAGTGGAAGGTGATCGGCGTCGCCGTCGTCAAGTCCAGCCTGCGCGAGATCGAGCGGCGCTGGCTGGGGCAGGAGGCGCCGGCGCTGATCGTCGACCGTAATGGCATCGTCCTCCTCGCTTCGCCGCCGGAATGGCGCTACGCGACGCTGCAGGCGCCGGGCAGGGAAGCGCTGGCGCGGATCAGCCGCGAGCAGTTCGCCGGCCAGCCGGTCGGTGCAGTCAGCCTCGACATCGCGCTCGAAGGCGCCGACGAGGGCGTCATCGTCCGCCTGCCCAGGCATCTGCGCGAGGACATGAATCCGCTGCCCGGCGCCCGCCCCTATCTGGCGCTGTCGCGCAATCTGCCGGGGACGGCGTGGCGCATCGTCGTCTTCTCCGACCTGCGGCCGGTGGCCGTGCAGGCGGCGACGCACGCCGCGCTGGCGACCGCCGCCATCGGCTGTCTGCTGCTCGGCCTGCTTTACCTGAACCAGCGCCGGCGGCTGGCGCGCGGGCGCGAGGAAGCGCGGGCGATGCTGGAGCGGGCCAATCAGGAGCTGGAGCGCAACGTCGCCGAACGCACCGCCGACCTTTCCGAGGCGGTGACCCGCCTGCAGCGCGAAGTCGGCGAGCGCCAGCGCGCCGAGCAGACGCTGCGCGCCGCCCAGGACGAACTGGTGCAGGCGGCCAAGCTGGCGGTGCTCGGCCAGATGGCGACCGGCATCACGCACGAGCTGAGCCAGCCGCTCGGCGCCATCCGCACGCTGTCGGCCAACGCCGCCGAGTTCATGCGGCGCGGCGACCTGGCGACGGCGGAAAAGAATCTCGCCATCGTCGGCCAGCTGTCCGAGCAGATGGGCGGCATCATCGGGCCGCTCAAGACCTTCGCGCGCAAGTCGCCGGCGGTGCCGGCGGCGGTCGACGTCGCGCAGGCGGTCGACGCCGCGCTGTTCCTCTTCGAGCAGCGGCTGCGCAAGCAGTCGATTGTGGTCGACCGGCAAATCGCGGCCAATTCCTGGATCGCCTGGTGCGACCGCAACCGCCTGCAGCAGGTGCTGGTCAACCTGATCGGCAACGCCATCGACGCGATGGCCGACGAGCCGGAACGGCGGCTGACGTTTTCCGTGGAGCGCGCCAGTTCGGGGCAGGTGGCCCTGGCCGTCAGCGATAGCGGTGCCGGCTTCACAGAGGCGGCGCTCGAACATTTGTTCGAGCCTTTCTTCACGACCAAGCAGCCGGGCGAAGGCCTGGGCCTCGGGCTGACCATTTCGCGCGACATCCTGCGCGATTTCGGCGGCGACCTGCTGGCCGGTCCGGCCCCCGGTGGCGGGGCGCGTTTTGTTATCCTGTTGCCGCCCGTGCCATCGACTTCTCCTGCCGAAAAAGATCCGCCATGACGCCCCCACTTTCCGTCCTGCTCGTCGAGGACGACCCCCATGTCCGCCTCGGCTGCGAGCAGGCCATGCAGCTGGCCGGCATCCCGGTCGACGCCGTCGCCACCGCCGAGGAGGCGCAGCGCCGGCTGAGCGCCGACTACGCCGGCATCGTCGTCACCGACATGCGGCTGCCGGGCATGGACGGCATGGCCCTGCTGCGCTGGGTCGGCCAGCTGTCGCCCGACCTGCCGGTCATCATCATCACCGGGCACGGCGACGTGACGCTGGCGGTCGAGGCGATGCGCAGCGGCGCCTACGACTTCATGCAGAAGCCGTTCTCGACCGGCGACCTGGTCGACGTCGTGCGGCGGGCGCTGGAAAAGCGGGAGCTGGTCCTCGAAGTCGAGGCCCTGCGCCGCCGCCTCGATTACCGGGACGATCTCGAAGCTAGGTTGATCGGCCGTTCGCCGCAGATGGCCAAAGTCCGCCAGCTGATCCTCGACGTCGCCGGTGCCGCGGTCGACGTGCTGATCTTCGGCGAAACCGGCACCGGCAAGGAGATGGTCGCGCGCTGCCTGCACGACCTCTCGGGCGCCAAGCAGGAGAATTACGTCGCCCTCAACTGCGGTGGCATGGCCGACAACCTGCTCGACAGCGAGCTCTTCGGCCACGAGCCGGGCGCCTTCACCGGCGCCCAGAAGCGGCGCATCGGCAAGATCGAGTACGCCAGCGGCGGCACGCTGTTCCTCGACGAGGTCGAGTCGATGCCGATGAACATGCAAATCAAGCTGCTGCGCGTGCTGCAGGAACGGGTCATCGAGCGCCTCGGCTCGAACCAGCAGATTCCCGTGTCGTGCCGGGTCATCGCCGCGACCAAGGAAGACCTTCGCGTGCTCGCCGACCAGGGGCGCTTCCGTGCCGACCTCTATTACCGGCTCAACGTCGTGCGCATCGAGCTGCCGCCGCTGCGCGAGCGGCGCGAGGACATCCCGGCGCTCTACGACGAATTCCTGCTGCAGGCGGCCAAGCGCTACAACCGGCCGCCGCCGGCGGTGACGCCGGAGCATCTGCGCCGGCTGATGGCGCTCGACTGGCCGGGTAACATCCGCGAACTGCGCAACGCCGCCGAATGCCATGCGCTCGGCATCGGCCGCGACGCGCCGGCTGCGGGTGGCGAGCCGCTGTCGCTGACCGAAACCGTGGAAAACTACGAGCGCCTGCTGATCGCCGCCGAATTCACCCGCCAGCAGGGCAACGTGGCGCGCACCAGCGAGGCGTTGAAAGTCGCGCGCACGACGCTGCACGACAAGCTGAAGAAGTACGGACTGATCTGAGCCGCCGGTATCGGCGTTAGCGGGTCGCTGTTGATGGCGACGTTGCCAGCCGGCGCACGATGTCGTCGAGGACGGCGCGGGAATTCATGATGAAGGTGTGGCTTGCGGCGACCTCGACCCGCTCGCCGCTTTCGCTCGCGACCTCGTCGAGCGTCAGGATGCCGTCGTTGGCCTGGTTGCCGAACGGCAGCCAGCGGGCGCGCGGACCGGCGGTGCCGGCATAGATGACGGTATTTGGCGGCAGCGGCAGGCTGTGCATGAACGCCTCGTCGGCGAGCAGGCTGCCCATCTCGCCGGTCAGCGCCCGGTAGAGCCCGTAGCGCGAGAAAAACCGCGCCGCCTTGCAGGCGCGCATCGGCGGCGCCAGCAGAAAGGTATGGCGCGGCGGATTCGTCAGCTTGGCCAGCGCCCGGCGCAGGATCACCGAGCCCAGCGAGTGGCCGATGACTGCGTAAGGAAGCGAGCCGACCTGTTGCTCGATCTTGCGCACCAGCCGGGCGCTGACGCCGTCCAGATTCTCGGCCCATGCCGCATAGCCGAACAGGTACGTGCCGTACCCCAGCTTTGCCAGACGCCGTTTCAGGATCAGCATGGAAGCCGGCGTACGCCCCATGCCGTGGATCAGGATGATGTCCATCGGCCGGGGTTCAGGCTTGCTGCGCCGTCGGTAGCCAGCCTGCCTTGCGGAACAGCCATTCGGTGACCCACAGGCTGAAGTAGGTGGCGAACCAGGCGAAGATGGTGTCGGACAGGAAGTGGCCGCCCGGCACCATGCGCACCAGCGCGAAGAGGCCGCCGAAGGCGATGCTGGCGAGCAGCCAGCGGCGGCGCACGGCCGGCGCGCCGAGCCAGCCGAAGGCCATGATGAAGGAGGCGGTGGCGACGTGGCCGCTGACGAAGGAGCAGTTCTTGGCGCACTGGTCGGCCGGGATGAAGGCCGGCGTGAACTGCTTGCTGCCACCGAAATTCACCGTATTGACCGGGCGCGTCCGCCCCGAATGTTCCTTCAGCGTCGCGTCGACCAGCAGGATCGGGCCAAGCAGCCCGCCGGCGAGCATGAAGCCGATCACCGCGCGGCGCGCCTTGAGCCCGGGGAAACGGTGCCAGAAGCTGAGCAGCAGGAGCGCCAGCAGCACGACCAGCAACCCCTGGCCGACGCGCGGCAGGCCGCGGTAGGGGATTTTCAGCCACCACGATTCGTTGTTCAGCAGCCACTGCCCGTCACCCCGGTAGAACAGGCCGCTGGCCGCCAGGTCGAGCTGCGGGAAGGCGACGAAGAGCACGGCCAGCAGGCCGAACGCGAGCAGCGCGAGGCGAAATTCAGTAGCCCTTGAAGTCACGGAGCAGATAGACGTTCATGGTGCGCGACTGTTCGCCCGGCAGCGGCGCCTGCAGCGCGGCGAGTTGTTCGCTGCTGGCGAAACGGCGGGTGAACTCCTCGTCGATCGGGTCTTCGCGGATCAGGATGGCGTCGCGGCCGAGCCACGGGCGCAGGTCGGTGGTCAGTTTGTAGTGGTCGCTGGCGATGCCGGCCGGGTTCCAGCTGGCGGCCGGTCGCCGCAGGTCGCGCACTTCGTAGAGCATGTGGGCGAGGAGGGTGCGGTTGTCGGCGATCAGCACGGCGTCGGGGTAGGCCTGCAGCAGCGGCGTCAGTTGCCGGCCGAGGTCGTCCCAGCCCTGGGCGCGGGCGTAGAAATTCATTTTTGCCTGTTTTTGCCCGTCGACCGCAGCAAGCACCAGCGGCCAGTGGTAGGCGACGCCGATCAGGGCGATGTTGAGCGCGATGCCGGCGATCAGCAGCCGCTGCCTGCCGCGCTGCAGCAGCCAGGCGACGACGGCGATGGCGGCCGGCGCGAAGGCCGGCGCCGCCCAGTTGGCGTTGGCGGTGCTCTTGAAGGCCTGCGCCGAGACGACCGCCCACAGCGGCAGGGCGAACCACAGCAGGAGCCGCGTGCGCTCGTCGGACCAGCTCTTGCGCACCTGAAAGAGCAGGATGAAAAAAACGCTGCCGAGCACCGGTCCGAAGGCGCCCCATTGCGCCGCCCAGAATTCGCCGAGCGCCTTCAGGCCGCCGCCGGCCTTGCGGTTCACGGTGATGTCAGCGGTGTGCTTCAGGGTCGGGAAATCGTGGGCGACGTTCCACCCCAGGTTCGGGCCGAGGATGAGCAGCGCCAGCCCGGTGGCCAGCCAGGGTTTGGGCGATGCCAGGCGGCGGCGGTGGAAGGCCAGCAGGTGCAGGAAGGCGGCACCCAGCCAGGCGGCCATCGTGTATTTGGAGAGCAGGCCGAGGCCGCAGATGGCGCCGAGCAGCAGCCAGTCGCCCCAGGCGTCGCTGTCCAGCGCACGCAGGTAGGCCCACAGCGCCAGCGCCCAGAACAGGGTGAGCAGGGCGTCGGTCGAGACGAAGAGGCCGAGCCAGGCGAAGATCGGCAGGGTCAGCACGGCCAGTGCCGACCAGAAGGCGACGCGCGCGTCGTAGAGGCGGCGGGCGATGGCCCAGCAGGCGGCGGCGGCGAGCGGGTAGCAGAGCATGGCCAGCGCCTTGACGCCGAGCAGGCCGTCGCCGAACAGCGCGGTGGACAGGGCGATCAGCGCCGCGACGCCGGGCGGCTTGGAGAAATAGCCCCAATCGAGGTGCTGCGCCCAGGTCCAGTATTGCGCCTCGTCGACGTAGAGCGTGACGCCCATGTGCGGGATGACCCAGAAGCGCCAGGCGAGCAGGAGGGCCGTCAGGCCGAGCAGGATTTTGCCGCCGGATTTCTCGTAAATTCCGGCGTCGACCGCAACAGCCGTCACGCCGGCTTGTGCCAGCCTTCGTCGGCGGCCAGCGGGGTCTCCGGGCGCGCCGAATAGGAGCGGATGGTGCCGGACTCGAAGTAGATGCGGGCGAGCAGTTCGGCGAGCACGCCGGTGGTGATGAAATGGACGCCGGCGATCAGGCCGCCGATGCCGACGATCAGCGCCGGGCGTCCGCCGATCGGATTGCCGAGGCCGAACTTGACCCACGCCAGCCAGGCCAGCACCAGGCCGGAGAGTGCCGTCAGACCGAGGCCGATGCCGCCAAAGAAATGGCCGGGGCGGGCGCGGAAGCGCATGAAGAAATACACCGCGATGAGGTCGAGGATGACGCGGAAGGTGCGCGAAATGCCGTATTTCGAGACGCCGGCGGTGCGCGCGTGGTGGGTCGTCGGTTCCTGGGCGATGCGGCGCGGCGTCGTCACGGTGGCCAGCCAGGCCGGGATGAAGCGGTGCATCTCGCCATAGAGGCGCACGCTCTTGATGACGCTACCCCGGAAGGCCTTGAGGCTGCAGCCGTAATCACGCAGCTTGACGCCGGTCATGCGGGCGATCAGCTTGTTGGCGATCTTCGACGGGATCTTACGCAGGAACAGCCCGTCCTGGCGGTTCTGCCGCCAGCCGGCGACGAGGTCGAGGTCTTCGTTCAACAGCCGGGCGACCATGCGCGGAATGTCGATCGGGTCATTCTGCAGGTCGCCGTCCATGGTGACGATGACGTCGCCGCGCGCCGCGTCGATGCCGGCCTGCATGGCGGCGGTCTGCTTGAAGTTGCGCGTCAGTTCGACGATGCGCACGTGCGGGCCGTATTCCGTCGCCGACTGCAGGGCGCGCTCGACCGTCGCGTCGCTGCTGCCGTCGTCGACCAGCACCAGTTCCCACGGATTATCGTAGCCGGTCAACGCTTCATGCACACGCTTGACCAGCGGCGCGATGTTGTCTTCCTCGTTGTAGAACGGGACGACGATGGAAAGCGTGTGCGGCGGGACGGTGTGGGCGGCGTTCATGAGCGAATCCGGCGGTAAAGGCGGCATTTTAATCGAAAAGCCCCCGGCCGGCTGTGGAACGGGCCTTTAATGTAGAATTAGGGGCTCACGAAACAGGCAAGGAATCAACAGCATGCTGCTGATGATCGACAATTACGACAGCTTCACCTACAACATCGTCCAGTATTTCGGCGAGTTGGGGCAGGAGGTGCAGGTTTACCGCAACGATGCCATCGGCGTCGCCGACATCGCCCGCCTCAAACCCGAGTATCTGGTGATTTCGCCCGGCCCCTGCGCCCCGGCGCAGGCCGGCATCTCGCTGGCGGCGATCCGCGAGTTCGCCGGCAAGATTCCGCTGCTTGGCGTCTGCCTCGGCCACCAGGCGATCGGCGAAGCCTTCGGCGGCAGGATCGTGCACGCCAAGCAACTGATGCACGGCAAGGTTTCGCCGGTGCGCCACAAGGATGTCGGCGTCTTCAAGGGCCTGCCCAACCCGCTGACCTGCACCCGCTACCATTCGCTGGCCATCGAGCGCGAGACACTGCCCGACTGCCTCGACATCACCGCGTGGACCGACGACGGCGAGATCATGGGCGTCCGCCACAAGACGCTGGCCGTCGAAGGCGTGCAGTTCCACCCCGAATCCATCCTGACCGAACGCGGTCACGACCTGCTCAAGAACTTCCTGGACGAATTCAAGAAATGACCCCGCAAGCCGCCCTCCAGCGCGTGATCGAACACCGCGAAATTTTCCATGACGAAATGGTTTCGCTGATGCGTCAGATCATGAGCGGCGAAGTGACGCCGGTCATGATCGCCGCCATCGTCACCGGACTGCGCGTCAAGAAGGAAACCATCGGCGAGATCGCCGCCGCCGCCAGCGTCATGCGCGAGCTGTCCACCAAGGTGGCGGTGCCCTACGACAACCGCTTCGTCGACATCGTCGGCACCGGCGGTGATTCGGCGCACAGCTTCAACATCTCGACCACCTCGATCTTCGTCGCCGCCGCCGCTGGCGCCAAGGTGGCCAAGCACGGCGGACGCAGCGTGTCGTCGAGTTCGGGCAGCGCCGATGTGCTGGAAGCGCTGGGCGCCAACATCATGCTGTCACCGGAACAGGTCGCCGCCTGCATCGCCGAAACCGGCATCGGCTTCATGTTCGCGCCCAGCCATCACAGCGCGATGAAGCACGTCGCGCCGGTGCGCCGCGAAATGGGCGTGCGCACCATCTTCAACATCCTCGGGCCGCTGACCAACCCGGCGAGCGCCCCGAACACGCTGATGGGCGTCTTCCATCCCGACCTCGTCGGCATCCAGGTCCGCGTCATGCAGCGCCTCGGCGCCGAGCGCGTGCTGGTCGTGCACGGCAAGGACAACCTCGACGAGATCTCGCTCGGCGCGGCGACGTTGGTCGGCGAACTGAAGGACGGCGAGGTGCGCGAGTACGAGGTGCATCCCGAAGACTTCGGCCTGCAGATGATGTCGCTGCGCAACCTGCGCGTCGGCAGCGCTGAGGAGTCGAAGGCGACGATGCTCGGCGCTCTCGACAACAAGCCCGGCGCGGCGCGCGAGATCGTCTGCCTGAACGCCGGCGCCGCGCTCTACGTCGCCAACGTCGCCGACAGCATCGGCGACGGCATCGTTCGGGCGCGCGAAGCGATCGCCAGCGGCGCTGCGCGCGCCAGGCTGGCGCAGTTCGTCGAATGCACGCAGCGGCTGGCGAAATAATGGCCGACATTCTCGACAAGATCGTCGCTACCAAGCGCGAGGAAATCGCCGCCGCGCAGGCCGTCAAGCCGCTCGCCGCCGTCGAGGCCGAAGCCGCGACCCAGCCGACGCCGCGCGATTTTGTCGGCGCCATCCGCCGCAAGATCGGTTGCGGTCGACCGGCCGTCATTGCCGAAATCAAGAAGGCCAGCCCGTCGAAAGGCGTCATCCGCCCCGACTTCCAGCCGGCCGAAATCGCCCGCAGCTATGCCGCGCACGGCGCCGCCTGCCTGTCGGTGCTGACCGACCGCCAGTATTTCCAGGGCTGCCCGGACTACCTGCAGGCCGCCCGCGCGGCGTGCGAACTGCCGGTGCTGCGCAAGGACTTCATGGTCGATGCCTATCAGGTCGCCGAGGCGCGGGCGATGGGCGCCGACTGCATCCTGCTCATCGCCGCCTGCCTGTCGCTTGCCGAAATGCAGGCGCTGGAAGCGCAGGCGCATGGCTACGGGATGGCGGTGCTGGTCGAGGTCCATGACGGCGAGGAACTCGATGCCGCCCTGCAGCTGAAAACGCCGCTGCTCGGCATCAACAACCGCAACCTGCGTACTTTCGAGGTGACGCTGCAGACGACGCTCGACCTGCTGCCCCGCATCCCGGCCGACCGCATCGTGGTCGCCGAAAGCGGCATCCTGAAGCCGGAAGACGTGGCGCTGATGCGCGCCAACCAGGTCGAAACCTTCCTGGTCGGCGAGGCCTTCATGCGCGCCCCGTCGCCCGGCGAAGAGCTGGCGCGCCTGTTTTCCTGACCTCCCGGTCATGTCGGCGGCTTATTGACGGCGCCGTTGACGACTGCCAAACTGATTGCGTACCGTCGTTCCGACGGCAGGGATGCCATGAACCAGCCTCAGCCTACCTTGTTTCGCGCGCTCAGTACCGCGGGTTTCAACCCGGATGACGACGCCGAAACACGCCTGAAGAAATCGCTGCTGATCTTCGCCACCGGTCTCGTCTCGCTCGGGTCGATGCTGTGGCTTTTCCTCTACTGGCAGATGGGGCCGCAATTTTCGTCCACGGCGCCGTTCGTTTTCCAGCTGCTGCTGGTTTCCAACTTGGTGTTCTTTCTCAAGAGCGGCAACTTCAGCTTCTTTCGCTATTCGCAGCTGGCGCTCTTCCTGTTCATGCCCTTCGTCGTGCAGTGGAGCATCGGCAACTTCATCACGGCCAGCGGCATCAGTCTGTGGGGCCTGCTGGCGCCGATCGGCGCCGTGCTGTTCTTCGGCGTGCGCGAATCCGCTGCCTGGTTCTTCGCCTATCTCTTTCTGACCGCGCTCTCCGGCTTCTTCGACTACTTCCTGGCTGACAGTTTCGCGGCCACCGCGTCGCGCGTGCCGATCCGCGTCAGCGTCTTCTTCTTCGCGCTTAATTTCGCCGCGGTGTCGACCATCGTCTATCTGCTGCTGCGCTATTCGACGCAGGAGAAGGCCAAGGCCCAGGCCAGCCTGGAGGAGACGCACCGCCTGTTGCAGGACGAGCAGGAGCGCTCCGAGCGCCTGTTGCTCAACATCCTGCCCGGTCCCATTGCCGAACGCCTGAAGTACGAGAAGCAGACCATCGCCGACGGCTTCGCCGACGTGACGGTGATGTTCGTAGACATCGTCAATTTCACCAAGCTGGCCGAGGGCATGTCGCCGCAGCAGGTCTTCGCCATGCTCAACCGCATATTTTCCTCCTTCGACGAGCTGGCCGAACAGTTCGGCATGGAAAAGATCAAGACCATCGGCGACGCCTACATGGTGGCCGGCGGGCTGAACAACGAGCAGGGCGGCTACACGCAGGCGATCGCCGAGCTGGCGCTCGCCATGCGCGACTTGCTGCGTACCGACTTCGAGGTCAATAGCCTGCACCTTGAAGTGCGCATCGGCATCGGCACCGGGCCCGTGGTGGCCGGCGTCGTCGGCAAGAAGAAATTCATCTACGACCTGTGGGGCGATACCGTCAATCTGGCCAGCCGCATCACCAGCGAAGGGGTACCGGGCATGGTCCACGTGGACGAGACGACCTATCGGCGGCTGGCGGAGTGCTTCGAGTTCAAGGCACCGCAGATCATCCACCTGAAGGGCAAGGGCAACACCCCGGTCTATTGCCTGCTCGGGCCGCGCGCCGACCCGTCGCCGGTCGCCGCAGTCAGCTCCGCGGCGTCAGCGTGAAGCACACCGCGCCCGGCTGGTTCTCGGCCAGGCGAAGCGAATAACCCGTTTCCTCGGCCTGCCGTGCCGCGTGGTAGAGGCCGATGCCCAGTCCGTAGGCGGACTGGACGGGGGCCTGCAGCAGCGACTCGACCAGACCCGGAGCGACCGGCTGACCGTTGTCGTGCACGCTGAATCGGGCACGGTTGCGGTCGACCGCCAGTTTGACCGATATTTCGAGGCCGCTCTCGCGCTGGCGCTTGGTCAGCGCGTTCTGCAGCAGGTTTTCGGCGATGCTGTCGAACAGGGCGCTCGGCAGCTCGGCGTCGCCGTGGAGTTCCTCCTCCCAGGTGAGGCTGTCGCCGGCGTGGCGTTCCTGCAGGCGATCCCACCATGCAGCCGCGGAAATCGTCCGGGTGTCCTCGGTCTGCGGGCGCTGCAGCTTGTCGAGGGTGGATTTGAGGCGCTCGGCGATCTGCGGCAACTGGCGCGCCAGCAGTTGCGCGACGGCGGCTGGGTCACCGGGCTGGGCTGCCGCGTAGCACAGGGTCTGCAGTGACTGCAGCAGGTTCTTGACGTCGTGCGTGACGCGGGCGCCGGTTTCATAGACCGCCTGCAGGTAGCCCATGCGCTGCAGTTCGTGCGTCTGGAACTTGACCAGGTAGAACTCGGTGGCCAGGCGCAGCAGCCATTCCACGTGCCAGCACATGGCGGGTGACGGGGCGTAACGGAAAAAGACGGTGAGGGCGACGTCGTTGCGGCGATAGTCCTGGCTGTGGGCGGAGGGCGTACCGAATTCGCCGGTTTCGGCGCCAGCCTGCCAGCGGCAGCCAACGACCCAGGGCATGCGATCAAGCTGCTCGAGCGCTGCCGCCAGAAACCGCACTGGGTGCGTCTCGCGCTCGCTGGTCTCGGCGAGATGGATCAGCCATTGTTCCAGCGGCAGGCCGACCGACAGCAGGTAGCGCGAGAGCGCTGAGCCGACGCCCGAAAAGCCGCCGCGCGGGTTCCATGCCCATGCCAGCACCAGCAGCGCCGCCGCGATGGTCAGCGACGTCTTGGCCAGCGCCTCGACATAGCTGACGCCGCCGACCAGCGTGAAGGCGAGGGCGCCGAGCACGAAGACGGCGAGAGCGAGGAAGACCAGCATGCCGTAGAACAGGTCGAAGGCGTCGCCGGCCTGGCGGCGCAGCGGATGCGCCGGGAAGAGCAACAGGGCGAGGAGCAGGACCGGCATGTAGCGGGCGATAGCGTCGCGCGGCAGCGGAGCGAGGACGACGGTCGGGGAGATTTCCGGGACGACGCCGAAAATGATCAGGCAGACCAGGTAGCCGAAGGCGAGGAGGTAGCCGGCCCGTTCGATGCGCCGGCTGGTCCACAGCACCCGGCCGCCGATCACCGCCGCCAGCGCGCCGCACCAGATCAGCATCAGCCAGGGGCCGAGCAGCCACGTCGAGGCCAGCGCGATGCCGAGCACCACGCCGCCTTGGCGCAGGTTCATCCGCCGCTCGCCGGCGACGAACGGCTGCCAGATCAGGAACAGGCCGAGTGCGACGAACCACAGGATGCGCACGTCCGGCAGCTTCCAGCCGCCGAAGGCCAGGGCGTGCAGCAGCAGGAGGTGGCCGGCAAGCAGAAAATGCGGGCGGCGCGACCACCAGGGGAGGGAGATGGGAGTGTCGGTGGTGTTCATGTTTTCGACAACTGTCGATATTTCGACAGGTTGCAAAGGTGTTTTCGGGGTTGCAGGGGCGATTTTTGGGTGTTTTTGGCTGGCACGGACTTTGCAGAAGATAAGCCAGACAGATTCAACCGGAGAATGACATGAAAAACAACCAAGGCGGCTTTACCCTCGTCGAAATCGCCATCGTACTGGTAATTATCGGCCTGTTGCTTGGCGGCGTGCTGAAGGGGCAGGAACTGATTACCCAGGCCAAGATCAAGAACGTCGCCAATGACCTCACCGGCATGTCGGCGGCGGTCTATGGCTACCAAGACCGCTTCAAGAAATTTCCAGGCGATGATAATGACGCAGCTGGGCGTTGGCTCAATCCGGCAACCGTTTCTGGTGATGGGAACGGCGCGGTGGGTGCGGCTGGTGTGGCCGCAGTGATCGATTGCTCGGCCGCTGGCAACGCAGGCCTGGAAAATTGCCGCTTCTGGCAGCATCTGCGCCTTGCCGGCTTCGTTGGGGGCGATTCGGCCAGTGTCCTCTCTCCGCAGAATGCCGGCGGCGGCATACTTCAGGCCCAGAATGGCGCCCTCGGTCTGGCCGGGCTGACCATTTGCTCGACGAACCTGCTGGGCAAGATCGCCAGCGCGATCGATTCCCAGTTCGATGACGGCAGGCCTGGAACCGGTCAGGTGCGTGGGACGAACAATCCCGCGGCCTTGGGCACCGCGCTTGCAGCCAACGTCGCCTATGTTGACGATGGCAGTACCGTGTATGTGGTCTGCAAATCGCTCTGATCGACAGGCAACCCATTTCAAGCCCGCCTCGGCGGGCTTTTTTCATTTTTGCAGCAGTCTTTCCTCGGCCGCAGATATCGCTTCCGGATTGCCGAGAACGACGACGACGTCGCCTTCCTCGAGCCGCGTTTCCGGGGCGGGTTCGACGGCGCGGATGCCGCGGCGACGAATGGCGCTGACTTCGCAGCCCAGTTGATCGAGGTTGAGTTGGTCGAGGGTGCGCCCGATTGACCCCGAGCCGGGGCCAAGGAGCACCGAGTGCAGGCGCGGCTGGTGATGGTCGTCGGCTTCGTCGAGGTCGTGGTCGCTGGCGCCGCGGTAGAAGCCGCGCAACAGGCTGTAGCGTTGCGAGCGCGTCTGGCGAATGCGCTTCAGCACGCGATTGAGCGGGATGCCGAGCAGGACGAGCGCGTGCGATGCCAGCATCAGGCTGGCTTCAAGCGCCTCGGGAACGACTTCGGTGGCGCCGGCGCGTGACAGGCGCGCGATGTCGCGTTCGTCCGCCGTGCGGACGATGACCGGGATCTCCGGGCGCAGGGCCTGGATGTGGAAGAGTATCTTCTCGGCGAGCGGCGTGTCGCTGACCGTCACGATGGCGACGCTGGCGCGCATCAGGCCGGCCGCGATCAGCGCTTCCTTGCGCCCGGCATCGCCGAAGACGACGGTTTCGCCGCCGGCGGCAGCTTCGCGCACGCGATCCGGGTCAAGGTCGAGGGCGATGTAGTTGATTCCCTCCTGGGCGAGAAAACGCGCCAGGTATTGACCGTTGCGCCCGAAGCCGCAGAGGATCGCGTGCTTTTCGGTACCCATCGACTGGGCGGCGATCTGCGTCAATTGCATCGAACGCAGCAGCCATTCGCCGGCGACGAAGCGCATGACCAGCTTCTCGCTGTACTGCACGATGAAGGGCGCGATCAGCATGGAAAGGACGAGGGCGGTTAGCGCCACCTGCTCGATGGCTTTCGGCATGCGGGTGATTTCGCCGAGCAGGACGAAGCCGAACTCGCCGCCGGCGCACAGCCAGAGCGCCGAGCGGATGGCGTTGCCCGGCGTCGACCCGAGGCGCCACGAGAGCAGGCCGACGACCGCGCTCTTGACTAGCAGCAGGCCGCCGAGGGCCAGCAGCACCTGCCACCAGAGACCGACCAGGATGTGGAGGTCGAGCTTGACGCCGATGGTCACGAAGAAGAGGCCCATCAGTACGTCGCGGAAGGGCTTGATGTCCTCCTCCACCTGCAGGCGGTACTCGGTTTCGGAAATCAGCATGCCGGCGACGAAGGCCCCCAGCGCCAGCGACAGGCCGGCCAGTTCGGTCAGCGTGGCGAGGCTCAGCGTGATCAGCAGCACGTTGAGGATGAACACCTCCGAGGACTTGGCGCGGGCGACGAAATGGAACCACTTGCGCATCAGCCGCTGGCCGAAGACGAGGATCACGGCAAGGGCGACGACGGCCTTGACCAGCGCGATGCCGAGCAGCATCGCCAGTTTTTCCGGCGGTTGGGTCAACGAGGGGATCAGCACCAGCAGCGGCACCACCGCCAGGTCCTGGAACAGCAGTACGCCCATGATCTCGCGCCCGTGCACCGAATCGAGCTGCATGCGCTCGGCCAGCAACTTGGTGAGCACCGCCGTCGACGACATCGCGAACACGCCGCCGAGGGCGATACCCAGTTGCCAGCTGATGCCGAACAGCATGGCCAGGCCGGTGATCAGCGCCATGCTGACGACGACCTGCAACAGGCCGAGCCCGAAGACGATGCGCTTCATGGCGTAGAGCTTGGGCAGCGAAAACTCGAGGCCGATCGAGAACATCAGGAAGACGACGCCGAACTCGGCGAGATATTCGGCGCGATGCACGTCGTGCATCAGGTTCAGCGCATGCGGTCCGATGACGCTACCGACCAGCAGGTAGCCGAGGACCGGCGGCAGGTTGAAGCGACGGAAGATCACCACCGCGAGCACCGAGGCGCCAAGAAGCAGGAGAACGAGGGAGAGCGCGCTCAAGGCCGTTTCGCTAAGTCAGGTATACTTGGGGCATCATAACCGCAGCCCGCCCATGAGCCCAAGCTCCGCCTCCCATCAATTCTCGCCTGAACGCGCGCTGGCGCTGGGCCGCCAGACGCTGAGCATCGAGGCTGCTGCGGTCGACGCGCTGGTGGCACGGATAAACGGCGACTTCGTGGCGGCGGTCGAGCTGATCCTCGGTTGCCACGGTCGCCTGATCGTCAGCGGGATGGGCAAATCCGGGCATGTGGCGCGCAAGATCGCGGCGACCATGGCCAGCACCGGCACACCTGCCTATTTCGTGCACCCGGCCGAAGCCAGCCACGGCGACCTCGGCATGATCACCCGCGACGACGTGCTTCTCGCGCTGTCGAATTCCGGTGAATCGGAAGAGCTGCTGCGCATTGTGCCGCTGGTCAAGCGGCAGGGGGCGCGGCTGATCGCCATGACCGGCGTCGCCTCCTCGACGCTGGCGCGCGAGGCCGATGTGCACCTCGATGCCGGCGTCGCCCAGGAGGCCTGCCCGCACAACCTGGCGCCGACCGCCAGCACGACGGCAGCGCTGGCCCTCGGCGATGCCCTCGCCGTCGCGCTGCTCGATGCGCGCGGCTTCGGGCCGGACGATTTCGCCCGCTCTCACCCGGGCGGCTCGCTCGGCCGGCGCCTGCTGACGCATGTCAGCGATGTCATGCGCGCCGGCGACAGCGTGCCGACCGTCGCGCCGCAGGCCGGGGTGACCGATGCCATCCTCGCCATGTCGCGCGGCGGCCTCGGCCTCGTGGCGATCGTCGACGACGCCGGGCGGGTGCTCGGCATCTTCACTGACGGCGACCTGCGCCGCGCCTTCGAGAAGCGCGTCGACCTGCAGTCCGCGTCCATCGCCAGCGTCATGCACGCCGGTCCGCGGACGATCGCTCCCGAGCGCCTGGCGGTCGAGGCGGTGGAAATGATGGAGCGCTACCGGATCAACGCCCTGCTGGTGACCGGACCGGACGGCCGGTTGCTCGGTGCCCTCAACATGCACGACCTGTTCACGGCCAAGGTGATCTGATGGATACCCGGACCCGCGCCAGCCGCATCAGGCTGATTGCCTTCGACATCGACGGCGTGATGACCGACGGCGGTCTGCACTATACCGACGACGGCCGCGAGATGAAGACCTTCAACGTCCAGGACGGCCTCGGGCTGAAGCTCCTGCAGCGCGCCGGCATCGAGCTGGCGATCGTCACCGGGCGCACGTCGGGCGTCGTTGCCGCTCGCGCCGCCGATCTCGGCATCGCCTACGTCTTCCAGGGCGTCGGCGACAAGCAGGCGACGGTCGGCGAACTGCTGGCCAGGCTCGACCTGCACTGGGCGGATTGCGCCTTCATGGGCGACGACCTGATCGATCTGCGGGTGATGGCGCAGTGCGGGCTGGCGATCGCGCCGGCCAATGCGCGGCCGCTGGTCCGCGAGCGCGCCCATGCGGTGACCGACGCCGCCGGCGGCCATGGCGCGGTCCGCGAGGCGGCCGAATTCATCCTCGCCGCCCAGGGACGCCTCGACGGCCTGTTCGCGGATTATCTCGAGCCACGATGAGATACGGGTCGAGCCAGCTCTTCGTCATCGTCCTGCTCGCCCTGTTGGCGGGGCTCAGCTTCTGGCTGCAACGGGCGGTGGCGCCGGTCGAGACCGTGCAGGACGGAAAGCTGCGCCACGATCCGGACGCCATCGCGGAAAATTTCCTGGTACGCCAGTTCGACGAACAGGGGCGGGTCAAGTACCGCCTGACGGCGCCCTACCTGACGCATTTTCCCGACGACGATACGTCGCAACTGACATCGCCGACGCTCATCCACTACCGGCCGAACGCCCCGGCATTGACGCTGTCTGGCAAGAACGCCAAGGTCAGCAGCAAGGGCCAGACGATCTTCCTGTGGGACGACGTCAAGGCCGCCCGGGCTGCGACGGCGGAGCGTCCCGAACTGGTCGCCCGCATGCCCGACCTGACCGTCCGGCCCGACGACGGCATCGCCTTCACCCAGAGTCCGGTGGTGATCACCGAGGACAAATCCTGGGTCAAGGGGGTCGGCATGCATCTGGACAACAACACCTCAACCTTCGAGCTGCAATCACAGGTCACCGGCCTGTCCTATCCACGCCGAGCAAAAAAATGAACCTCCGTCCCGTCTTCCTGTTGCTCCTCGCCTCCCTGAGCCTGCCCGCGTTCGCCGAACGGGCCGACCGCGACAAGCCGCTGCAGCTGGAGGCCAACCGCATCTCGATCGACGATGCCAAGAAGATCCAGATTCTCGAAGGCGACGTCGTCCTGATCAAGGGGACGATGGTGCTCAAGGCCGACCGCGTGGTCGTCACCGAGGACCGCTACGGCTTCCAGAAGGGCGTGGCGACGGGGGGCAAGGATGGCCTGGCGCGCATCCGGCAGAAGCGCGAGGGGCGCGAGGAATACATCGAAGGCGAAGCGGAGCGCATCGAGTACAACACCAATACCGAAGTCGCCGAGCTCTTCCACCGGGCCTGGGTCAAGAGCGGCGAGGATCAGGTCAGGGGTGACTACATCTGGTACGACGCGATCAGCGAAAAGTATCTGGTGACGGCCGGCAAGAGCAACGATGCGAAGGGCCAGCCGGCGCGGGTGCGGGCGATCATCCAGCCGAAGAACAAGACCGCGCAGGGCGATCAGCCGGCCGATGGCGGCCAGCGCCTGGAGCTCAAGCCATCTGCCGGAACGACGTCTTCGCCTCCCGGAAAGTGATGGATTTTTGCCGGGTTACGGCGCACAATGGTGCGCGCTCAAGCGTCTCGGGAATGAGTATAAGTTGCTGATTTGAATAACCCAAAAATAAATTGGTGCAGTGCACAAAACTGCTTGACATTCGGAATGCGATCCCTATAATGGTGCGCATGGTGCAGTGCAACAAATCGATGTGGGCGCTGCAACGGTTGATCCAGTTTTGCATTAACTTTCAATTTAGGAGATTCCACTATGTTTACCACCCCTGAGCAATTCGCTGCCGCCAACAAGGCTACCGTCGACTCCCTGCTGTCCGTGGCCAACACCGCCCTGGCTTCCGCCGAGCGCATCGCCGCCCTGAACCTGAACACCGCCCGTTCCGTGATGGAAGATTCCGTTTCCGGCGCCAAGGCCCTGATGGGTGCCAAGGACGTCCAGGAAGCCCTGTCCATCCAGGCTTCTCTGGCCCAGCCGAACGTCGAGAAGGCCGTTGCCTACTCCCGTTCCGTGTATGAGATCTCCGCTCAGACCCAGGAAGAGCTGTCCAAGATGATCGAAGCCCAGTTCGCCGACTTCCAGAAGACCGTCGCCGGCCTGCTCGACAAGGCTGCCAAGTCCGCTCCGGCCGGTTCCGACGTTGCCGTCGCTGCCGTCAAGAGCGCCATCGCTGCCGCGACCTCCGCCTTCGACAACATGAACAAGGCTGCCAAGCAGGTTGCCGAGATCGCCGAAGCCAACGTTGCCGCCGCGACCAACGCCACCGTCAAGGCTGTCGGCGCGACCGCCGCCACCGGCAAGAAGAAGTAATCAGCAGTAAAGGGCCTCCGCTACCGCGGGGGCCTTGTTTCATCCACACCCAAAAACCAGACTGGAGAAGATGATGAGCAAACCGAACATGGAACAACTGGCTGCCGCCCAGAAGGCCAACGCCGAAGTGATGATGGCTCTGCTGCGCACCGCTTTCAACGGCGTCGAGCGCCTGACCGCCCTCAACATGGCTGCCTCGCGCGAGTTTTTCAATAATACGGTCGCCAACGCCCAGCAGCTTTTGAGTGCCAAGGATGCCAACGACGTCGCCAAGCTGAACAGCGAACTGGCCAAGCCGAACGTCGACAAGCTGATGGATTATTCCCGCAGCGTCTATGACCTGGTCAGCAGCATGCAGAAGGAAGTCACTTCGGTCATGGAAAGCCAGTACAGCAGCTTTACCAAGAGCGCTGCCAGCGCCGTCGAGCAGGCCAAGGGCTCGGCTCCGGTCGGTGGCGACGTGTTCGCGGCGACCATGCAGTCCATGCTCAACGCATCGACCAAGGCTTTCGACAACATGACCTCGATGGCCAAGCAGCTGTCCGACGTCGCCGAAGCCAACATCAAGGCCGCTTCCTCGGCCACCGGCAAGGCCGTCACGGCCGCCAAGAAGACCAAGTAATCCCGGTCGCTGCAGGTGGCAAGAAAGAACCCGCGAATTTCGCGGGTTTTTTTACGTCGACCGCAGCTGCCGGCTAGGGCCGCCAGGTCCAGGCGATGCCGCGCTTTTCGACCTCCTGGCGGATTTCCGCCATGGCCAGGTCAACCAGCGCCGGCTCACCCTCGACCCCGAGTTCGAGGTGCCTGCGTTCCTTGCCGACCAGCGAGGGCAGCGAAAACAGGCGCAGCGTCGGGTAGTTCCTGACGATGCGGTCCATCAGGTCGAGCAGGGCGCTTTCGTAGGCGGTCGGGCCGGTCAGCAGGAAGGCCTTCTCGACCTTGCCGGCGACCGGCTGGAACTCGTTGCGGTAGAAGGTATCGAGCGCCCATTCGATCATCGGATGCGCCATCTGCGGAAAGCCGGGTACGAAGTAATGGTCGTTGACCATGAAGCCGGCGATCCGGTTGAACGGGTTGGGGATCATCCGCACGCCGGCCGGAAAGGTGACCAGCAGCCGGCGCTGGTCGGTGATCTCCTCGCCGGCGAAGCGGATCTTCAGCTCCTCGTAGGCTTCCGGGTGGAGTTCGAGTTCGACGCCGAGCGCCGCGGCGACGGCCTGCCGGGTGTGGTCGTCGGGCGTGTTGCCGATGCCGCCGCAGGAAAAGACGACGTCGCCGGCCGCCATCGTGCGCCGGAAGGTTTCGCTCAGGCGCCGGCGGTCGTCGCCCAGGTATTCGACCCAGGACAGGCGCAGGCCGCGCGCGGCGAGCAGTTCGGCGATCTTGGCGAAATGCTTGTCCTGGCGCTTGCCGGACAGAATTTCGTCGCCGATGATGATGGCGCCGAAGCTGCGGCTCATGGTCCTTCTCCCTCGATGGTGACGACGGCGCCGCCGCGCGAACGGCGCAGCGCCTCCAGCCCGAAATGAACGAATGATAGCGCCGCCAGCGCCGGCACCAGCAGCCCCAGCAGCGGGACGTGGGCGAGCAGCGCCATGGTCAGGCCGAGCATGAACATCGGCCATTTGGTTTGCGGGCGCAGCGCCTTCCATTCGGATTCGCTGGCATGCATCGACAGCGCGTCGTAGGCGAAGGTGCGCCGGTTGTACCAGGCCATCAGCAGCAGCGGCAGGATCAGCGAGAGCCCGGGAATGATCCACAGCGGCAGGGTCAGCAGCCAGCCGGCGACGAACAGAATCGACGCTCCCAGGCTGTTGACCGCAGCGGCCGCGAAGCTGTCCTTGCCCATCGCCGCCACGTCGGCGTAATCGGCTTCCGCCAGATGCTTGAGCAGCAGCGGCATGACGATGAGCGCCGCGAGCAACGAGGCGGTAAGGTAGGCGAGCGCGAAGATCGCCATCCAGGCCCCCATGTAGGCAAGGATCGTCGCCAGCCAGGCGACGCCCCAGGCGACGAGCAGCGTCAGGGGGTGGTGCCCGAGCAGCCAGTTGACCATCTGACCGAGGCCCCAGACCGCCAGGGCGATCCACAGTACCAGCGAGATCAGCGCCGGCGCCAGCACATGCACCCAGATGCGGCCGTTGCGCAAGCTGCCCAGCGTGCGCATCAGCGCGAGAACGACATCACCCATGCCTGATTCCCTCCCATTGTTTTTCCAGGCGTTTCACGGAGACCGGCACCGGCGTCCGCAATTCCTGCGCGAAGAGGCCGACGCGCAACTCCTCGAGCAGCCAGCGGAACTGCTCGACCTGCGGGTCGACCGTGCCCATTTTCGCCAGCTGGATGGCGCGGCGCTCGTAGTTGGTCCACAGCGGGCCGTAGTCGGCCATCAACTGCGCATCGCGCGACGGGTTGGCTTTCAGCTTGTCGAGACGGACGACAATCGCCTTCAGGTAGCGCGGGAACTGCTGCAAGCGTTCGAAAGGCGTGTCGACGACGAAACGCTTGCCCACCAGTCGCTTCAGTTGCGCCTCGATGTCGGCGACCGCCGCCGCCTGCGCCTTGAAGGCCGGCAGTTTCTTGCTCACCGCCTGCCACTCGGTCAACACGGTGCCGACCAGCCGGCAAACCTCCTGCATGATCAGCCCGAGCCGCGCCTTGGCTTCTGCACAGCGCGCCTTGAAGGCTTCCGGCGTGGTCGGCAGCGGCTCGGTCAGGCAGGCGCGCTCGAAGGTCAGGTCGACGATCTGCCGCTTCAGTTCGTCGGTCGTGCCCAACGCCATGAACTGCATGCCCATCTGGCTCATGCCCGGCACGTTCTTGTCGAAATACTTTACCTGCTCCTTGAATTGCAGCATGAACAGGCGCGCCAAGCCCCTGCGGTGGGTGTCGGCGGCCTCCTCGGCCGAATCGAAGACCTTCAGGCTGACCGTTTCGCCGTCGTCGACCAGCGCCGGATAGCCGAGCACCGTCTGCTTGCCGACTGGCACTTCCATCAGCTCCGGCAGTTCGCCGAAGGTCCAGTCGGTCAGTTGCGTGTATTCGGACGGCGTTTCGTGCAGTTCGGCGAATTCCTCCTTCGCTTCCTTGCCCCATTCGCCACGCAAGGCGACCAGGCTGCGGTTCATGTCCAGCTGCCGGCCGTGCTCGTCGATCAGCTTGTAGTTCATCGAGAAATGCGGCGGCAGCACATCGGGGCGGAAGGCGTCGGGGGTCACCGCCCAGCCGCGGGCATTCAGGCCACGCGCTTCGAGGATGTAGTCAATCAGCGGCGGGATCAGCCCCTGGTTCATCTTCTTGTCGTTGCCGGCCGTGGCGGCGATGAACTCGTCGGCGAACTCCGGCACCGGCACCAGCTTGGCGCGGATTTTCTGTGGCAGCGTCTTGATCAGCTGCACCAGCTTTTCCTTCAACAGCCCGGGCACCAGCCATTCCATGCGGGCGGCCGGAATCTGGTTGAGTTGCGCCAGCGGCAGGGTCAGCGTCACGCCGTCCTTCGGCGAACCCGGCTCGAAGTGGTAGCTCAGCGCATAGTCGACGCCGCCGACCTTGAGGTGATGCGGGAAGGCTTCGGTGGTCACGCCGGCCGCCGAATGGCGCATCAGGTCGTCCTTGGCCAGGAAGAGTAGCTTCGGGTTTTCCTGCTCGGCCGTCTTGCGCCAGTGGTCGAAGGTGGCACCGTTGTGGATGCCTTCGGGAATGATCGAGTCGTAGAAGGCGTAGATCAGCTCGTCATCGACCAGCACGTCCTGCCGGCGCTGCTTGTGCTCGATCTTCTCGATGTCGCGGATCTGCTTCTGGTTGTGCTGAAAGAAGGGCCAGCGTTTGGCGAAACTCTCGTCGATTTCCTCGGCGACTAGGCCCTGGCGGATGAAAATCTCGCGCGCCTCGGCCGGCGCCAGCGGCCCGTAATGGATGCGCCGCTTCGGGTTGATCACGATGCCGTAGAGCGTCGTACGCTCCCAACCGGCAACCTGCATCGCCTTCTTTTCCCAATGCGGGTCGAAGTACTGGCGCTTGATGAGGTGAGCGCCCACTTTCTCGATCCAGCCATCTTCGATGCGGGCCACACAGCGGCCGAACAGGCGTGTCGTCTCGGTGATCTCGGCCGCCATGATCCACTTGCCGGCCTTCTTCTGCAGCGGCGACGAGGGGTGGATCAGGTAGCGGATGCCGCGCGCGCCGAGGTAGTAGCCGGATTCATCGGACTTGCAGCCGATGTTGCCGAGCAGACCCGACAGCAGCGCCATGTGGATGGCGTCGTAGGTGCCGGGAATCTCGTTTTCCTTCCAGCCCAGCTCGGTGACCATGGCGTGCAGCTGGCCATGCACCTCGCGCCACTCGCGCAGGCGCAGGTAGGAGAGGAAATGGGCGTGGCAGGTATCGACCAGCAATTTATTCGACTTTTTATGGTCGACCGCCTGCTTGAACCACCCCCACAGCTTCACCCAACTGAGGAATTCCGATTTCTCGTCGGCGAACAGCTTGTGCTTTTCGTCGGCCGCCTGCTGGCGCTCCTGCGGCCGCTCGCGCGGGTCCTGCGTCGATAACCCGGCGGCGATGATCAGCACTTCCGTCAGACAGCCTAGATCGCGGGCGGCAACCAGCATGCGGCCGATGCGCGGATCGAGCGGCAGCTTGGCCAGCGCGTCGCCAACCTTGGTCAGGCGGTTGTCGTCATCCAGCCCGCCGAGTTCCTGCAGCAAGGCGTAGCCGTCGCTGATCGCCTTGGCCGGCGGAGGTTCGATGAACGGGAAGCTCTCGACATCGGTCAGCTTCAGCGACTTCATGCGCAGGATGACGCCAGCCAGCGAGGAGCGCAGGATTTCCGGATCGGTGAACGGCGCCCGGGCGTTGAAATCTGCTTCGTCGTACAGGCGGACGCAGACGCCGGCCGCCACCCGGCCGCAACGGCCGGCCCGCTGCCGCGCCGCCGCCTGCGAAATGGGCTCGACCTGCAGCTGCTCGACCTTGTTGCGGTAGGAGTAGCGCTTGACCCGGGCCAGCCCGGTGTCGATCACGTAGCGGATGCCGGGCACGGTCAGCGAGGTTTCGGCGACGTTGGTGGCCAGCACGATGCGCCGCTGGCCGCCGGAGGGCTTGAAGATGCGGTCCTGCTCTCCGGCCGACAGGCGCGAGAACAGCGGCAGGATTTCCGGGGCGTGCGCGGTGCTCAGCCCGGGCCGGGCCAGCGCGTGCTTGCGCAGGGCTTCGGCCGCCTCCCGGATTTCCCGCTCGCCGGGCAGGAAGACCAGGATGTCGCCGGCGCCGAGGCGCGACAATTCGTCGGCGGCGTCGACGATGGCATCGTAGAGATCGCGCTCATCGTCCTTTTTATCCAGGTCGGCCACCGGCCGGTAACGCACTTCGACCGGGTAGAGCCGGCCGGACACTTCGATCACCGGTGCGCCGTTGAAGTGCTGCGAGAAGCGCTCGGCGTCGATGGTCGCCGAGGTGATGATCAGCTTCAGGTCGGGCCGCCGGGGCAGCAGTTGCTTCAGGTAGCCGAGCAGGAAATCGATGTTCAGGCTGCGCTCGTGTGCCTCGTCGATGATGATCGCCTCGTAGGCGTTCAAATACGGGTCGGACTGCGACTCGGCCAGCAGGATGCCGTCGGTCATCAGCTTGACCCAGCTGTCAGGTGTCGATTTGTCGTGGAAGCGGATCTTGACGCCGACCCCGGCGCCGACCTGGGTCTTCAGCTCCTGCGCCAGGCGCGTCGCCACCGAGCGGGCAGCCAGCCGGCGCGGCTGGGTGTGGCCGATCAGGCCGCGGGCGCCAATGCCGAGATCGAGGCAGATTTTCGGCAACTGCGTCGTCTTGCCCGAGCCGGTTTCGCCGCAGACGATGACCACCTGGTTTTTGGCGATCAGCTCGGCAATGTCGGCACGCCGTTCGTTGACCGGCAGGTCGCTCTGGAATTCCGGCTTGGGCAGTTTGCCGCGCCGTTCGGCCGTCGCTGTCCGTGACGCCATCAGCAACGCAGCCAGGTCGGCCTGTACCTTGTCGCGTTTCGGCCCGGCCGCCTGCTGCAGTTCCCGCGACAAGGCACGCAACCGGCGCGCATCGGCCGTCAGCGTCTCGGAGCGGAAATCGGCGGGGCGGGAAAGGGGCTTGTCGCGTACTTGCTGAACCATGGGGCAGCATTATAGTCCGCCAACCCGACCGGGTATTTTTGGCCTATTTTCCATGTCGACCGCAGCAAGGAGAATTTGCGGTAAGGTTGCTCTTAGCTGAATCAGGCAACATGCCCAAAATAATCTGCCGTACCGGCAGCTGCTTGGAAAATCGTGATCCATCCCTGTTTTTCCGGGTCTTTCCGAACAATACAAGGTGATTTATGGGTAATGACTCGATGTTTCATGACGGAATGCGGAAGCTTCAGGATATGCGCGAAACCCGGCGCATCGCTGATCGACTCGAACAGGTCATCGTTCATCAATCCTTCACTGACAGCGATCGGGCATTCATTCAGCAGTGCCCCATGGTTTTCGTGGCTACCGCAGACGCCGACAACCGGCCTGACTGTTCCTATAAAGGCGGTCTCCCCGGATTTGTGCGTGTCCTCGATGAGAAAACGCTCGTGTTTCCCGACTACGACGGAAACGGGATGTATCGCTCCTGGGGAAACCTCGTCGTGAATCCTCACATCGGACTGCTCTTCATTGATTTCGAAAACCAGACCCGTCTGCGCGTCAATGGAACGGCAAGAATCAGTGACGACGACCCTGTCCGTTCGGAATATCCCGGCGCCGTCTTCATCATTCGAATGACAGCGGAAAAAATCTTCCCGGCCTGCCCGCGCTACATTCACAAAATGCATCTCGTCGAACACTCGGCCTACGTGCCCCAGGCCAATTACACGCCGCCGATACCTGAATGGAAAAAATTCGACGATTTCAGGGACGCGCTGCCGGAGCGTGACCAGGTGGATATCAATAATGGGAGCCTTGAAGACAAGGCCGCAAAGCCCTGACTGCTCACTCGAGACCGATGCCCCGACAAGCGGCACGCTGGCGAGCATGACCACGATCCGCGACGAGACCGCCGCCGATGCCGACGCCATCGCCGACGTTACCGTCGCCGCGTTCCGGATGCGTGGAAGTCGGTAGTCACACCGAGCAATTCATCGTCGCGGCGCTGCGAGCCGCGAACGCACTGAATCCGGCGCGATAATCGGGGCAGTTTTCCATGAGCTTTGGCCGCGCTCATTTTTGCCATTTTCGGGGCGTCGACCGCAAGAGACGGTTTGCCGCCCGCGGCGGCCGAGGCCGGGCGGTTGCGAGCGCGCTGCCTAAGCGCGAAAGGAAGGTAACCGGGAATCGCCCGTACCGGAGGGCGTGGCGTTGCCGGCCACCACGACTTGCCTGAAGCGCGCCCGGCTCAGCCGGCCTTCTCGTTCTCCAGCGCCTTTTCGGTGATTTCGCGGTACAGCGTGGTCACCTTGCTGGCCAGTTCGCGGAGTTCGGGGTGGCTGGCGAGCATGGGGGCGATGTTTTTGGCGTCGGCCATGATTTCCTGCAGGAATCTCAGGTCGTGCTCGTTCAGCTTTTCACCCCGGTCGACAACTTCCTTGATTTCCAGCGCGCGCGGAATGCGGTGGCTTTCGAGGCGTTGAACCAATACGGCGAGGAGCCCTTTTTCGTCCTGGGGGGTGGTCATGTTTTTCTCCTGACGGTGGTGAATAAGTTTCCCTTGCAGGGAAGTCTATCACCTTGCGAAGACTGGCATCACCCCCGCTGCGGGGCAGGGGGTGCAGCTCAGCAGGAGCGGTGGCGTTGCGGATTCCAGGAGAACAGTGCGCGGGCGCCGCGGTTCAGGCGGGTGAGGATGGCGACGTGCGCTTTCGCCGGGGTCGGGGAAGCGGCTTGCGGGTTCCACGAAAACAGCGGGCGCAGGGCTTCGCCAGCCGCGGCCAGTCCGGCCAGCAGGCTCCCGGCCGCCAGGCGCAGGAGGAGGGCGGTGCGTTCGGCGAACAAGCCCTCGATGCGCCGAATTTCGGCAGCGCGCAGTTCGCGGGCATGGCGTTCAATGGCGGGGATGTCGATAGGATGCATGATTGACTCCTGTTGATGCGGTGCAACATGGCACGCAGCCCACTCTAATTATATTTTTGATCGATAACAATCTTGTCGAATGGAAAAACATTTGTGAATTTTCATCCATAATCAAGCCATGGATCGTGCCGCCCAGATGACTGCCTTTGTCCGCTCCGTCGAGACCGGCGGCTTTTCTGCTGCGGCGCGGGAGCTGGGCCTGACGCCGTCGGCGCTGTCCAAGCTGGTGACACGCCTGGAGGATCGTCTCGATGCCCGCCTGCTGCAGCGGACGACGCGGCGCCTGCAATTGACGCCCGAGGGCGAGGCGTTCTACCTGCGGGCGCGGCAGATTCTGGCCGACATGGACGAGGCCGAGGCGGAGGTGGTGCAGGCCGGCACCCGCCCGCAGGGCCTGTTGCGCCTGCACTGCGGTTCGGCCTTCGGCATGCACCAGCTGGCGCCGGCGATCCCGCGCTTTCTCGAACGCCATCCGGGGGTCGAGCTCGACATCACGATCAGCGACCAACCGCTGGCGGCGCTGCAGGAGGGCATCGACCTGGCGATCCGCATCGGCGCGCTCGATGAGTCGTCGATGGTGGCGCGCCGCATCTGCAACCTGGAGCGCGTGATCTGCGCCGCGCCCGCCTATCTGGCCAGATACGGGACGCCGCGCACGCCGGACGACCTGCAGCAGCACAACTGCCTGTGGATCACCGCGCTGCCCGTCCTGCGCCGCTGGCCGTTCGACACCGACGACGGCATCCGCGTCGTCCACATCGATGGCAACGTCGTCGCCAACAATGCCGAAACCGTCCTCCAGCTGACCGTCGCCGGTGTCGGCATCACGCGTCTGGCCGACGTCATCGTCGGCGATGCCATCCGCCGTGGCGAACTGGTGCCGATCCTGACCGACTGGCACCACGTCGAGCCGGTGCCGCTCTACGCCACCTACCCGAGCGGCCGTCATCTTTCGCCCAAGGTGCGGGCGATGGTCGATTTTCTCGTCGAGCAGTTCGGCGATGCGCCGTGGCGCCGCGCTGCGGCGGGCAAGCGGCAGCGCCCCGGCCGGGCGTAGCGCCGATCGGCCGGCCGCGGGCTGGCACGGCTGTTGCGGAACCCGTTGCAGGGCGGCCGCCGGCGTCGACTTTCCGACAAGGCGGCGGGTTCGACCATTCAAGCGGAGTCTTTCATGCGCGCACTGCCTGCCACCGTCGACCGTCACGGTCAGCCGGTCACCCTCGGCGACCGGGTCAAGATCCTCGCCATCACGCCCGACCTGGAGATGGACGAGGACGATCTCGACATGTTCTACGACATGATCGGTGCCACCTGCGAGGTCGAACGCATCGACGCCGAGGGCGCCGCCTGGGTGGCGATCTGGTGGAACGGCTTCGACGGGCCGCTGCTGACCACCGTCGGGCTGGCGCCGGGGCAGATGGAGAAGGCGGCCTGAGTCGGCGGCCGCCATTTTTGCCCCTTATTCGTCGTCGACCGCAGCGTTGTAGTTTTTCAGCCGCTTCTCCGCCGCCACGCCGAGGATCTTCAGCAGCCAGGGCGGCGGCGACTCGACCATCGCCTTCTGGAAGGGCTGGAGGATTTCCAGCGCCGGGCCGCCCTCGGGCACCTTGATCGGATAGACGTCGGCGCGGATCACCTTGGCCGCCGCCGGGCCGCCGATCGAGACGACGTAGCAGACGTGGCAGTCGCCGATCAGCTTGGCGCGCCACAGGTTGCGGTCCTCGGCGAATTCGGCGTCCATGGTGTCGCGGATGTCCACCAGGCGGATTTCCCCAGGCGACACCTGATAGACGAGGAAGCGCAGGCACGAGCCGAAATGGCCGGAGAGCGTGTCGCCCTTGTCCGAGGCGATGGCGATGCGCACCGAACCGGGCATGTCGCCCGCGGCGCAGGCCTGGATCTTGGGCAGCGAATCGTCGCCCTGCGTCTCGCCCCACAGGATGCGCACAGCGAGCTTCATCGCCTCCAGCCCGATGCCGATGTCTTCGCCGTCCTCCTCGCCGTCGGCGCTGGCGAAGCCGGTCTTGAGCATGGTCACCGTCGCCTGGCGCAGCTTGTCCTCGTCGATCTCGTCGCCCAGCCGGCGTTGCAGCAGTTCGATCAGCGCCGGCAGGCTCGCGCTGGGCATCGCCCGCGCCGCCAGCGCAATGCGCAAGGCGGCCTCGCGGGTGATCGGCGGCGTGGTCTGTTCCATCATCTTCTCCTCGGTCGGGTTGGGGTAGTGTTGACTCGCAGATACAGTGCCAGCAGCGCCAAGCCCCTGTTTTCAAACGGGCATAGGGCTTGCGTAGGCCATCGTCAACCAAGGAAAGCCCCGCCATCGTGTCGGATACCTCACAACAGGTCGTGCGCGCCTACCACGAGCGCACCAAGCATCGCTTCGCCACCTACGCCGAAGGCCCCGGCCAGCTCGACTGGGACGCCCAGCCGGCCGCCTTTCGCCATTACGCCGGGGCGCCGCTCGTCGAACTGCCGCTGAGCGCCGACCGCTTCGAGCGCTGCTACGGTCGACTGGCCGAAAAACCGGAAAACCCGGTCGTCCCCGACCTGGAGAGCCTGGGCGCGCTGCTCGAACTGTCGTTCGGCATCTCCGCCTGGAAAAGCTGGGGGCCGAGCCGCTGGGCGCTGCGCTGCAATCCTTCCTCCGGCAACCTGCACCCGGTCGAGGCCTACGTGCTGGCCGGCGGCCTGCCCGGCGTGCCGGCCGGGCTGCATCACTACGACCCGCAAGCGCACGTCCTCGAAACCCGCGCCGCCCTTGCCGACGGCGGCCCGGCGCCATGGCTGGCCGTCGGCCTGAGCAGCGTCATGTGGCGCGAGGCATGGAAGTACGGCGAACGCGCCTTCCGCTACTGCCAGCTCGACGTTGGCCACGCCGTCGGCGCCCTCGACTACGCGGCGGCGCTGCTCGGCTGGCAGGTCGTGCCGCTGGCCGTGCCCTCGGCGACGCTCGCCCATTGCCTGGGGATCGATCGTCCCGGTGATTTCCCGAGCGGGCGCTACGCCTTCACCGAGGTCGAAGAGCCGGAAATCCTGCTCGCCGTGCGCGGCCCCGGCCTGGCCGCGCCGCCCGCCGGCGAGTCGCTCGCTGCCGCGCTTGATGGCGCGCTATGGGCCGGGCAGCCGAGCCGCATCGACCCGGCGCCCGGCTATCGCTGGCCGGCCATCGACCAAGCGGCGGCCGCCAGCCGTTCGTTGCGGTCGACCCCGGAAAACGGCCAGATTTCGCCGGCCTTCGCCGAACTGCCGCCGCTCGCCGCGCATTCCGCTACGGCCGGCGCCGCGCAGCTCATCCGCCAGCGGCGCAGCGGCCAGCGCTTCGACCCGAAATGCACGCTCGACAAGGCCGCCTTCTACCGCCTGCTCGATGCCACGCTGCCGCGCCCGCAGGCGCCGTTCGACGGCCAGGAAGCCGATTCGGCCATCCACCTGCTGCTTTTCGTGCTGCGCGTCGACGGTCTGCCGACCGGCCTCTACCTGCTGCCGCGCACGCCGCAGGCCGCGCTGGAGCTGCCCGCCGCCCTCGGGCAGGGCGACGCGCGTTTCGCCGGCCGCTGCCCGGTGGCGGAAGTCGATCCCGACTGTCCGCGCCACCTCGGCCTGATCCTGCTCGGCGCCCTCGGCCTGCAGGAAATGCAGCGTCTGGCGCGGGCGCTCTCCTGCCATCAGGACATCGCCGCGACCAGCGCCTTTTCGCTCGGCATGCTCGGCGATTTCTCGTCGCTCGCGGGCGACGCCGCCAACTACCGCAAATTGCTGCGCGAAGCCGGGCTGGTCGGCCAGGCGCTCTACCTCGAAGCCGAAGCCGCCGGCGTGCGCGGCACCGGCATAGGCTGCTTCTTCGACGACCCGGTGCACCAGGCCTTCGGCATCGCCGACCCGCGCTGGCAGAGCGTCTACCACTTCACCGTCGGCACGCCCATCGGCGACGCCCGCATCGAAACCTCACCGCCCTACCCGCAACGCCGGAAGGAAAACCCATGACCCCGACCCTCGCCGCCTTTCTCGACGAACACGGCTTCCCCCGCGACCGGCTTTCCTAACCGCAGGCTGACCGCCGCTTCACGCCGCTCATGCGCGCCTGCAAGGAAGGCCGGCTCGACATCGTTGACGAACTGCTGGCGCTCGGCGTCGATTTCGCCGTGACCAACGCCGACGGCTGCAACGCCCTCTGGCTGGCCTGCTACAAAGGCAGCCACGCCATCATCGAACGCCTGATCGCCGCCGGCATCGACCTTGACCTGCAGAACGGCAACGGCGCCACCTGCCTGATGTACGTTTCCTCGAACAGCAAGCCGGACCTGGTGAAGCTGCTGAGGAGGGCCGCCTGAGGGCATGCCGATGATCACGGGGTTATACTCCGGTCATTATTTCCCTTCCGTGACCGATCCATGGCCATCCTGCGCTGCAACAAATGCGGGCTGCTCGCCGAGCAAGGCGACGGCCTAGCCGGACAAAGTGTCGCCTGCCCCAAATGCGCCGACCCGGCCAAGGTCTATCCGACGCTGTTCTTCATCGAGAAACTGCTCGACAAGTATTTCGATGCCCAGCGCGAACTGATCCGCCTCAAGTCCGCGCCAACGGTACAGAGCACACCGCAGCCGGTGAGGTCCTCTGCGCCGCTGGCTGGTCTGGACCTCGGCAATACCGATCAACTGGCGACGGAAATCCAGCACGGCCCGATCTACGACTGGTTTCACAAGCGCCAGATCAAGGTGCAGGCCGATCTGCGCGGTGTGGATACCAGCGGCTTTTTCGACGAAGTGGCGGAGGCCATCGGCGGCAATCTCACGCTGTTCAAGGAAGTGGTCGACCGCATCCGCTGGTCGCAACAGAAGGAATACAACGGCACCACCATCAAGCTGGAAAAGAAGACGCCGGACGAGGCCAGGGCGCTCCTCGTTTTCTGTCAGCAGTTGTATGACTTTTCCTTCGTCGCCAAATGCTTTCACAACAAGCAGGAAAACAATATCCGCCTGATCCTGCAAAGCGCGCCGGCGGTCCGCCAGTTTTTCAATGGCGAATGGCTGGAATGGCATGCCCTGATGAGCAGCTTGCGCCATGCCAAGGAGCGCGGTCGCCGCATTTCCTGCGCCCGTGGTCTCGAGATTGTGCTGGCCAACGGCGATCCGTACGAACTCGATGTCTTCATGCTTGTCGACGGCACGACGCCGATCTGCATCGAATGCAAGAGCGGCGAATTCCGCCAGAACATCGATCGTTACCTGGCGCTGAAAAAGCGCCTGGGGCTGGCCGGCAAACAATTCGTGATGTGCATTGCCGGCCTGGAAGACGACAAGGCGCGCGCCTACACCGCCATGTACGACATCAGCTTCGTCAACGAACAGCGGCTGGCCGAGCATCTCTCCCGCCTGTTCTGAGCGCGGGTGGTCTTTTTTGGCTTTTTTGGACAGTCGACCGCGACGATATGCTTGCAGCGCCGGGCGCACCTTCGCTGATGGCCACCAGGAAGAGCCGCATCGTAGCGACCTATATGCCGTTGAGCGCCCGGGATTACTGAAGAAGGCGGCTTGACCGGAAGCCTTGCGGTTTTCCGCGGCGGGGTGCTAGTTTTCCGATCGATGCGGCGCGCCGGTCCGGTTGCCGCTTCGCCTGTCGAACCTGATCCTGATCGGAGCTCCAATGCATATCATTGCGCTCGTTTGCGCAGCGATCCTCGGATTGCTGGTGTTCGGTCTCGGCCTTGCCGTTTCGATATTCCGTTTTCGCGAACGGCGGAGCATGGGCCACGTCGACGATCCGGCCAACATGCTGCACAAGCTGGTCCGGGCGCATGGCAACACTACCGAGTTCGCCCCCTTCCTGGCCGTCCTGATTCTATACCTCGGCACGCAGACGCCTTCGGCGGCGATCCTCGGTCTGATGGTTGCCGCCACTGCCAGCCGGGTGCTCCTGGTCGTCGGCCTGCTGGCCTGGCCGACGCTGGCGCGGCCCAACCCGGCGCGATTCGCCGGCGCGCTGGGTACCTACATTTTCGGGATCGCCCTCAGCCTGGCGGTGCTCGTCTGAATGGGGCGCCGGCTACCGTTTCAGGCCCAGATCTTCGTCGCGCCGACCGTCAACAGGCCAAGGTAAGTCGCCGTCAGCGAACCGACCAGATGCACCGAGGCCAGCCCGATGGCCAAGGCCGGCTGGCCGGCCAGCAGGCGTTCGACGACTTCGGCCGAGAAGGTGGAGAAGGTGGTCAGGCCACCGAGAAAGCCGGTGATGGCGAAGAGCTTCCAGGCCAGGGGGAAATGCGTGTTGATGTGGAACAGGCCGACCGCCACGCCGACCAGGTAGCCGCCGATCAGGTTGGCCGCCAGCGTGCCGAGCGGCAGGGCGATGAGCAGCGGGTTGAGCGCCAGACCGAGCAGCCAGCGCGCCCAGGCGCCGAGCGCGGCGCCGGCGCCGACGGCGAGGAAATTGAGGGCGGTCAGGTTGTGCAGGGCGGACATAAGGGGGAATTGTAGCGGCCGGAGGGCCTCTGCCGGTTAAAATAGCGCGATTACCCGAACAGGTTTTTTTACCGTGAGCAGCCCCAGCCAACCCGCCAACGCCCCGGCGCCCGCCGCCAACTTCATCAGGAACCTCGTCGAGGCCGATCTCGCCGCCGGCAAACATGCCCGGCGCCACTGGGCCGGACAGCCGGGCACCGCCGCCGACCATGCCGCCGGGCCGCTCGATCCGGCCAGAATCCGCACCCGCTTCCCGCCCGAGCCGAACGGCTACCTGCATTTTGGCCATGCCAAGTCGATCCTGCTCAACTTCGGCCTCGCGCAGCAGTACGGCGGCCGCTGCCACTTGCGCTTCGACGACACCAACCCGGAAAAGGAAGAGCAGGAGTACGTCGATTCGATCATCGACGCCGTGCACTGGCTCGGCTGTTCCTGGGAGAGCGACGGGGAAACCAATCTCTACTACGCGTCCAACTACTTCGACTGGATGGCCGGTTTCGCCGAATACCTGATCTCGGCCGGCCACGCCTACGTCGACAGCCAGTCGGCCGACGAAATGCGCGCCAACCGCGGCACGCTGACCCAGCCGGGCAAGGATTCGCCCTTCCGCAATCGTTCGGTCGAAGAGAACATGGACCTCTTCAAGCGCATGCAGGCCGGCGAGTTCGCCGACGGCGCGCACATCCTGCGCGCCAAGATCGACATGGCGGCGCCCAACATCAACCTGCGCGACCCGGCGATCTACCGCATCCGCCACGCCACCCACCACAACACCGGCGACAAGTGGTGCGTCTACCCGATGTACACCTTCGCCCACCCGATCGAGGACGCGCTGGAGTGCATCACGCACTCGATCTGCACGCTCGAATTCGAGGACCAGCGCCCGTTCTACGACTGGCTGCTCGAACGCCTGGCCGAAGGCGGCCTGCTGCAGCGGCCGCTGCCGCAGCAGATCGAGTTCTCGCGCCTCAACCTGACCTATGTCGTGCTCTCCAAGCGCAAGCTGATCCAGTTGGTCGAGGAAAAGCACGTCGCGGGCTGGGACGACCCGCGCATGCCGACCCTGGTCGGCGCCCGCCGCCGCGGTTATTCGCCCGAGGGCTTCCGCCTGTTCGCCGAACGCATCGGCGTCTCGAAGAACGACTCGCTGATCGACTACGCGCTGTTCGAGGACGCCATGCGCGAAGTTATGAACGAATCCGACCTGCGCCGCATCGCCGTGCTCGACCCGCTCAAGCTGATCATCGACAACTACCCGGACGGCCAGGTCGAGGAATGCTTCGCGCCCAACCACCCGCTGCATCCGGAACTCGGCCAGCGCAGCGTTCCGTTTTCCCGCGAGCTGTGGATCGAGGGCGAGGATTTCCAGGAAGTACCGGAAAAGGGCTTCCGCCGCCTGTTCCCGGGGAACAAGGCGCGCCTGCGCTATGGCTACGTCGTCGAGTGCACCGGCTGCGACAAGGACGCCGACGGCAAGGTCGTCGCGGTCCACTGCAATTACCTGCCCGAAACCAAGTCCGGCACGCCGGGTGCCGACAGCGTCAAGGTCAAGGGCAACCTGCACTGGGTTTCCGCCGCTCATGCCTGCCAGGCCGAAATCCGCCTTTTCGACCGCCTGTTCCGGGTGCCGGCGCCGGGCGCCCGCCGCGAGGGCGATGCGCCGGAACTGGAACGCAATTTCCTCGACGACCTCAACCCGGATTCCCGGCAGACGATTACCGCCCAGCTCGAACCTGGCCTGCGCGATGCCCGGCCGGAAGAACGCTTCCAGTTCGAGCGCCACGGCTACTTCACCGTCGACCGCGTCGATTCCCGGGATGGCGCGCCGGTCTTCAACCGCACGGTGACGCTCAAGGATTCGTGGGGCAAGGCCGGCTGATGAGTGTTGTCGGCCCGGCGGACATCCTCGCCTTCTGGTTCGGCCGGCCGGGCGAGCCGGAGCACGGCCGGCCCCGCAGCGTCTGGTTCCGCAAGGACGCCGCCTTCGACGATGAGATCCGCCGCCGTTTCCTGCCATCCGTCAAGGCCGCCCTGGCCGGGCAACTGGCGCACTGGGCGGCAACGCCGGACGGCCTGCTCGCCCTGCTGCTCCTGCTCGACCAGTTTCCGCGCAATCTCTTCCGCGGCACGGCGCAAGCCTTCGCCGGCGATGCTCCGGCGCGCCAGCTGGCCGCCGTCGCCATCGACCGGGGTTGGGACGCGCCGCTGGCGGCCGTCGAAAAACTGTTCGTCTATCTGCCCTTCGAGCACAGCGAGTCGCTCGCCGACCAGGAACGCTCGCTGGCGCTTTTCACCGCCCTGGCCACCGGCCACGCCGGAAACGACGGCTTTCTCGACTACGCGCGCCGGCACCACGAAATCATCGCCCGCTTCGGCCGCTTCCCGCACCGCAACGCCGCGCTCGGGCGCCCGTCGACACCCGCCGAGGTGGAATTCCTCGCCCAGCCGGGCAGCAGCTTCTGACCGGCATGTCGGCGCGTGACATCGAACGGCTCGGCCAGGTCTTCACGCCGCCCAAGGTGGTGGAGTTCATGCTCGACCTGTGTGGCAACAGCGGCCGGGCGCTCGAACCCTCGGCCGGCGACGGCGCCTTTTTCGCCGAACTGAAGCAGCGGCGCAGCGACTGCGTCGGCATCGAGATCGACCCGCGCGTCGCGCCGGCCGGCGCCGAAATCCGCGATTTCTTCGATTACCCGCTGAGCGAGCAGTTCGACACCATCGTCGGCAATCCGCCCTACGTGCGTTACCAGGATGTCGCGGTCGACACCAAGAAACGGCTCAAATCCGAACTCTTCGACGCGCGCAGCAACCTTTTCCTGTTCTTCATCGAGAAATGCGTCCGTCACCTGAAGCCGGGCGGCGAGCTGGTCTTCATCGTGCCGCGCGAATTCATCAAGCTGACCGCCGCGAAAAAGCTCAATGCCTGGCTCTACGCGCAGGGCAGCATCACGCATTTCTTCGAGACCGGCGACACCCGCGTCTTCGGCGAGCACACACCGAACTGCGCCATCTTCCGCTTCGAGAAGGGGCGCATGGACCGTCACATGGCCGACGGGCGACGCTTCGTCGAGGTGGATGGCCAATTGATGTTCCTGCGCGATGACTACGGCGTGCGCTTTGCCGATGTGTTCACCGTCAAGGTCGGCGCCGTTTCAGGGGCCGACCACATCTTCACGCACCCCAAGGGCAACATGGAGTTCGTCTGCTCGAAGACCGTGGAAACCGGCGAAACGCGCCGCATGCTGTACGGCATCAAGCATCCGCACCTGGAAAAGCACAAGGACGAACTGCTTGCCCGCCGCGTCAAAACCTTCGACGAAGGCAACTGGTGGCAGTGGGGGCGGCATTTTCCGATCAACCTGCATCCGCGCATCTACGTCAATGGCCGCACGCGCAAGCGCGAGCCGTTCTTCCTGCACGACTGCAACAGCTTCGACGGTGCCGTGCTGGCGCTGTTCACGAAGAACCGCCGCATGCAACGCCGCGAGCTGATCGAATGCACGCTGATGCTCAACCGCGAAGTCGACTGGCAGGAACTCGGCTTCGTCTGCGACGGTCGTTTCCTGTTCACCCAGCGCAGCCTGCAGACCTGCGTGCTGCCCGACAAATTCTCCCGCTTCCTCCCGCCCGAAGCGAAAAAGGATGCCGCATGACCTTTACCCAGATGCTCGCCGCCGCCTGGCGGAAGAACGATTCGCTGCTCTGCGTGGGCCTCGACCCCGACCCGGCGAAATTCCCCGCCCACCTCAAGGGCCGCGACGATGCCATCTTCGAATTCTGCCGGACCATCGTCGACGCCACCGCCGACCTCGTCTGTTCCTTCAAGCCGCAGATCGCCTACTTCGCCGCGCGCCGCGCCGAAGACCAGCTGGAAGCGCTGATCGCCCACATCCACGCCAAACATCCCGGCATCCCGGTCATTCTCGACGCCAAGCGCGGCGACATCGGCTCGACCGCCGAGCAGTACGCGATCGAGGCCTTCGAGCGCTTCCGGGCCGATGCCGTCACGGTCAACCCCTACATGGGCCGCGATTCGGTCGATCCTTACTTGGCCTACCCGGACAAGGGCGTCATCCTGCTCTGCCGCACCTCCAACCCCGGTGGCTCTGATCTGCAGTTTCTCGACGTCGGGGGCGAGAAACTGTACGAGCGCGTCGCCCGCCTGGCGGCCGGCGAATGGAACACGACCGGCCAGATCGCCCTCGTCGTCGGCGCCACCTTCCCGGCCGAGATCGCCCGCGTGCGCGAGATCGTCGGCGACATGCCCTTGCTGGTGCCGGGCATCGGCGCCCAGGGCGGCGACGTCGCGGCGACCGTCAAGGCCGGCCGCACCGCCGACGCCACCGGCTTGATGATCAACTCCTCGCGTGCCATCCTCTACGCCGGCAAGGACGAGAATTTTTACATCGCCGCCCGCGCCGCGGCACAGGAAACGCGCGCCACCATCAATCTCTACCGCTGAGGAACCGCCATGCGCATGGATGACCAACGCGAAAGCGACAACATCGAGGACCGCCGCGGCGGCGGTTTCGGCGGCGGTGGCGGCCTGCGGCTGGGCGGCGGGCGCCTCGGCATCGGCACCATCGTCATCGCCCTCGTTGCCAGCTACTTCCTCGGCATCAACCCGCTGACCGTCCTCAGCATGCTGAGCGGCGGCGGCATGCCGGCCGTCGAGCAAAGCGCGCCGCCGGCCCACAAGCCGCCGGCGCACGACGAGACGGCGATCTTCGTCTCCAAGGTGCTGGCCTCCACCGAGGACACCTGGATCGAGGTCTTCCGCGCCAGCGGCCGCCAGTACGAGGAGCCCAAGCTGGTGCTCTTCTCCGGCGTCACGCCGACCGCCTGCGGCACCGGCCAGGCGGCGATGGGGCCGTTCTACTGTCCCGGCGACCAGAAGGTCTATATCGACCTTTCCTTCTTCCGCGACCTCAAGGAGCGCTTCCGCGCGCCGGGCGAGTTCGCGCAGGCCTACGTCATCGCCCACGAGGTCGGGCACCACGTGCAGAACCTGCTCGGCATCGCCGACCAGGTCGAGAAGGCGCGGCGCCGCAGCAGCGAGCGCGAGGCCAACGCCCTCTCGGTGCGCATGGAGCTGCAGGCCGACTGCCTGGCCGGCGTCTGGGGCAAGCATACCGACACGATGAAGAACATCCTCGAACCGGGCGACCTCGAAGCGGCGCTGACCGCCGCCACCGCCATCGGCGACGACCGCCTGCAGCAGCAGGCGCAGGGCCGCATCGTGCCGGAAAGCTTCACACACGGCACCTCGGCGCAGCGTGTGCGCTGGTTCAAGCGCGGCTTCGAGACCGGTGACCTCAACCAGTGCAACACCTTCAAGGCCGCCCAGCTGTAAGCGCATGCCGGACGTCCCGCCATCGCCGCGGCCGCGCCCGCGCTGGCGCCGCTGGGCGCTGGAAGTCCTGATCGTCCTGGTCGCGCTGGCCGCCTTCCAGTTATGGCAGCTGCGCGACGCTGTGCGCGGCCCGGCACCGGCTGTCGCCGGCGAGCGCCTCGACGGCAGTCCGTTTGACCTCGCCGCCTGGCGCGCCGGCCAGCACGGACGGGCGACGCTGCTTTACTTCTGGGCCGAATGGTGCCCGATCTGCAAGACCACGGCCGGCAATGTCACGGCGGTCACCGAAGACTGGCCAGTGACCAGCGTCGCCAGCCAGTCCGGTCCCGCGGCGCAGGTGGCCGGCCACCTGCGGGCTGCCGGCCACTCGTGGCCGACCCTCGCCGATCCGCGCGCCGATATCCTCCGGCGGTTCGGCGTGCCCGGCGTGCCCGCCTTCGTCGTGATCGACCCGCGCGGCGACGTCCGTTTCGTCACGCTCGGCTACACTAGCGAAATCGGCCTGCGCCTGCGTCTCTGGTGGGCGACCTGGAGCGGCGCATGAGGCGGGTGTACGTACTGCTGGCGGGGCTCGGCCTGAGCCTTGCCGCCGCTGCCTTGCCGCAGCATGCGCCGGTGCCGGGCGGCGTCGCCGTCATCGACCTCGGCGCGGCGGGGCCGACGGCGCCGACCGCGCGCTGGGGCGATCAGCCGCTGGCCGTGCTGCGCGACAACGGTCGCTGGGTGGCGCTGCTCGGTATCCCGCTAGACACCCTGCCGGGTACGCTGGAAATCGATGTTTTCAGCGGGTCGACCGCAACCGCCCGCAGCGTGCAGGTCGGCGTGAAGAACTACCCGGAGCAGCGCCTGACGATCCGGGACAAGCGCAAGGTAGAGCCGAATGCCGACGATCTGGCGCGCATCGAGCGCGAACGGGAGATCACCGAAGCGATCAAGCGCCGCTTCAGCGCGGCGGCGCCGGATGCCGATTTCGCCCTGCCGGCTGCCGGCCCTCTGTCGTCGCGCTTCGGCCTACGCCGCGTCTTAAACGGCCAGTCGCGCAACCCGCATGCCGGGCTCGACGTCGCCGTCGGCACCGGCGCCCCGGTCAGGGCGCCGGCTGTGGGCGTCGTGGCCAACACCGGCGACTACTTCTTCAACGGCAACACCGTCTTCATCGACCACGGCCAGGGGCTGATCACCGCCTACATGCACCTGTCGCGCATCGACGTCCGCTCCGGTCAACCGGTCAGGAAGGGCGAGATCCTCGGCGCCGTCGGCGCCACCGGGCGGGTGACCGGCCCGCACCTGCACTGGGCGGTCATCCTCAACAACACGCCGGTCGATCCCGAACTGTTCCTGCTTCGCCCCTGAGCGGCCATTACCCCGGGTTCTTGCCGCCGACCGCCCGGGCGGTGGCGTTGGCCGGCGGCGCGTACTCGGGCACCTTGTTCTTCACCGCCGGCTGCGCCATCAGGTAGGCGTAGATGGCGCGCAGGTCGCTGTCAGGCAGCGCGGCGATCGCCTGCCAAGGCATCGGCGGCATGATCGGGCGCGCGACACCGACGTGCTTGCCGGTGCGCATGGCCTGGACGAAATCCTTCTCCTTCCAGGCGCCGATGCCGGTTTCGCGGTCGGGCGTCAGGTTGGCCGCGTAGGTCGTGCCCCAAGGGCCGACGAAGGCGGTCATCGTCGCCGAGCCGGCCCCGTTCCAGTCGTTGTCCAGCTTGGGCGGGGGCGGCAGGCGCAGGCTTTCCGGGTGGCCGGAGAGCCCGCGGACCATGTCCTTTTCCGGTCCGTTGGCGCCCATTTTGAAAGGCGTGTGGCAGGTGACGCAGTCGCCGGCGGCGACCAGCAGGGCACCGCGCTTGACCTTTGCGGTATTCCCGCCGTCGGCCAGGGCGGCAGACGAGTGGGCGACGGCGCAGACAAGGGCGGCGGCGAGGAGGGGGGATTGGGCGATGAAGCGCTTGGTCATGGTTGTTCTCCTGGGTTGGGGTTGGGGTGGTGCGGGTCAGGTGGCTTGCCGCTGGCAGAGTGTGGCGGCAGCGGTGGCGATGGCCGCGGCCTGGGGAACGAAAGCCTGTTCGAGCGGGTAGCTGGCGGCGACCGGCGCATCCGGGCCGCCGAGGCGGACGATCGGTGCCTTGAGCCGGGCGAAGGCCTTTTCCGCCACCAGCGCGGCGATTTCGGCGCCGATGCCGCACAGGCGGTTGGCCTCATGCACGACGACCAGGCGCCCGGTGCGGGTGACCGAGGCGAGGATGGCGGCCTCGTCGAGCGGCTTGAGGCTACGCAGGTCGATGACCTCGGCGGCGATGCCCTGAGCCGCAAGCGTTTCGGCCGCTGCCAGGCAGCCGTGGACGGTCTTGCCGTAGGAGACCAGCGTCACGTCGTTGCCCTCGCGCAGCACGGCGGCCTGGCCGAGGGGAACGATGTGCTCGCCGGCCGGCACTTCGCCGGGCTGGTAGAGCAGCCCGATGTCGAGGAAGAAGAGCACCGGGTTGTCGTCGCGGATGGCCGCCTTGAGCAGGCCCTTGGCGTCCGCCGGGTTGCTCGGCATGACCACCTTGAGGCCGGGGCTGTGGACGAACCAGGCCTCGACATTGTGGTTGTGCTGGGCGCCGACGCCCCAGCCGGCGCCGGTCATGGCCAGGGTGACGAGCGGGAAGGAGAACTGGCCGCCGGACATGAAGCGCAGCTTGCCGGCGCTGTTGACCAGTTCGTCCATGGCGTAGCAGAGGAAGGGGGCGAACAGCAGGTCGATGACCGGGCGCAGGCCGGTGCCGGCGGCGCCGACCGCCGTGCCGGCGATGATGCCTTCGGCGAGCGGGGTGTTGCGGACGCGCAGGGCGCCGAATTCCTGGACCAGGTCGTGGCGCTTGGTGGCGACGCCCTCGCCGAAGACGAGAACGCGGGGATCGTGGCGCATTTCCTCGACAAGGGCGGCGCCGATGGCATCGTAAAGGGTCATTGCAGGCATGGCGGCTCCTCAGGCGTAAACGTTGTCGGTCAGGGCGTCGGGTGCCGGGTAGGGCGATGCCTCGGCGAAAGCCAGGGCGCCGGCGATGTGGTCGGCGGCCCTGGCGGCCAATGCCGTGGCGCCCGCCGCGTCCAGGCTGCCGGCGGCAACGAGGCGGTCGCGGCACAGGGCGATCGGGTCGCGCGCCAGCCACGCGTCGCGTTCGGCCGGGTCCACGTAGCCCTGGTCGTCCGGCTCGAAATGGCCGCGCGTCCGGTAGGTCCAGGTTTCCAGTAGATAGGGGCGGCGGCTGGCGCGCACCTGGGCGGCGGCGGCTGTCGCGGCAGTCAGGACGGCGCTGACGTCGTTGCCGTCGACGGTGCTCGCCGGGATGCCGTAGGACTGGGCCCAGGTGGCGACGTGTTCGCGGCTCATGGCCTCGCGCCGATGGACGAAGGCCTGCCAGTGGTTGTTCTCGCAGACGTAGAGGATGGGCAGGTTCCACAGGGCGGCGAGGTTGAGCGATTCGTGGAAGCTGCCTTCGCAGGCTGCGCCGTCGCCGAGGAAGCAGACGACGATGCCCGGTTTGCCGAGCATGGTCTGCGACAGCGCGACGCCCGGCGCCAGCGACAGTTCGGCGCCGACGATGGTCGAGGTGAGGACGACACCCAGTTCCTTCACGGAAATGTGCAGCGAGCCGCTCCTCCCGCCGCAATAGCCGTCGCGGCGGCCCATCACCTCGGCCAGCAGGCGGCCGGGGTTGGCGCCGCGCGCCAGCAGGTGGCCCGCACTGCGGTGGTTGGTGAGGATCAGGTCGTCGCCGGACAGGGCGTTGACGACGCCGACGGCGGCCGCTTCCTGGCCGACCGAGGTGCAGGTGCCGGGCACCTTGCCGGCGGCGCTGCCGGCGACGATGGCTTCCTCGTAGGCGCGGATGAGCAGCATCTGCTCGAGCAGGTGCCGCGGGTCGATTTCGTGTGGTGCTGGGGTCATGGCTGCTCCCGTGGTTGGTCGGTGATTGCAGTCTAGACCGCCCGAAAGCCATGACAAGACGGGCGGCCGGCGCTTATGAATCTTTTAAGAAGCGCTGAATGAAGATTTAAGATTCGCGGCTCACGGCCGCAAAAATCAGCCGGAAATGAGCTGCAGCGGGCGGTCGACCGCGAGCGAGAAGCGCCCGCGCCCGGTCTTGGCGAGGTGGATACCGGCCGCCCGCTCGTCGAGGCGGCGCTGCAGCAGCACGAGACGCGCCTCCAGGTTGTCGCTGACGCCCGGCAGGCGGATGCGCGGGTCGACGCGCAGCCCCTTGTTGGTGAAGCTGGTGCGCCGGCGTTCGACGAAATCGCTGAGCAGTGTCCACAGGATGGCGCCGGCGACCCCCTTGATCAGGTAGTCGTCGTCGAGGAAGACGCTGTCGGTGGCCGCGAAATGGCGCACCCGCAGGGGCGGGCCGGCGACCTGGACGGCGGGGTTTTCGGTGGTCGGGGCCTCTTCGTCCAGCTCCTCGGCCTGCTGATGGTGATGCATCGCCAGGCCGAGCTGCGCGGCAAACGCCACCAAGGCATCTTCGTCGTCGTAGCCGAAATGCAGGTCGGCGACGTTCTCCATGTAAAGCACGCCGAGCAGGCGGTCGAAGGCGGTGACCGGGATGGCCATCTGGCTGCCGGCTTCCGGCAGCCCGGGCAGAGGAATCGCGGTTTCCAGGCTGTCGCCCTGGCCGTCGGCCTCGACACTGCGGCGGATCGTGCGCCCATAGCCGTACTCGCTGGTCATGAAGCCGATGCGGATCGGGATGCGTTCGCGGGCGCAGATGCCGATGACGCCGGCCCCGACCGGGATTTCCGAACCGACGCCGGACTGCGGGTAGCCGCGGCTGGCCAGGGTGTACAGGCAGCCCCGGCTCTCGTCGAGCATCAGGAACATGACATGCCCGATGCCGAACTCGCTGCCGAGGCAGTCGAGCGCCGTTTCGAGCAGGCGCGCGAGGCTGCCGCAGCCGGCCAGGCGGCCCGTGGCGCGGCGCAGCGCGGTGAGATAGTTCACCGCCGGCGGCGGCAGGGCCAGGGTGGCGCCGGGAACCTGCTCGATGCCGAGCAGCCGGTAGACATCCGATCCACGCAGGCGGAACACCTCGCTCATGCCTTCGTGTGACGCGATTCCCGCCAGCTTGGCCTTCATCTGCTCGAACAGCGGGCCGGCCGTTTCGGTGCGCAGATAGGCGAGGGTCAGCCGGTACTGGGCGCCCGTCAGGTGGCTGGTGAGCAGGAGGCGCACCGGCGAGCCGGCGAGGATGTTCTGGCGGGTACGGTTGAAGAACTGGTAGGAGAGCGCGACGTGTTCGTTGTCGATGAACTGGACCTGCGACAGATAGGCCAGGTTGGGCATGCCTTCAGCGTCGCAGGTGGCGATATGCCCGGGAATCACCCCTTCCAGGCATTCGCGGATGGTGTCGAGGCGCACCGTCACGGGGCGGCGAGCGGTTCGCCGGCCTTGGGGCCGGGGGTTTGCGAGAAGGCGGCCGCGGGCGAATAGGTCACGGCGACCAGGTCGTCCGGCGGGCAGGCGAGAATCGCGCGCACCACGGCCTCGGACATGCCGAGCGGCACGACCTCGAGGACGAAGTCGGCGACATGCCGTTCGATGATGCAAAGGTCTTCCGCCGCGAACGGGACGATGCGGGCATCGCTGCCCTTGAGCTGCAGGGTGCGATTGCTGCTCGGCAGGCTGAAGACGTTGGCCACCCGGCTGCTGTTAAGGATGTTCTCGATGAGTTCCAGCGATTGCGAGCGGCGGAGGAAGATGCTGACCTGCCGGCCGCCGTCAAGCACCTTGCAGCCGAGGCCGCGGCTCATGCTCGGCAGGCGGTCGGGGCCGCAGGCGGCCAGGCTGATGCTGACCCCGGTCTGGATGAAGGCGGCGCTTTCGCTGTCGAGCATGGCAAGAATAAGGCGCCCGGGGGCGCCTCTGTTAGCGAGCCGACCGGTATCAGATCTTCGGCTTGGACGGCGTGCTCATCTGCTTCTCGTCCTTGGCCTTGTCGCCGCAGGCAAGGGCGGAAACGCTGGCGACCGCGAAGATGGCGGCGAGCAGGGCGGCAACGGTTTTTTTCATCGTGATCTCCTTGGGTTGGGTTGGCTGTCGAAGTTCGATCAATCCGGCTGGCTTTGGTTCATTGCACAAGCCCGAGAGCGTCTACGCATCCCTGAAACGAGAAGCCCATGCACTAAGGGAACATGGGCTTCCTTGACTGCGGCTCTCGCCACACCGGCTTGAGCAATCGGCATCTCGCCGAAACTGTTGCTACTCGGTCTTCTCAAGATTGGTTTCCGGGAATGCGTTCATTGAATCCCCTGATACGCAGCTGATACTGCCAAGCAGTGCCGGGATTGCTGCGTGCCACAGCACAATTCCAGATTAGCACAGGAATCCGGAAATGCCAGGGCGTGTTTACCGTAAGCGAAGCAGTCCCGCCGGTTACGGTGAATACGCCACGGGAATGCGACGCTTTTTTGCCGATCGGCCGCCTGTTGTCTCCGCGTCCGTTGGTCAAACCGCCGGCTTGCGCGAAAATGGGCGCATTCGCTGCTCGTTCAGGCCGCGCGCCGGCCTTTGCCAAGGAATTTCCATGCGCCGCATTGCCGTTGTCGTTGCCATCGTCGCCGTGCTCGGCCTCGCCTTCGCCTGGTTCAGCCGGCCCAAGCCGATTCCCGTCGCGCTCAGGGAGGTCGCCGTCGGCAAGGTGGAAGCGACACTGGCCAACACGCGGGCCGGCACTGTCGAAGCCTGCCAGCGCACCAAGCTGTCGACCATCATCGGCGGGCGCATCGAGTACCTTGGCGTCAAGGAGGGCGACCGTGTCAGGAAGGGGCAGTTGCTCCTGAAGCTGTGGAACGACGACCAGCAGGCGCAGGCCGCCCTGTCGCAGGCCCAGGTGGCGCTGGCCGGCAAGCGCGTCGATGAAGTCTGCATCGCTGCGGTCAACGCCGAAAAAGAGGCCAAAAGGCAGGCCGAGCTGCGCGACAAGGGCTTCGTCTCGGCCAGCCGCGAGGAGATCGCCCGCACCGAGGCCGAGGTCAAGCGCGCCGCCTGCAACACCGCCAAGGCCGATGTCGCGCAGGCCGAGGCCAAATTGAAAGCGACGCGCGTCGAGCAGGGGCGCGTCGCGCTTTACGCGCCGTTCGACGGTACCGTCGCCAAAATCGTCGGCGAGCTAGGCGAATACTCGACGCCGTCGCCGCCCGGCGTGCCGACGCCGCCGGCGATCGACCTGATCGACGATTCCTGCCTCTACGTCAAGGCGCCGATGGACGAGGTCGACGCGCCGAAGATCGCCGTTGGCCAACCGGTGCGGGTGACCCTCGACGCGCTGCCGGGCAAGGTCATCCCGGGCAAGGTGCGGCGCGTCGCGCCCTATGTTTCCGCCGTCGAGAAGCAGGCGCGCACGGTCGATGTCGAAGTCGATTTCGTGCAGCCGGAAGCAACCGGCAAGCTGCTGGTCGGCTACAGCGCCGACGTCGAGATCATCCTCGACGGCCGCGAGCAGGTGCTGCGCATCCCGACCGCGGCGATCCAGGAAGGCGGCCGCGTGCTGCTGTTCAACGCCGACAGCGGCAAGCTCGAAGAGCGCAAGGTCAGGACCGGGCTGGCCAACTGGGAATACACCGAAGTTCTCGACGGCCTGGCGGCCGGCGACCGCATCGTCACCTCGCTGGAGAAGGAGGGGGTCAAGGCGGGCGCTGCCGTCGTGCCCGACGACAAGGCCAGGGCCAAGTGAGCGCATGGCGCTGATCGAACTGTCCGGCATCGAGCGCGTCTTCCAGCTCGGAGATGCCGAGGTGCACGCGCTGGCCGCCTTGAACCTGCGCATCGAGGCCGGCGAATACGTTGCCGTGATGGGCCCTTCCGGCTCCGGCAAATCGACGCTGCTCAATCTGCTCGGCCTGCTCGACCGGCCCAACGCCGGCACCTACCGGCTGGAGGGGCGCGACGTGACGACGCTGTCACCGGACGAGCAGGCGCGCGTGCGCAGCGAGCGCATCGGCTTCGTCTTCCAGAGCTTCCATCTGGTGCCGCGCCTGACGGCTGCCGAAAACATCGCCCTGCCGATGACGCTGGCCGGCATCCCGGCCCGCGAGCGCAACGCCCGCGTGGCGCGGGCGCTGGCCAGCTTCGGCCTGGAGAACCGCGCCGACCATCGGCCCGACCAGCTTTCCGGCGGCCAGCGTCAGCGCGTCGCCATCGCCCGCGCCACCATCATGCAGCCGGCCCTGATCCTCGCCGACGAACCGACCGGCAACCTCGACCGCCACACCGGCGAAGAGGTGGTCGACCTGCTCGAGGCGCTCAACGCCGCCGGCGTCACGCTGGTCGTCGTCACCCACGACCAGGCCATGGGCGCCCGCGCCCGGCGCCGGATCGTCATGGAGGACGGGCGGCTGAAAAGCGATAGCCGGAGTCCCGATGCGCCTGGCTGACACCCTGCGCTTCGCCCGCGATGCGGCGACCGGCTACCCGTTGCGCACGGCGCTCTCGGTGCTCGCCATGTCTATCGGCGTCGCCGCCGTCGTCATCCTTACCGCGTTGGGCGACGGGGCGCGGCGCTACGTCGTCGGCCAGTTCTCGTCGATCGGCACCAACCTGGTCATCGTCCTGCCCGGCCGCTCCGGCACCGGCGGCTTCAATCCGGCCAACGCCATCACCACGACGCCGCGCGACCTGACCATCGACGACGCTGCCGCGCTGCGTCGCGCGCCGGCGGTCAGCCGCGTCGCGCCGCTCGCCGTCGGCACCTCGGAGATCAGTTTCGGCGGCCGCCTGCGCGAGGTCATGGTCGCCGGCTCGACCAGCGACTTCATCCCGATCCGCAATTTCGAAGTCGGGCAGGGGAGCGGTCTGCCTGAGGAGGACTGGAGCCGCGGCTCGTCGGTCGCCGTCATCGGCAGCAAGATCCGCGAGGAGCTGTTCCCCGGCGGCCCGGCGGTCGGCCAGCTGATCCGCGTCGGCGACCGCCGCCTGCGCATCGCCGGCGTGCTCAAGCCGATCGGCCAGGGGCTGGGCATGAATACCGACGAACTGGTCATCGTCCCGGTGTCGCTGGCCCAGGCGATGTTCAATTCGAACACCCTGTTCCGCATCCTGGTCGAGGCGCGCAGCCGCGAGGCGATTCCCGAGGCCAAGGATCAGGTCCTGGAAATCCTCAGGCAGCGCCATCGCGGCGAGGAGGACGTCACGGTCATCACCCAGGATGCCGTGCTCGCCACCTTCGACAAGCTGCTCGGCGCGTTGACCCTGGGGGTCGCCGGCATCGCCGCGATCAGCCTGGCGGTGGCCGGCATCCTGGTGATGAACGTGATGCTTGTCGCCGTCACCCAGCGGACCGGCGAAATCGGCCTGCTCAAGGCGCTCGGCGCCCCGGCGCGCACCATCCGCCTGGCTTTCCTGACCGAGGCGGCGATGTTGTCCACGGTCGGCGCCCTGGTCGGCTACCTGCTCGGCCAGCTCGGCGCGTTCGGCCTGCGCCAGGCCTTTCCCGTCTTTCCCGCCTATCCGCCGGACTGGGCAGTCATCGCCGGGCTGTCGACGGCGCTCGTCACCGGCCTGCTGTTCGGGGTCATGCCGGCGCGCCGGGCCGCCCGGCTCGACCCGGTGCAGGCGCTGATGAAGCACTGAGATGCTCGTCGCCGATTCCCTCCAGCTTGCCGTCCGCGCCATCACTGCGCAGCGCCTGCGCAGTTTCCTGACCCTGCTTGGCATCGCCGTCGGCATCGCCGCGGTGATCCTGCTCACCTCGATCGGCGAGGGTATCCACCGTTTCGTGCTCGGCGAGTTCACGCAGTTCGGGACCAACGTGATCAGTGCCGTCCCCGGCAAGACCAAGACCGGCGGCACGCCGTCCGGCCTGCCGTCGAGCGCGCGGCCGCTGTCGCTCGACGACGCCCGCGCGCTGGAGCGCCTGCCGCACGTCGTGGCGGTGACGCCCAACGTGCGCGGCAACGCCGAGGTCGAGGGCAACGGCCGCACGCGGCGCACGCTGGTCTACGGGGTCACTGCCAAATTGCCGGTTATTTTCAAGTCGACCGTACAAAGCGGCCAGTTCCTGCCGGCCGACGATGAGGGCAGCGCGCGCGCCTTCGTCGTCCTCGGCAGCAAGCTGAAGGAGGAGCTGTTCGGCAGCGAGAACCCGCTCGGCCAGCGCCTGCGCATCGGCGGCCTGCATTTCCGGGTGATCGGCGTCATGGCGCCGAAGGGCCAGTTCCTCGGCATCGACCTCGACGACACCGCCTTCATTCCGGCGGCCCGCGCGCAGGAGCTGTTCAACCGCGAGGGCGTCGACGAGATCAACGTCGCCGCCGAGGAGGGCGTGCCCTCGGCGATCGTCGCCGATGCCATCAAGCGGCGCCTGATCGACCGCCACGGGCGCGAGGATTTCACCATCGTCACCCAGGAAGAGATGCTGAAGACGCTGTCCAACATCCTCAACGTGCTGACCATGGCGGTCGGCGCACTGGGCGGCATCTCGCTGCTGGTCGGCGGGGTCGGCATCGTCACCATCATGACCATCGCGGTGGCCGAACGCACCGGCGAGATCGGCCTGCTGGTCGCCCTCGGTGCGCCGCGGCGGACCATCCTCGCGCTCTTCCTCGGCGAAGCGGTGGCGCTTTCGGCGCTCGGCGGGCTGCTCGGGTTGCTGCTCGGCATCGGCCTGGCGCAGGCCATCCATCTGGCGCTGCCCGCCCTGCCGGTGCATACGCCGCTCAGCTTCGTCCTGCTCGCCGAGCTCGTCGCCATCGCCATCGGCCTCGCCGCCGGCGTCCTGCCCGCCCGGCGCGCCGCCCGGCTCGATCCGGTCGACGCCTTGCGCACGGAATGACATGGTAGAGTTCGCCTTCCATTCGACCAACAATCACAGGAGCCCAGCATGACGTATCACATCGATCAACTGCAGCCCGGCATGTCCGCTAGCCTGGCCAAGACCGTCACCGAAGCCGACATTGTCCTCTTTGCCGGCATCTCGACCGATGTCAATCCGGCGCACCTCGACGAGGAATATTCCAAGGGCACGATGTTCGGCGGGCGCATCGCCCACGGCATGCTGTCGGCCGGCTTCATTTCCGCCGTGCTGGCCAACAAGCTGCCCGGGCCCGGCACCATCTACCTGTCGCAGACGCTGAAGTTCAAGGCGCCGGTCCGCCCGGGCGATACCGTTACCGCCACCGTCACCGTCAGGGAAGTCAACGTCGCCAAGAACCGCGTGACGCTGGATACCGTGTGCACGGTCGCCGGCAAGGTGGTGATCGAGGGCGAGGCGCTGATGATGCCGCCGGCACGCTCTGCCGCCCCGGCCGGCACGGCCTGATCGGCTGTTTCGGGAAACCAGGAAAAAAACGCCGGCCGGGTAAATCACCGGCCGGCGTTTTTGCTGTTTGCGGTCGAAGGGATCGCTGCGGTCGACCGTCGAAAAAGGGTCAAAATGCCTCGTCGGCCCTCAGGAACCGCCACTGCCCGAGCGGCAGGTCGCCCAGCTTGACGCGGCCGATGCGCACGCGCTTGAGGCCGGTGACGCGCAGCCCGACCAGTTCGCACATGCGGCGGATCTGGCGCTTCTTGCCTTCCTTCAGGATGAAGTGCAGCTGGTCCTCGTTCAACTGCTTGACCCAGGCCGGCTTGAGTGGCTTGCCGTCCAGTTCCAGACCGTGCTGGAGCAGTTTGAGTCCGCCCGGAATCATCGTGCCGGCGACGCGGACCAGGTATTCCTTTTCCACCGGGCTGTCGTCGCCGATCAGCTTCTTGGCGACACGGCCGTCCTGGGTGAGCACCAGCAGGCCGGTGGAGTCGATGTCGAGACGCCCGGAAGGGGCCAGGTTGCGCAGCATCCACGGCTTGAACTCAGGATCCCCGGACTGCCGGAGCTGGTTGTCGGCGGTGATCAGCGTGATCGCCGGCGTGCAGCCTGGCTCGGGCTGGCCGGACACGTAGCCGACGGGCTTGTTGAGCAGCACCGTGACCTGTTTGGCCTGATCCAGCTTCGCTTCCTGCGAGATCGAAATCGCCGCGTCCGGCCTGATGCGGGTACCCAGCTCGCTGATCCGTTCGCCGTCGACGAAGACCCAGCCGCGCTCGATCCACAGATCGGCCTCGCGCCGCGAACAGATGCCGCGCTCGGACATGATCTTGGACAGGCGGACGCCCTCCGGTGGCTGGCCGCCCGACCCGGCCGGGCGGCGGGGTTCTGCCGGCGGGTTCGCCGCGAGCGGCTTGCGCGCGGCCGGCACCGCCTTGGTCGGCGGCGCCGATTTTGCCGTCGCTGCGCCCGTGAACGGCTTTTTGGCCGGCGCCCGGGGCGGCGTTGCGGTGCTTCGGTTGACGCTCAGGGTGCCGGTCGGCTTGGCCTTCGCTTCGTCCGCCGGCACGGATTTGGGTGTTTTTTCGGTGTCGACCGCAGCAGGCGTTTCCGGCTTGCGCCACTTCGCCCACGGATCATCCGCGCCAGGATTCTGCGGCGGCTGCCCGCCGGTCCGTCCGGAACCGCTCATTGCACGCCGAGCAGTTCGACCTCGAAGACCAGCGTCGCATTCGGCGGGATGACGCCACCGGCGCCGCGGGCGCCGTAGCCGAGGTGCGGCGGAATGGTCAGCTTGCGCGTGCCGCCGACCTTCATGCCCTGAACGCCTTCGTCCCAGCCGGAAATGACATGGCGCTGGCCGAGCGGAAAGTCGAAGGGATCGTTGCGATCCTTGCTCGAGTCGAACTTGTTGCCGTTGGTCAGCCAGCCGGTGTAATGGACGACGACGTGGTCGCCGGCCTTGGCCTCAGCGCCCGCGCCGACGACGGTATCTTCATAGACGAGGCCCGAGGCCGTGGTGATTTCAGCCATGCTTAGCTCCTTGGGAAAGGGGAAAAGTCTACCACAATGCACCGTCAAGGCTTTGACTTCTCAGAGAATTTCCGTATAATGCGCGGTTCTTCGTAGCACCCTTTGGTTTATTTTCGGAGTCCAACCCATGTATGCGGTCATAAAAACCGGCGGCAAGCAGTATCGCGTTTCCGCTGGCCAAAAACTCAAAGTAGAACAGATACCGGCAGACGTTGGCGCAGAAGTCACCCTTGACCAGGTCCTCATGGTAGGCGAAGGCGAGTCGGTGAAGGTCGGCGCCCCCCTCGTTGCTGGCGCCACCGTCAAGTGCACCGTGGTTTCCCACGGCCGCCACGACAAGGTCAAGATCTTCAAGATGCGCCGTCGCAAGCATTACCAGAAGCACCAGGGCCATCGTCAGAACTATACCGAACTGCGCATCGACACGATCGCTGCCTAAGTTCAGACAAGGAGCTAAAACATGGCACACAAAAAGGCAGGCGGCAGTTCACGTAACGGCCGCGACTCACAGGCCAAGCGTCTTGGCGTCAAGCGCTACGGCGGTCAGTTCGTTCTCGCCGGCAACATCATCGTTCGCCAGCGCGGCACCGAGTTCCATCCGGGCGAAAACGTCGGCTGCGGCAAGGACCACACCCTGTTCGCGCTGAAGGACGGCACCGTCCAGTTCTCCGTCAAGGGTGCCAAGGCACGCCGCACGGTGACCATCGTTCCGGCCGCCGAATAAGCGTCGGCAGGCGGAACCGCAAAGCCCTATCCGCCGGATAGGGCTTTTTAGTTTGTAGCTCGCCAAACTGGACCTGGATTCGATCCGAGGCCAAGGGGGCAAGTCCGGCGGCAACGAGACAGTACATTTGTACGGCGAGGCGCCGACGGGCGCAGCCAACGCAGGCATCGGGAAGAAGGCAGGTCCAGCATGAAGTTCATCGACGAAGCAAAAATCTACGTAAAAGCTGGCGACGGCGGTAACGGCGCGGCCACCTTCCGCCGCGAAAAATACATTCCGATGGGCGGCCCCAACGGTGGCGACGGCGGGCGTGGCGGCAGCATCTACGTGATCGCCGACCGCAACATCAACACCCTGGTCGACTATCGCTATACCCGCAAATTCATCGGCAAGCGCGGCGAAAACGGGGGGGGCGCCGACTGCTACGGCGCCGGCGGCGAAGACATCGTGCTGCGCATGCCGGTCGGCACAGTGATTACCGATCTGCACACCGGCCAGATCCTTGCCGACCTCGACGTGCATGACAAGAAAGTCCTGCTCGCCAAGGGCGGTCGGGGCGGCCTGGGCAACATTCATTTCAAATCCTCGACCAATCGCGCGCCGCGGCAGAAAACCAATGGCGAAGAAGGTCAGGAATTCGAGGTCAGCCTTGAGTTGCGCGTGCTGGCCGACGTCGGGCTGCTCGGCCTGCCCAACGCGGGCAAGAGCACGCTGATCCGCGCCATTTCGGCCGCCCGCCCGAAAGTGGCCGACTACCCGTTTACGACGCTGCACCCGAACCTCGGCGTCGTCCGTGTCGATGCCGAAAAAAGCTTCGTGATGGCCGACGTGCCGGGGCTGATCGAAGGGGCCGCCGACGGCGCCGGGCTCGGTATCCGCTTCCTGAAGCACCTCCAGCGCACGCGCATCCTCCTGCATCTCGTGGATATCGCCCCGCTCGATCCGGATGCTGATCCGGTACGCGACGCCAGGGCCATCGTCGGCGAGTTGCTCAAGCACGACCCGGCGCTGGCCGAAAAGCCGCGCTGGCTGGTTCTCAACAAGCTCGACCTGATTCCCGAGGAGGAGCGCGAACAGCGCATCAAGGATTTCCTCAAGGCCTACAAGAAGGCGACCAAGTACGACGGGCCGGTGTTTCCGATCGCCGCGATCAACGGCGAGGGCACCAGGCCGCTGATCTACGCCATCCAGGAGGCGCTGGAGCAGATGGCGCGCCCCGAGGTCGACGATGACGAACCCGAAACTGCGGACGGCGAAGAGGCATGAAAAAAACTCGCCTGGCTGGTGCCAAACGCCTGGTCGTCAAGGTTGGTTCGGCCCTCGTCACCAATAACGGCAGCGGTCTCGATCTCGCCGCCATCGACGACTGGGCGCGCCAGATCAGCGTGCTGCGCGGCCAGGGCAAGCAGGTCGTCCTAGTTTCCTCGGGCGCCATCGCCTGCGGCATGCAGCGCCTCGGCTGGAGCAAACGGCCGAAGTCGGTCCATGAACTGCAGGCCGCGGCAGCCGTCGGCCAGATGGGACTGGTGCAGGTGTATGAAGGTGCCTTCGCCAAGCATGGGCTGCATACCGCGCAAATCCTGCTCACCCACGACGACCTCGCCGACCGCAAGCGCTACCTGAACGCCCGCTCGACGCTGACGACCCTGCTCGAACTTGGCGTCGTGCCGATCATCAACGAGAACGACACCGTCGTTACCGACGAGATCAAGTTCGGCGACAACGATACGCTCGGCGCGTTGGTCGCCAATCTGATCGAAGCCGATGCGTTGATCATCCTGACCGACCAGATCGGACTATTCACCGCCGACCCGCGCAAGGACCCGGATGCCACCCTGATCGCCGAGGCCACGGCCGGCGACGAGGCGCTGGAAGGGATGGCTGGCGGCGCCGGCACCGCAATCGGCAAGGGCGGGATGATCACCAAGGTCATCGCCGCCAAGCGCGCCGCCAAGAGCGGGGCGCACACGGCGATCGCCAGCGGCCGCGAGAGCGACCCGATCATCCGGCTGGCCAACGGCGAATCGGTCGGCACCCTGCTGGTGTCGCAGACACCGCCGCTCGCGGCGCGCAAGCAGTGGCTGGCTGATCACCTGCAACTGGCCGGCCGCCTGATTCTCGACGCGGGTGCGGTCAACGCCCTCAAGGCGGGCAAAAGCCTGCTGCCGATTGGCGTCGTTGCAACAGAAGGCGAGTTCGAGCGGGGGGCGGCAGTGGCCTGTGTCGATGGCGAAGGGCGGGAGATTGCCCGCGGCCTGAGCAATTACGGTAGCGGCGAAGCCCGCCTGATCGCCCGCAAGTCCAGCCAGGAGATCGAAAGCCTGCTCGGCTATGTGGACGAACCCGAAATCATCCATCGCGATAACCTGATTCTTCTCGGTTAGATTACCGACTTGAAGAAAACGAAGGGCGCCTGCGAGGCGCCCATTTTTTTGTTCGGAATAATTCCGGATATGTCGCGGGCCGGAAATGAAAAAAGGGCGCCGAAGCGCCCTTTGCAAATCCGGCTTACGCTGGATTAGAAGGAGTGACGAACGCCAACCTGCACGCCTTGCTGGAACACGCCCGGCAGGGTGTAGCCGTTGCCAGCGGAGTAGGCGCCGCTGTTGGAGGCGTCGCCGACAGCGCCCAAGCGCTGGTCGTCGTTGTTGATGAACGAATAGGCGCTGTAGACCACGGTACGCTTGGACAGGCTGTAGTCCAGACCGATCGCGAACTGCTGGGCATCGCCACCAGCGGCAGAGTTGCCGTCGGAGTAAAGGTAGGAGGCCTTGCCGGTGAACTTGCCGAACGGAGCCGTGACGCCAATCATGTAGTTGTTCAGGGTGGCGTTCTTGTTGTCGGAACCAGCAGCAAGAGCGTTCACGAAATCAACGTCGTTGTAGGAGTACAACGCCATGACCTTGGCGACCTTGAAGTCATACGAACCGCCGATGGTTGCGTTCTGAACGTTCTTCAGGCCCGGAGCAAGCAGCGTAGCTTCCGACGCACGGCTACCAGCGTTGATGTAGTGGTAGTTCACACCAGCGGTGATCGGGCCGTTTTCGTACTTCAGCAGACCGGCGTAGACGGTGTTGTTATTGGAGTTGCTGTTGGAATCTTCCTGGAGGTTGGCGTTGTTGGAGAAGGCCAGGGTTGCGGTCAGGCCGCCCAGGAAGGACGGGGAGACGTAGGCGATGGCGTTGTCAACACGAACCGGGTCGGTCAGGTTGCCGACGTTGGCGATAGAAACGATCTGTTGGGAGCTGTACACGTTGTTGTAACGGCCAACGGTACCGGCGCCGAACGGATCCAGGCCGGAAACGAAGGTGTAGTGCGGGGTGTACAGACGGCCGCCGACGACGGTACCGAAGTTGCCGCTCAGGCCCATGTAGGCTTGACGGGTGAATTGGGAGCCGGAGGTTTGCTGCAGGCCGGTGTCAAGCATGAAGCCTTGTTCCAGCAGGAACACAGCCTTAAGGCCGTTGCCCAGATCTTCGGTGCCCTTGAAGCCGATGCGGTTGCCGAGGGACTGGCCGCCGTTGAACTGGCTTTGGGAGTTCGGGGTGCCGGTGTTGACGCCCGGAATGGTGGAGCCGGCGTTCTTGCCGTCAAAACGGTAGGTGTAACCGTAGTCGACCAGACCGTAGATGGTGACGTTGGTCTGCGCGAAGGCGGCGGTGGAGGCCAGGCCGGCGACAGCCAGAGCGATGAGTTTCTTTTGCATCAGAAAATCTCCTTAGTGGTTAGTTTTTAATCTGCTCTTGCGAGTCGATTAAGCTTTACCTCTCGGATTGAGAAGTTGAGGCGATTTTGGCAAAGAGCGGGCATGCGGGCAATTGAAGATTGCGATGAAGCCTGGCTTTGAGATGATGTTGTTGCTTTGGCGCAACATTGGTTTCCAGTGCTTCCATCATATCTGTGTTCGCGATCACTTCCCGACAACAAAGCCGTTCTGGCGCCAGGCTTCGAATACCGTCACGGCAACGGCATTGGACAGGTTGAGGCTGCGCTGCCCGGCCTGCATGGGCAGGCGCAGACGTTGCGTTGCCGGAAATTCGCCCAAAACTTCACCGGGTAGGCCGCTGGTTTCGCGTCCGAAGACGAAGACGTCGTCCTGCTCCAGGCGCTGGTCGAACGGGCTGCCATGGCCCGAGGTGGTCATCGCCCACAGGCGGCGCCGGCCGAGCACGGCCTTGCAGGCGTTCCAGTCGGCGTGGCGGAAGACGCGGGCGTATTCGTGGTAGTCGAGTCCGGCGCGGCGCAGGGTCTTGTCGTTGATGTCGAAACCGAGCGGTTCGACGAGATGCAGTTCGGCGCCGGTGTTGGCGCACAGGCGGATCACGTTGCCGGTGTTGGGCGGAATTTCGGGCTGGTAGAGGACGACGGCGATCATCGGGATTGGTTGAAAGGGTTGAGCCGGGGGTGGTGCTTGGTTTCGCCGAGCCCGGTGAGTCAGTGACGCAAGGCGCGTGCGGCGATCGCCAGCGTAACCTCGGCGGCGCCGTGCATTTTAAGTATGCGGGCGCATTCCCGTAGAGTCGAGCCGCTGGTCATGACATCATCTACCAGCAGGACTCGCCGGCCGCCAAGGTCGGCGCTGCATTCAAAGGCGCCGCGCACGTTTCGTGGGCGCTCCTTGAGCGGCAGGGCGGCCTGCGGCGACGTGGCCCGGATTCGGGTCAGATGGTCTACGCTGATCGGGATGTTGCGCAGCCGGCTGATTGTTCTGGCGATCTCGACTGCCTGGTTGAAGCCACGGCTCGCCAGGCGCGATGGATGGAGCGGGAGCGGCAGCAGCAGGTCGTGCTCGGTGGCGACGATTTTCTCGCTCAGCCCCTGGCCGAACCAGTTGGCCAGGGGCAGTTGGTGGCCATACTTGAGTGCCTGGATCAGGCGGTCGACCGGGAACTCGTAGCGAAACAGGGCGATGGTGCGGTTGAAGGCCGGCGGGTCTTTGAGGCAGGCGCCGCAGCGTTCGCCCAGCGTTGTTTCGACGCCGCATTGGGGGCACGTCGCATCGGGAGGTATGGGCAGGTCGGTCTCGCATTCCGCGCAGAGGAGGGCGCCTGAACTGTCGGCGGCGCATAGCAGACAGGTGCCGGGCAGGATGCGTTCGGCGATCCGGTTCAGGGCATGGCGCAGCGACTGAGGTAAAATTGACATCGTTACAGGCCTACTCGATAATTCATAATTATCTGTATGCTTCGTCTTTGATTTTTCTGTATTTTTCTCAAGCAAGGCCTCTCATGCAAGCTAGCTCTCTCGCCGCGGTTTCCCCTGTTTCCCAGTCCGTTCCGGCTCGCCGGTGGACGGTCGACGAAGTGCTCGCGCTTTACGAGATGCCGTTGATGGATTTGCTCTGGCGTGCGCAGGGCGTGCACCGCGCGCATTTCGATCCGAACGCCATTCAACGCTCGACCCTGCTTTCGGTCAAGACCGGCGGGTGTTCCGAGGACTGCAGTTACTGCTCGCAGTCGGCCCGTTACGATACCGATCTCGAGCGTGAGCGCCTGATGCCGCTCGACGAAGTCGTCGCCGCCGCCAAGGTGGCCAAGGAGAAGGGCGCCTCGCGGTTCTGCATGGGAGCAGCGTGGAAGGGCCCGAAGGACAACGATCTCGACCGCGTGCTCGAGATGGTGCGCGAGGTCAAGGCGCTCGGTATGCAGACCTGCGTGACGCTCGGCATGCTCAAGGAAGGTCAGGCGGAAAAACTCAAGGATGCCGGTCTCGACTATTACAACCACAACCTCGATACCGACAAGGAGTTCTACGGCCAGGTCATCAGGACCCATACTCATGACGACCGTCTCGATACCCTCGATCAGGTCCGCGATGCCGGGATCAACGTCTGCTCGGGCGGCATCATCGGCATGGGCGAGTCGCGCAAGAACCGCGCGGCGCTGATCGTGCAGCTCGCCAACCTGCCTCAGGCGCCGGAGTCGGTGCCGATCAACAACCTGGTGCCGATCCCCGGCACGCCGCTGGCCGACAAGCCGCGGCTCGACCCGTTCGAGTTCGTGCGCACCATCGCCGCCGCCCGCATCACGATGCCGACTTCCTGGGTTCGCCTGTCGGCCGGCCGCCAGGAAATGAGCGACGAATTGCAGGCCCTGTGTTTCCTCGCTGGCGCCAACTCGATGTTCTACGGCGATCATCTGCTGACCACCGGCAACCCGGATGTCGACCGCGACGATGCCCTGTTCGCGCGGCTTGGCGTCAAGGCGGTTTGAGCGACGGTTTTGTCGACCGCCGGCAGGTCGGCCGGCGCTTTTCACGCGTTGCGGCAAGTTATGATCGGGCGGACTTTTTCGCGCGGGAGATCGATCGCCGGATGCAGGAGCGGCTTGACTACGTAAAGGTCGAGCCTGGGCGCATTCTCGATCTTGGCTGTAGCCGGGGGGGCAGTTTCGCTGGCCTGGCGGCGCGTTACCCGGCGGCCGAACTGCTCGGCATCGATATTTCCCCGGCCATGTTGCAGGCGGGGCTCCCGGTACGCCCGGGCTGGCAGCGCTGGCTCAACCTGGGGCGTCAGAACGGGGTGCAGCGCTTGGCGGGCGATGCAGCGAAATTGCCCCTCAATTCGCAGTCGACCGCAGTCGTCTGGTCCAACCTGCTGCTGCACTGGTTGGACGACCCGCTACCGGCGCTGGCCGAGGTGTATCGCGTGCTGGAGGTCGGCGGCCTGCTGATGTTCTCGACGCTGGGGCCCGATTCCCTGAAAGAGTTGCGCTCGGCATTTGCCGACGGCTATGCCCACACCCAGCGCTTCATCGACATGCATGACCTGGGCGACATGCTGGTCGCCTGCGGCTTTGCCGACCCCGTGATGGACATGGAAGTGCTGACGCTGACCTACGACAGTTTCGACGAGATGCTCGGCGAACTGCGTGCCGCCGGTTCCGGCTGCGCCATGAAGGCGCGGCGCCACGGGTTGACCGGGCGCCAGGCCTGGGCTGGCGCGCGCGACGCTTACGAGCGCCTGCGCAGCAACGGAAAATTGCCGGCGACCTTCGAGGTCGTCTACGGCCACGCCTGGAAGGCGGCGCCGAAGCAGACTGCCGACGGGCGCGCCATCATCCGCTTCGATGCGCCACGCCGGAAGTAACCGCTAATCCGGCTTTTGCCTGAAGAACTTGAGCGGCTTGGCGCTCTGGAACTGCGGTACCGGGACCGCCTTGCGCTGCCGCTCGCGCACCCGCCAGCCAAGCAGGAAGGCGAGGGCGACCGAATAGGCCAGCGGCCAGAGCAGGGCGGTCGCCTTGACCAGCCAGAAATAATGCACGCAGGCGAGAATGCCGATCAGGTAGACATTGCGATGCAGTTCCTGCCACTTGCGTCCGCCCAGCTTGCGGATGGCCCACTGGTTGGAGGTCGCGGCGAGCGGAATCAGCAGCAAAAAGGCCGCGAAGCCGACGGTGACGAAGGGGCGCTTGAGAATGTCCCTGGCAATGGCGTCGACCGCAAAGGAGTGGTCGAAGCCGATGAAGGACAGGAAGTGGAGCGTCGCGTAAAAGAACGTGAACAGGCCGAGCATGCGCCGCAGGCGGAGCAGCCAGTGCCATTGCGTGTAGTGGCGTAGCGGCGTGATGCAGAGCGTCAGCAACAACAGGTTGAAGGTCCAGGTGCCGGTCCAGCGCTGGACGAATTCGACCGGGTTGGGGCCGAAATCGCCGGTGTGGGCTGCCCATAGCAAACGAGCGAACGGCAGCAGGGTGATGACGAAGAGTCCGGCCTTGATTGCGGCGATGGGTGGCGTTGGTTTCGGAGTGTTCATCGTTCAGAAATTCTTGCGGAGATCCATGCCGGCATAAAGTCCGGCCACTTGGTCGCCATAACCGTTGAATGGCTGGGTCTTGCGTCTGAAGAATTCGCCCAGGCGGCGTTCATGGCTCTGGCTCCAGCGCTTGTGTGGCACGTCCGGGTTGACGTTGGAATAGAAGCCGTATTCGTCGGGGGCGGCCTTGGTCCACACCGTGGGTGGCTGCTTTTCGACAAAACGCACCTTGACGATCGACTTTGCCCCCTTGAAGCCATATTTCCAGGGAACGACCACGCGCAACGGGGCGCCGTTCTGCTTCGGCATGTGTTCACCGTACATCCCCAGGCCGAGCAGGGCCAGCGGATGCATCGCCTCGTCGAGGCGCAGGGCTTCGATGTAAGGCCAATCGAGAAACGGGAAGCGAACATAGGGCATTTGTTCGGGGTCGGCCAGGCTCCAGAATTCGACGAATTTCGCATTGCCGGTAACTTCGCAGCGCTTGATCAACTCGGTGAGCGGGATGCCGACCCAAGGAATCACGGCACTCCAGCCTTCGACGCAGCGCATCCGGTAGATGCGCTCCTCAAGCGGCGCCCATTTCAGGATGTCCTCGATGGCGAAGGTCTTTGGCCTCCTGATCTCACCTTCGACACTGATCGTCCATGGCCGCGTGCGCAGGCGGTGAGCGTTGCGGGCCGGGCTGTCCTTGTCGGGGCCGAATTCGTAGAAATTGCCGTACTCAGTCACCGAGGTGTAGGGCGTCGGTTTTTCGTCGACCGCCGAAAACGGGCCTGGAGTGACGGTATCGAAGCGCACGCGTTCGACTGGTGCGCCATGGCTTTCGCCAAGCAGCCCGAAGCTGGCGGCACCGATGCCGACCGAGAGACTGCGCAGGAAGCTGCGGCGCGCGCCATAGACCTCGGGTGGTGTGATTTCGGACGGAAGGGGGTCAGGTCGGTGCAGTATCAGCATGGTGTCGCCTCTCGCGTTTCATTTGCCCATTAGTCGCGCGAGGGGCCGGGAAACTTACAGTCGCATAGCCGGTGCGTGGATTGGCCGGTAGCCTGAGCGCGCCATGGCGAAGCTCAGACAGCCTCGCTGCGGGACGGTTCTGGTCGGTCGCCGGAAACCGGTCAAAACCTGCCGGAGCAAGGCAAAAAAATCGCCCGGCTATGCGCGGGCGATTGTGGTTTGGCCGCGGAGGGAATCCACCACACGGCATCAGCCGGCGATATAGCGTTCCAGTTGGGAGATGAGGAACTGCTGGCTGCTGATGGTTTCCTTGACCAGGTCGCCAATCGAGATGATGCCGACCACGCTGCCATCCTCGTCCGACAGCACCGGCAGATGGCGGAAATGCTTTTCGGTCATCAGGGCCATGCATTCGTCAAGCGTGGTGCTGGGCGTCACGTAGGCGACCTTGTCGCTCATGATTTCGCTGACCAGGGTTTCCTTCGAACTCTTGCCGTGCAGGATGATCTTGCGCGCGTAATCGCGTTCCGAAAAAATTCCGACCAACTGTTCGCCATCGAGCACCATCAGCGCGCCAACGTTATGCTGGGCCATCAAGGTCAGGGCATGAAAGACGGAGTCGTTGGGCGATACGACGGCGAGCGGCCGATGCTTGCCGGCCAGCATTTGCTTCAGCGTTTTCATGTTTGGTCTCCTCGGCGAGGTTGAACGTTATTCTCAGCGCAGTCTAGCCGGCAGCGGCGCGGATGCCAAGAGTGGAAAAAAGAAAAGGCAGCCGCAGCTGCCTTTTCCCGGGGAATTCGCCCAATCAGCGCAGACCGGCAGCGTATTCCGCCACTGCCTTGATTTCGACATCCGACATCTTGGCGGCGATCATCCGCATCATCTTTTCCGGGTCGTTGGCGCGCTCCTCGACACGGAAGGCCTTCAACTGCGCTTCGGTGTATTCGGGGAACTGGCCGGCCAAGCGCGGGTACTGGGCGGGCAGGCCGGCACCGGCCGGGCCATGGCAGCCGGCGCAGGCCGGGATGCCCTTGCGGAAGTCGCCCTGACGCCAGATCTTCTGGCCGAGGGCAATCTTCGACTCGTCCTTGGCGACGGCAGGCTTCAGCGTCTGGCTGGCGAACCAGGCAGCCACATTGCGCATGTCTTCGTCGGAAAGCGGGGCCGCCATGCCGCCCATGATGGCGTTGACGCGCGCCGCCGGTTTGCCGTCGGCGGCCTTGAAATCCTTCAGTTGCTTGTAGATGTAATCTGCGCCTTGCTGGGCGAGATGCGGGTTGGCCGCCGCTGCGCTGTTGCCGTCGGCACCATGGCAGGCAACGCAGACGGTTTCTGCGATGGCCTTGCCCTTGGCGGGGTCTGCCTTGGCCTTGGCTTCTTCAGCCGCGTGGGACATGAAGCTGGTGGCAAGAAGGATTGCGATTGCCGCTGTACGGATCATTTTCGAACTCCTAGTGCGCGTTTATGGGCGCTTTGGCCGGAACGGAAGTTACAAACCTGCTATTCTATATCAATTCTTCGCCGCCTAGGCGGCTCTCGAGAGTTTTTATGCCTTTGTTCCAGCAGGCGACTTTTCTTACGACGGTCGCCCATCTTCGCGACCTGCCGAGCGATGCGGTCCGCGAGGTTGCCTTCGCCGGTCGCTCCAACGCCGGCAAGTCCTCCGCCATCAACACCCTGGCCGGGCGGACGCGCCTGGCCTACGTCAGCAAAACGCCCGGCCGCACCCAGCATCTCAATTACTTCACGCTGGCCGAAGGCAGGTATTTCGTCGATCTGCCCGGCTACGGCTATGCCAAGGCGCCGGAAGAAATCCGCTCGCAGTGGGAAGGGCTGATCGGCCCCTATCTCAGCAAGCGTGAGCAACTGGCCGGGCTGGTCGTGATCATGGACATCCGGCGCCCGCTGACCGATCTCGACCTGCGCCTGATCGACTGGTTCCGGCCGACCGGCCGCCCTATCCACGTCCTGTTGTCCAAGGCCGACAAGCTGAGTCGCCAGGAGCAGACCAAGGTCCTGCGCTCGGTGAAGGCGGAGCTGGCGACCTGGGGCGATGCCGAGTTGTACTCGGTGCAGCTTTTTTCCAGTCTCAAGAAGACGGGCGTCGACGAGGCCGAAGGCGTGCTGGCCGGCTGGCTGGGCATCGAGAGAAAGCCGTCGGAAAACAAAAGACCCCCGGATAAGGGGGGTCCGGGGGCCAAAATGCCTTAACGTGGTCAAGGCGCCCGCTCAGGGAGGTGAAGCGGGAGACAGCGCGTGCCATCTGCTGAGTCTGACGTGGGTCAATGCGAAAAGTTCCGCGCTGAACAAAAATCTGCAATTTGAATGGTTTGAGGTCGAAAGATGAGTGCTACCGGGCGTTTTCCTGCCACCCGCATGCGCCGGATGCGGCGCGATGATTTTTCCCGTCGGCTGATGCGCGAGTCGGTGCTTACGGTCGACGACTTCATTTATCCCGTTTTCGTCCTCGAAGGCGAGGGGCGAGTCGAGCCCGTGGCGTCGATGCCGGGCGTCGAGCGACAGTCGCTCGACGTGCTGCTGAAGACCGCCGAGCGTGCGGCCAAGCTGGGAGTCCCGGCGCTGGCACTGTTCCCGGTGGTCGACGCATCGCTCAAGTCATTGGGGGCGGAAGAGGCATACAACAGCCACGGCCTGGTGCCACGCGTGGTTCGCGCCCTGAAGCGCGAGTTCCCGGAGTTGGGCGTGATCACCGACGTCGCCCTCGATCCCTATACCAGCCACGGGCAGGATGGCCTGATCGACGAAACGGGTTACGTGCTCAACGACGAAACGCTGGACGTCCTGGCCAAACAGGCGTTGTGCCACGCCGAGGCGGGCGCCGACGTCGTCGCGCCGTCGGATATGATGGACGGCCGCATCGGCCGCATCCGCAGCGAACTGAACGCGGCCGGCCAGATCTACACGCGGATCCTCGCCTATTCCGCCAAGTACGCGTCCGCCTTCTACGGCCCGTTCCGCGATGCGGTCGGTTCGGCCTGCAACCTCGGCAAGGGCAACAAATACACCTACCAGATGGACCCGGCGAATACCGACGAGGCGCTGAAGGAGGTCGCCCTGGATCTGGAGGAGGGCGCCGACATGGTCATGGTCAAGCCCGGCATGCCTTATCTGGACATCGTCCGCCGCGTCAAGGACGAGTTCAAGGTGCCGACCTATGCTTACCAGGTGAGCGGCGAGTACGCGATGCTGAAGGCGGCCGCGCAGAACGGCTGGTTGAACGAGGAGGCCTGCGTGCTCGAAAGCCTCCTCGCCTTCAAGCGGGCCGGAGCGGACGGCATCCTGACCTACTTCGCGCTGGACGCGGCGGCGTACCTGAAGCGCTGAGCCGACCCGCGGCGATGCGAGCCGCCCGGCCCGGTTTCAGGCGGCTGCGGTCGCGCCCGATTGCGACAGGCAGGCGAAATACAGCATCGGCCACTGCTGCGGCCATTGCGCGAGCGGTTCGCGGGCGAAGCCGCTGCGCGCGTATTGTTCCCAGCGGCCGACGACGTAGCAGCGCAACAGGTTGGCGAGGGCGCCGAAGTCGGCATCCGGCTTGAGGTTTTCCTGCGTCGCGGCAATGCGCAAGGCCTGTTTCAGCGCCGCCTCGATCTTGTCGAGCAGGGCGTTGATGCGCACCTGCAGGCGTTCGTGTTCATTGACCAGGGCGTCGCCGATCAGGACGCGCGTCATGCCGCGGTTCTTTTGCGCAAAACGCAACAGGAGGCCGAGGATCAGTTCGACCTGCCTGATTCCCTGCGCTTCTTCCGAAGTGATCTGGTTGATGACGCTGAACAGGCTCTGCTCGATGAATTCGATCAAGCCCTCGAACATCTGGGCCTTGCTGGCGAAGTGGCGATAGAGCGCAGCCTCCGAGCATTCCAGTTTGCCGGCAAGGGCGGCGGTGGTGATTTTTTCCCCTTTCGGGACTTCGAGCATCTGCGCCAGCGTTTGCAGGATCTGCAGGCGCCGCTCGCCGGGCTTGCTGGCCATGGTCTTCTCTCCCTCCGTTATGGTTTTGATTTTTGCCCGAAAATTATAGTCGACCGCAGCGCTCGGGAAGTTGCAGCACCGAGCGGATTTTGACATCGACGCTGGGCGATTGGCGATAGCTGGTACTTACCCACACCGTCGCCATGCCGAGCTTCTTGGCGGCGATCAGGTTGGGAAGGCTGTCCTCGACCATGATGCAGCGATGCGGGTCGAGGCGTTCGGCGCGCAGCAGGGTACGAAAGCCGGCAGGCATCGGCTTGGGCTGGTAGCGGACATTCTCGACGGAATAGACGGCGTCGAAGCAGGCGCCGAGCCCAGTGATGTCGAGGATGGCCTCGGCGTAATGGCGGGGGGCGTTGGAAAAGATGAGTTTGCGCCCCGGCAGGCGGCGCAGTGCATGGATGACCGGGCGCTCGAAGACGACCATGCGCTCCAGATCTGGAAAGCGGTGGGTTTCCCGCAGGAAGTGGTCGGCGTCGGTGCCGTGGTGGCGCATCAGGCCCAGCAGCGTGGCGCCGTAGCGGACCCAGTAGTCCTGGCGGATGCGCGTGGCTTCGTGGCGGTCGACACCCAGATGCCGCTCGATGTAGTCGCGCATCGAGCGGTTGATGTGGGGAAAGATGTGGGGCGTCGCGTGGTGTAGGGTATTGTCGAGGTCGAACAGCCAGACCTTCCCCTGGCAACCCATCAGTGCGACTTGATCATCGTGCCGACGCCGTGGTCGGTCAGGATTTCCAGCAGCAGCGCGTGCTCGACGCGCCCGTCGATGATATGCACGCCCTTGACGCCGTTGCGCGCCGCATCGAGCGCCGAGCCGATCTTCGGCAGCATGCCGCCGGACAGCGTGCCGTCCTCGACCATCTCGTCGATCTGCTTGGGGGTGATGCCGGTGATCAGATTGCCGGCCTTGTCGAGCACGCCCGGGGTATTGGTCAGCAGCACCAGCTTTTCCGCCTTCAGCACTTCGGCGATCTTGCCGGCGACGACGTCGGCGTTGATGTTGTAGGTTTCGCCATCCTTGCCGACGCCGATCGGCGCGATGACCGGGATGAAGGCGCCCTTGTCGAGGTGGTCGATGAGCGACGGGTCGATCTGGGTGATCTGGCCGACCTGGCCAACATCGATGAGGTCGCCCGGGTTGTCCTTGTCCTCCAGCATCAGCTTCTTGGCGCGAATGAAGTTGCCGTCCTTGCCGGTCAGGCCGACGGCCTTGCCGCCATGCTGGTTGATCAGGTTGACGATGTCCTTGTTGACCTGGCCGCCGAGCACCATCTCGACCACTTCCATGGTTTCGGCATCGGTCACGCGCATGCCCTGGACGAACTCGCCCTTCTTGCCGACGCGGGCCAGCAGGTTCTCGATCTGCGGGCCGCCGCCGTGGACGACGACAATGTTGAAGCCGACCAGTTCCAGCAGGACGACGTCGCGCGCGAAGCAGTTCTTCAGGTGCTCGTCGGTCATCGCGTTGCCGCCGTATTTGACGACGATGGTCTTGCCGTGGAAGCGCTTGATGTAGGGCAGGGCTTCGGCCAGGACGGCGGCCTTGATGCCGGGGGAGAGGTTGTCGAGACTCATGGCAGGCTCCGGGTGTGATCGCCGCGGATTGTACAAAGAAAAAGGCCGGAACGGGGTCCGGCCTTGGCGTCTTGGGTGATGACGATCATTCGACGGTGAGGCGCTTGTTCGGGCTGGCGGCGCGCTTGGGCAGCGTCAGTTCGAGGACGCCTTCGTTGAATTTGGCGACCGCCTTGCCATCGTCGATTTCCTGGCCTAGTTGGAACGAGCGCGAAACCTTGCCGAAATAGCGTTCGGAGCGCAGGACGCGTTCGCCTTCCTTGATTTCCTTTTCCTGCTTGATTTCGCCGTTGATCGATACCTGGTTGCCGTCGACGACGACGTGGATGTCTTCCTTCTTGACGCCGGGCAGTTCGGCGTGGACGAGATAGTTGTCGCCCTGTTCCTTGACATCCATTTTTATGGAGGGGGCTTGTTGCTGGGTGCCGTTGAAATCGACCGGCCGGACAAAAAAGCCACGGAACAGGTCGTCGAGGGGGTCGAAGCGGGTGATGTTTGCCATGGTGGTCTCCTTTGTGGTTCAGGTGTTGCTGAGACCAATATAGGGGGCGTCGTCGCGGTTTCAAGTGCGTCGGGCGACGCGCCGGAAGCCGGTGGCGGGTTCGGGCGTTCCGGCTTTCAGGAACGACCCTGCCGCGGCATGGCCAGGCGCTGCGGCAACTGAAGGATGGCGTCGCGGTTGCTCCAGGAGAAGCAGCGGGCGGCTGCCTGCTCCCAGGGCAGCCACAGCCAGTCGCGATGTTCGCCGGGGGCGATGGCGATCGGGCACTTGTCGGGCAGTTGCAGGCCGAAGACGTGCTCGGTGTTCCGGGTGACTCCCGGCGCATAGCGATGCCGCCATTCCTCGAAAATTTCGAAGGTGTTGGTGAGTTGCCAGTCGACCGGCTGGTGGCGCATGGTGTCGATGCCCGTTTCTTCGGCCACTTCGCGGCAGGCGGTGGCGATCAGCGCCTCGTCGGCCTCGCGGCTGCCGGTGACCGACTGCCAGAACCCGGGATGGGCGGCGCGCTCGAGCAGCAGGACGTCGAGCGCCGGCGTGTAGATGACGACGAGGACCGAGATTGGCTGCTTGTAGCCGGTCATGCCGCGGGCAGCGGTCGAATGCCCGTGACCGGCTCGTCGAACAGTATCCAGAGCGGCTTACCGGCCTGGCGTCGCTCGTCGGCGGCGGTCTCCAGGACCTCGAGCAGGGTGGCGAAGCCCGCCGGATCGGCCGCGCGCAGGTGGTCGCCGCCGCTGATGCTGAGCAGGTGACCGGTGCCGGGCATGATTTCGGGGTCGGTCAGGCAGTCGCGCAGGGCATCGAAATTTGCGCCGTACCACTCGGGAAACTGCAGGGTCTTGCCGATCTCATGAAGCACCGAGCCGGACTTCTGTCCCGGCGCGATCGCCATGTGCCATTGCCGGAGCCGGCCACGCTTGGCGGCCAGCCCGATTGCGTCGCGCATGCTCGCCGGAACGTGGTAAACGCCGGCTCGTTGGGCATTGGCCAGAAGCTTCTCGCTCATGGGCTATTCCCGAATGCGCCGGAAGGAGCGGTAATGGTCATCGGTGTAGTAGAACTCGTCGTAGCTTCCGGCGATGATACGCCGAGCGCCGCGGTTGCGGCTGCCCGGGGTTGGCACGGTGTATTCGCGATAGTAGCCACGCTGGCGCAACGGCAGGCGCTTCTCGTAGTTGCCGAAGACGATGCCGTCGCGGTTGTAGGGAAACGGTCCGCCATGCTTGATCAGGACCAGCGTCTGTTGCGCCTCACGCGGCAAATCGGCCAGTAAAACCCAGTCGACCGCAGCATTCTCGCGCGCCAGTCCCAGCGCGCCACCGATCGCCAGCCAGGTGACGATCAGGAGGCGCAGCCAGATTTTCATGTCAGCTTAGGCCGTGCCGACTTCGACCTGGGTCTCGACCTTCTGGCGCAGGCGGACGTGCAGTTCGCGCAGCTGCTTCTCGTCGACTGCCGACGGCGCGTCGGTCAGCAGGCACTGGGCGCGCTGGGTCTTGGGGAAGGCGATCACGTCACGGATCGACTCGGCACCGGTCATCATGGTGACGATGCGGTCGAGGCCAAAGGCCAGGCCGCCGTGCGGCGGGGCGCCGTACTTGAGCGCGTCGAGCAGGAAGCCGAACTTGGCCTGCTGTTCTTCCGGACCGATGTTGAGCGCGACGAAGACCTTTTCCTGCACGTCGGCGCGGTGGATACGCACCGAACCGCCGCCCAGTTCCCAGCCATTCAGTGCCAGGTCGTAGGCCTTGGCCAGGCACTTGCCCGGATCGCTCGTCAGCAGGTCGAGATGCTCGTCCTTCGGGCTGGTGAAGGGGTGGTGGCAGGCGGTCCAGCGCTTCGATTCGTCGTCGTACTCGAACATCGGGAAGTCGATGACCCACAGCGGCGCCCACTTGGCGCCGGTGACGAAACCTTTCTCGTGGCCGATCTTGATGCGCAGCGCGCCGAGGGCGTCGCTGACGATCTTGGCCTTGTCGGCGCCGAAGAAGATCAGGTCGCCGGACTGGGCGCCGGTGCGTTCGAGCACGGTGCGCAGCGAGGCTTCGGAGAGGTTCTTGACGATCGGCGACTGCAGGCCGGTTTCGTTGACCTGGGTGACGTCGTTGACCTTGATGTAGGCCAGGCCCTTGGCGCCGTAGATGCCGACGAACTTGGTGTATTCGTCGATCTCGCCGCGGGTCAGCGAAGCGCCGCCCGGAATGCGCATGGCGGCGATGCGGCCGCCTTCGCTGTTGGCGATGTTGGCGAAGACCTTGAAGGCGACATCCTTGAAGGCGTCGGCGACGTCGACCAGTTCGAGGGTGACGCGCAGGTCCGGCTTGTCCGAACCGAAACGACGCATGGCTTCGGCGTAGGTCATGCGCGGGAATTCCGGCAGGTCGACGTCGATCGCTTCCTTGAACACGGTGCGGATCAGCTTTTCCATCAGCGCGGTGATCTCGGCCTCGCTCATGAACGAGGTCTCGATATCGACCTGGGTGAATTCCGGCTGGCGGTCGGCGCGCAGATCTTCGTCGCGGAAGCACTTGGTGATCTGGTAGTAGCGGTCGAAGCCGGCGACCATCAGCAGTTGCTTGAACAGCTGCGGCGATTGCGGCAGCGCGAAAAACTGGCCCGGATGGACGCGCGACGGCACCAGGTAGTCGCGGGCGCCTTCCGGGGTCGACTTGGTCAGCATCGGCGTTTCGACGTCGATGAAGCCGTTGTCGTCGAGGAAGCGGCGGAAGGCGCGGGCGGTCTTGTAGCGCAGCATCAGGTTATTCTGCATCTGCGGCCGGCGCAGGTCGATGACGCGGTGGGTCAGGCGGACGTTTTCGGTCAGATTCTCGTCGTCGAGCTGGAATGGCGGCGTGACCGACGGGTTCAGGACCTCGATTTCGTGGCAGAGTACCTCGATCTCGCCGGAGGCCAGGTTGGCGTTGGTCGTGCCGGCCGGGCGCGGACGAACCTTGCCGGTGATCTTCAGGCAGAACTCGTTGCGAACCGATTCGGCGATGGCAAAGGTTGCTGCACGATCGGGGTCGCAGACGACCTGGGCCAGTCCTTCGCGGTCGCGCAGGTCGATGAAGATGACGCCGCCATGGTCGCGGCGGCGGTGGGCCCAGCCGCACAGGGTGACGATCTGCCCGTCGAGGGCGGCATTGAGTTGTCCGCAATAATGGGTACGCATGAAGCTATCCGGTTGTTTCAAGTGTTGGTAATGACGCGGGTATGCGGCGGCGGGGCCACGACACCCATCGAGATAATGTATTTGAGGGCTTCGTCGACCGTCATGTCGAGTTCGACGACATCGCGCCTGGGCATCATCAGGAAGAAGCCGGAGGTCGGGTTGGGGGTGGTCGGCACGTAAACGCTGACATAGTCGCCGTCGAGATGATTGACCACGTCGCCGCCGGGCTTGCCAGTCAGGAAGGCGATGGTCCAGCTGCCCTCGCGCGGATACTGCACGAGCAGGGCCTTGCGGAAGGCGTTGCCGCTCGACGAAAAAAGCGTGTCCGAGACCTGCTTGACGCTGTTATAGACGGAGTTGACTACCGGAATGCGCGCCAGGAGCATTTCCCACCAGACGACGAGTTTCTGGCCGATGAAGTTGGCGGCCAGCAGGCCGGTCAGCAGGATCATGACCAGCGTCAGCAGCGCACCGGCGCCTGGAATGGCGATGCCGAACAGCGTTTGCGGATGAACGGCTTCGGGTAGCAGGCGCAGCGACTGGTCCAGCGTGCTGACAATGAACGAGAGTACCCAGCCGGTGATGACCAGCGGTACCCAGATCAATAGTCCGGTAATGAAATAGCGTTTGATCAGCTGGCCGCGCACGGAGTGCATGCTCCCGATCCGCCTTGGCAAGGCGGGGCGCTTTCGGTTTTCGGCGCGGGTTTGCCGCCGCCCTTGAAGTCGGTGGCGTACCAGCCATTACCCTTGAGCTGGAAACCGGCGGCGGAGAGCAGCTTGTTGTAGCTTTCGCTGCCGCATTCGGGGCAGGTCGTGAGCTGCGGGTCGCTCATCTTTTGCAGATGTTCTTTCTGGGAGCCGCAGGAGTCACAGCGATATTCGTAAATCGGCATGAGAATCCTCCAAAACCTTGAATTGTAACCGAGAAAACAGTGGAGCCCAAGTTGTGGTGCGGCGGGAGAATTTCAAGCCAGCAATCCAAGATAGCTGCGCGTCAGCTGTGGTCCCCAAAAAAGGGCGATGACGCCGGCAGCGGCAAGGTAGGGGCCGAACGGAATGGGGGTGTTCCGTCCGTGGCGAGCGGCGACGATTAGGCCGATGCCAACCGCCGCGCCGACGACCGACGAGAGCAGGATGATTGTCGGAAGCATTTGCCAGCCCAGCCAGGCGCCGAGCGCGGCGAGCAGCTTGAAATCGCCGTACCCCATGCCTTCCTTGCCGGTCGCCAGCTTGAATGCCCAGAAGACGGACCACAGGCTCAGATAGCCCGTCATCGCACCGATGACCGCAGAATGAAGATCGACGTAGGTGCCGGCGATATTCATCGTCAATCCGAGCCAGAGCAGCGGCAGGGTGATCGAATCGGGGAGCAACTGGGTGTCGAAATCGATGGCGGTGAGAGCGATCAGGGCCCAGATCAGGAACAGGGCGCCGATCGCCTGTAGCGTCGGTCCGAAGTGCCAGATGGCATACGCCGAAAGCAGGCCGGCGAGCGCCTCGACGACCGGATAGCGTAGCGGGATGGGTACGGCGCAATTCGAGCATTTGCCGCGTAGAAGCAGATAACTGACGATCGGGATGTTTTCCAGTACGGTGATCTGGTGGCCGCAGGCCGGGCAACGCGAGCGCGGACGGGCCAGCGACAGGGGCGCTGCGGTCGACGGCGTTTCCCCACGCAAATCCGCGCATTGCGCATGCCACTCCTGCTCCATCATCCTGGGCAGGCGGTGAATGACGACGTTGAGGAAACTGCCGACGCACAAGCCGAGCAGCCCGGCCACGGCAGCCAGGCCGCCCAGTGATTCGACAGGCATCAGACCACGGCGCCAAGTTTGAAGATGGGGAGGTACATGGCGACGACCATGCCGCCGATCAGGGTGCCGAGCACCACCATGATGATCGGCTCCATCAGGCTGGACATTGCTTCGACCGCGTCGTCCACCTCCTGTTCGAAGAAGTCGGCGACCTTGGCCAGCATCGAGTCGAGCGCGCCGGACTCTTCGCCGATGGCGACCATCTGCGTTACCATGTTGGGGAACAGATTGACGTTGGTCATCGCATTCGTCAGGCTCGTGCCGGTGGCGACCTCACCTTGGATCTGCTTGGTGGCAGCCTTGTAGACATAGTTGCCGGCGGCGCCGCCCACCGAATCGAGCGACTCCACCAGCGGTACGCCGGCTGCAAACATCGTCGACAATGTTCGCGACCAGCGCGCGATGACCGCCTTGCGGATGATGTCGCCAAAGATTGGCAGGCGGAGCAGAAAGCGGTCCATCGCCATTTGCACCTTCTCCGAACGTTTCCATGCTGCGAAGAAGGCGTAGAGCCCGCCGAAGATGATGCCGAAAATGGCCCACCAGTAGGCGACGAAAAAGTCGGAAATGGCGATCACCAGCAGGGTCGGTGCCGGCAGGTCGGCGCCGAAGCTCTTGAAGACGTCCTTGAACGCCGGGATGACGAAGATCATGATGACCGCGGTGATGATGAACGCCACCACGATCACGGCGATCGGGTAGAACAGCGCAGACTTGATCTTGCTCTTGATGGCGAGAATCTTTTCCTTGTAGGTCGCGAGACGTTCGAGCAATGTGTCCAGGATGCCCGCCTGTTCGCCGGCAGCGACGAGATTGCAGTAGAGGGCATCGAAGTACAGCGGATATTTCCGGAATGCCTGCGACAGCGAACTGCCGGTTTCGACGTCGGCCTTGATGTCCAGCAGCAGCTTGGCGACAGCCGGGTTGGCATGACCGCGGCCGACGATGTCGAAGGCCTGGAGCAGGGGCACGCCGGATTTCATCATCGTGGCCAGCTGGCGGGTGAACAGGGAAATGTCCTTTTCGGTGACCTTGCCGCCGACCTTGAAGCGGGCTTTCTTTACCCTGGCGTTGAATACGCCCTGGCGGCGCAGGCTGGTCTGGACGACCGCTTCACTGGCAGCACGCATTTCGCCGCGAACGGCTTTTCCGTCCCGGTTCTTTCCTTCCCAGAGAAAGGTATATTCCTTGACCACAAGGATCCTGCTAGCTTTTGCGGCGGTAGCCATCCCTCGTCCTTCCCCGTTATACGTTCGTTGTGCTCAGAACCTCGTCGAGCGAGGTCAGGCCTTGTTTTACTTTTAGCAGTCCCGATTCGCGAAGATTCTTGACCCCTTCGCGTGAGGCCTGTTCGGCCAGATCCATTTCTCCGGCGCCACTCATGATGAGTCGTTGCATCGCCTCGGAAATTGGCATGACCTGATAGATGCCGACCCGCCCTTTGTAGCCGGTTCCCTTGCAACGGTCGCAGCCGCCGGGGCCGTACAGCGTCCACGAACCGTCGAGGTCGGCTTCGGTAAATCCCGCCTCGAGCAGGGTCTGGTTCGGCACATCGATCGGCTTCTTGCAGGTGCACAGGCGACGCGCCAGGCGCTGGGCCGTGATGAGCAGGATGCTGGAGGCGATGTTGAAGGTTGGCACGCCCATGTTCATCAGGCGCGTCAGCGTTGCGGGTGCATCGTTGGTGTGCAGCGTTGACATCACCATGTGGCCGGTCTGGGCTGCCTTGATCGCGATCTCGGCCGTTTCCAGGTCGCGGATTTCGCCGACCATGATGATGTCCGGATCCTGGCGCAGGAACGCCCGCAACGCCGTCGCGAACGTCAGCCCTACCTTGTCATCGACATTGACCTGGTTGATCCCGGCCAGGTTGATTTCGGCGGGATCCTCTGCAGTGGAGATGTTGACGCCATCCTTGTTCAGGATGTTCAGGCAGGTATAGAGCGAAACCGTCTTGCCGGAACCGGTCGGGCCGGTTACCAGCACCATGCCGTAGGGGCGGCTAACCGCATCGAGGAGGACGGCCTTCTGTTCCGGCTCGTAGCCGAGCGCCTCGATACCGAGCGTTGCCGAGGTCGGGTCGAGAATACGCATCACGATCTTTTCGCCCTGGAGCGTCGGCAGGGTACTGACCCGGAAATCGATCGCCCGGTTCTTCGAGAGAACCAGTTTCATTCGCCCGTCCTGCGGAATGCGCTTTTCGGCGATATTCAGGCGCGAGATGACCTTGATCCGCGAAGCGATCTTTTCCTTGATCGCCAGGGGCGGGGTCGCCACTTCGCGCAAAACGCCGTCGATTCGGACGCGAATGCGGTAATACTTTTCGTAGGGTTCGAAATGGATGTCCGAGGCGCCGTCATTGATCGCGTCGAGCAGCATCTTCTGGATGAAGCGGACGACGGGGGCATCGTCGATTTCCTGCGACGCGGCCTCGTCGGCCTTCGCTGCCGATTCCTCGTCGAGAAAATCCAGATTGATGTCGTCCGACGTCAGGTTCTTCAGGGTTTCTTCGGCCGATTCGGCATATTTGGTGACGAGCGGCGCCAGTTTGGGCTGTTCGACGACGATGGGGTCGACGCCCAGTCCGGTCTGAAAACGGATTTCGTCCAGCGCCCGCAGGTTGGTCGGGTCGGCGATGGCGACGGACAGCCGGTTTCCCCGCTTGTTGAGGGGGATCACCCGATGGGTCGCGATCAGCTTGCGATCGATGGCGTTGGCCGGAATATGGGTGTCGTCATAAACGGCGAGATCGAGCAACGGGTAGCCGAAGGTGTCGGCAACGAAGCGTGCGAGATCGAGCGACGAAATCTTCTGGCTCGCGATGATCTGTTCGATCAGCGAGCGTTTCTCGTGATTGGCCTGGATGAGCAACTGTTCCGCCTCGGCTTCCTTGAGCCGTCCCGCCTGGACCAGGGCACGGGCGAGACCGCTGAGAGGGCTTGCTTGGGGTGTGGCGGACATTGATTGCTGGACAGATGCCGTTTAGATTGGGCGATGATGCTACGTAGCCCCCGGTTTGTAAAGACCGCGCGGGGGTCGGGTCAGCGACTGGCCGGCCTGAAAATGCGGGCGGTGACGACGCTGCGGTCCTGCGTCTGCAGGATTTCGACCGCAATGCCCGTCAGCTTGATGCTGACGCCGGCTTCCGGGATGTCCTGGAAGTGCTCGAGGATCAGTCCGTTGAGCGTCTTCGGGCCATCCAGTGGGAATTGCAGTCCGAGCATGCGGTTGATGTCGCGCAACTGGCGCGACCCCTCGACGATCGCGCTGCCGTCGGCATCCCAGGCCAGCGACTGGCCCAGTCCTGGCAGCGAGGTGGTGAACTCGCCGACGAATTCCTCGATGATGTCCTCGAGCGTCAGCAGGCCGAGAATCTCGCCGTATTCGTCGACGACGAAACCGATGCGCTGGCGGTTTTCCTGAAAGAAGGCGAGTTGGGAAAAGACGGCGGTACCGGAGGGAATGTAGTATGCCGACTGGATATGCTCGAGCAGCGACGCCTCGTCGAATTCGCTGTCGCCGAGGCTGCCTAGCAGGCGGCGGACCGGCAGGACGCCGAGAAGCTGGTCGAGCGATTCGCGGCACACCGGGAGGCGGCTGTGGTGGCTGGTCGCCAATTGGGCGCACACCTCTTCCCACGGGAGATCGAGGTCGAGGATCTCGATGTTCCCGCGCGGGGTCATGACGTCCTCGACGGTGATGTTGTTCAGTTCGAACAGGCTGGAGAGGATCGCCCGGTGCTTCTGCGGGATCAGGTGCGAGGATTCGAGTACCAGGCTGCGCAACTCCTCCGGGGTGAGACGAGGTGCTTCCGCGTTGGCCTTGGGCGCGAGGCGGAGCAGCCTCAGGAGGGCGCTGGCAAAAAGGTTGACGAACCAGACCGCCGGATAGAAGAGGCGCAGCAACGGGGTCAGGACGTAGCCGAGAACGAGGGCGAGACGGTCGGCATGGGTCGCGCCGATGATCTTCGGCGTGATTTCCGAAAAGACCAGGATGGCGAAGGTGACCACCAGCGTGCCGGCGCCCAGCGCCCACTTCTCCTCGCCGAACATCTCGATGGCGATGACGCTGACCAGGGTCGCGGCAGCCGAGTTGATCAGGTTGTTGCCGAGCAGGATGACGCCAAGCATCTTGTCGGTGCGGTTCAGCAGATCAAGGGCGCGCTGGGCGCCGTGGTGGCCGGACGAGGCGAGGTGGCGCAGGCGGAAGCGGTTGGAGGCCATCATCGCCGTCTCGCTGAGCGAGAAGAAAGCCGACATCGCCAGCAGCACGACCAGGGCCAGCGACAGCGCCGACAGCGGGATATCGTCCACTACCTACAGTCGTCCGAGGATGACTTCGGCGACGAAGCGGCTGCCGACGTAGGCGAGGATCAGCAGGGCGAAGCCCGCCAGCGTCCAGCGCAACGCCCTTTTTCCCCGCCAGCCCCAGGCATGGCGACCGATCAGCAGTGTCGCGAAGATGCCCCAGGAAGCGAAGGCGAACAGGGTCTTGTGATCCAGTGTCAGCGGTTTGCCGAACAGTGCCTCGGAGAAGAAGACACCACTGCCGACCGTCAGCGAGAGCAGGATGAAGCCGAGCAGCAACATGCGGAAAAGCAGCGACTCCATGGTCAGCAGCGGTGGCAGGCTGGTCAGGCTGCGCTTCATCAGGCGCTTGTGCAGCGCATTCTCGGTGAAGCCCATGAAGATGGCGTGCAGTGCCGAGAGGGTCAGCAGGCTGTAGGCGAGCATCGCCGCGAGAAAATGCAGCTTGAAACCGGTGGCGCTGGCGTGCGCCACCACATGTACCTGCGGAAAGAAGACGGGTAGCGCGGTGCATACGGCGGCCAGCGGCAGCACCATGGGCTGCATGCCCTCCATGCGCGCCATGAAGCTCTCCAGCCAGTAGATCAGCACGGCCAGCCACATCATCAGGGAAAGCGCGAAACTGAACGAGAAGCGCATGCCGGCGTCGGAGAACAGCGCGCCATAGAGGCCGTAGGCGTGAATGAGCAGGCCCGCGGCAATCGCCACCCGCTCCCAGACCTGCATCGGGCAGGCGACGCACTGGTTCTCCCCTTCGCGCCAGCGGGTGTTCCAGAAGTGGAAGCCGAGCGCGCCGTAGAGGAGGGCGGCGGCGATGTGGGGCAGAAGCTGAATTACAATGTCGGCCATCCGCGAATTCTACTAGAAGCCTATCTGCCATGCTCGATAACCTGACCAATCGCCTTGCCCGCGTCATGAAGACGCTCAAGGGCGAAGCGCGCCTGACCGAATCCAATATCACCGATGCCCTGCGCGAAGTCCGCATGGCGCTGCTGGAGGCCGATGTCGCCCTGCCGGTGATCAAGGAGTTCATCGCGGCGGTCAGGGAGAAGGCGGTCGGCGAGGAAGTCATCGGTTCGCTGAGTCCCGGCCAGGCGCTGGTCGGCGTCGTGCATCGCGAACTGACGCGGATCATGGGCGATGCCCACGAAGGCATCAGCTTCAACACCCAGCCGCCGGCCATCGTGCTGATGGCCGGCCTGCAGGGGGCAGGCAAGACGACCACCGTCGGCAAGCTGGGCAAGTTCCTGAAGGAGAACCACAAGAAGAAGGTGCTGGTGGTTTCCTGCGACGTTTACCGTCCGGCGGCCATCGAGCAGCTCAAGTCGGTGGCCGGGCAGGCCGGCATCGATTTCTTCCCATCGACGGCGGGCGAAAAACCGGAGGCAATCGCCCTGGCGGCGGTCGATTGGGCGAAACGCCACTACCATGACGTGCTGCTGGTCGATACGGCCGGCCGTCTTGCGGTCGACGAGGAAATGATGGCCGAAATCAAGCGCCTGCACGCCGCGCTGAAGCCCATCGAAACACTCTTCGTCGTCGATGCGATGCTCGGCCAGGATGCGGTCAACACCGCCCGGGCCTTCAACGAGGCCTTGCCGCTGACCGGCGTCGTGCTGACCAAGCTCGACGGCGATGCGCGCGGCGGGGCGGCCCTGTCGGTGCGCCACATCACCGGCAAGCCGATCAAGTTCGCCGGCGTCGGCGAAAAGCTGGCGGGGCTGGAGGCTTTCCATCCCGAACGGATGGCGTCGCGCATCCTTGGCATGGGCGACGTGCTGTCGCTGATCGAGGAGGCCAAGAAGGGGCTCGACGAGGAAAAGGCGGTCGCTTTCGCCAAGAAGCTGAAATCGGGGAAAGGTTTCGACCTCAACGACTTCAAGGAGCAGATCGCCCAGATGCGCAACATGGGCGGGCTGTCGGCGCTGATGGACAAGATGCCGGCGCAGATCGCGCAGGCCGCCGGTCAGCTGCCGGCAGGCGCCGAGAACAAGATGGTCGGCCGCGTCGAGGGCATCATCAATTCGATGACCCCGGCCGAGCGCGCCAAGCCGGAAATCATCAAGGCCAGCCGCAAGCGGCGGATCGCAATGGGTGCCGGCGTCCAGGTCCAGGAAGTGAATCGGCTGCTCAACCAGTTCGAGCAGTCGCAGAAGATGATGAAGATGATGGCCAAGGGCGGCATGGGCAAGCTGATGCGCGGCATGAAGGGCATGCTGCCCGGCATGCGTTGATTTTGGCGCGGTTTGGGTGACGACCGCGCGCTGCTGCGGTCGACGGCCGGAAATGGCTGAAATTCAGGCCGAAAATCAGCGGGTGGCCTGGGCCAGCCGGGCCGGCTTCTGGTAGCCCCACTGGTTCTGCCAGGCGGCGCGCACCATATTCGGATATTCCGGCCGGCCGAGGCTGCCGTTGTAGCGGCCGAGGGCGCGATAGAGGTCGCCCTTTTCGATGTCCAGGTAGTGGCGGAGGATGGTGCAGCCGTAGCGCAGGTTGGTGCGCAGGTCGAACAGGCTGTCGTCCGGGCGGCCGATCAGCTTGACCCAGAACGGCATCACCTGCATGTAGCCGCGGGCGCCGGCCGACGAAACGGCGTATTTGCGGAAACCGGACTCGACCTGCATCAGGCCGAGCACCAGTTGCGGGTCCAGTCCGGCGCGCGTGGCTTCGTAATGAACGCTGCGCAGGAGGTCGAGGCGGTATTCGCGGCTGGGAATCCGCTTTTCCAGTCGCGGTGACATTTCGGCCAGCCATTCGACCGCGTCCAGCGGGTCGCTGAATGAACTCGACGGCGGGCGGGCGTCCGATACCGCCTTGTGCAGGGCCGCCTGGACGCTGGCTGAAAGCGGCTCGTAGATCTGGGCGCCGGCGAAGGCGCCCGAGACATTCAGCAACAGCAGGAAGGCAATCAGCCGGTGCACAACTTTCCTTTGAGCAGGTCGAGAATTTCGCCCTGGGCGACCAGGGTGGCCTCGCCGTCGAGGCGGCCCTTGTATTCTAGCTTGCCCTCGTTGAGGCCGCGCTCGCCGATGACGACGCGGTGCGGGATGCCGATCAGTTCCATGTCAGCGAACATGACGCCGGGGCGCTCGTTGCGGTCGTCGAGGACGACGTCGATGCCCGATTTTCGCAACTCGCTGTAAAGTTGGTCGGTAGCCGCCCTGACCGCATCGCTCTTGTGGTAGCCCATCGGCACGATGCAGACTTCGAATGGCGCGATGGCGGCTGGCAGGACGATGCCCCGCTCGTCATTGCCCTGCTCGATGGCGGCGCCGACGATGCGCGAGACGCCGATGCCGTAGCAGCCCATCTCCATGACCTGGCTCTTGCCCTGCTCGTCGAGGAAGGCGCAGTTCAGCGCCTGGGCGTACTTGGTGCGCAACTGGAAGATGTGGCCGACTTCAATGCCGCGGCAGATTTCCAGCTTCCCCTTGCCGTCCGGCGACGGATCGCCGGCGACGACGTTGCGGATGTCGAAGACTTCCGGTTCCGGCAGGTCGCGGCCGAAATTGACGCCGCTCAGGTGGAAGCCGGCCTCGTTGGCGCCACAGACGAAGTCGCTCATCGCGGTGACCGTGCGGTCGGCGAAAATCGCCACTTTTTCGCGGTCGACCGCAACCGGGCCGATGAAGCCGGGGGCGCAGCCCAGATATTCCTGTACCTCGCCGTCGGAGGCGAAGCGGAAGGCGCCGAGGGCGGCGATCTTGCCGGCCTTGATCTCGTTCAGTTCGTGGTCGCCGCGCAGCAGCAGCAGCGCGAATTTCTTCGTGCCGTTCTCGCGCTCGCTGACGACGGCGATGGATTTGACGATCTTCGCGATGTCGACCGCAAGGAACGCGGCGACGTCGGCGCAGGCAGTCTTGCCCGGCGTGGCGATCTTGGCCATCGGCTGCGCGGCTGCCGCGCGCGGCGTTGCCGGTGCGACGGCCTCGGCCAGTTCGACGTTGGCGGCGTAGTCGGAATCGGGGCAGAAGGCGATATCGTCTTCGCCGGAGTCGGCCAGGACATGGAATTCATGCGAGCCGGTGCCGCCGATCGAGCCGGTATCGGCCGCGACGGCGCGGAATTTCAGGCCCAGCCGCGTGAAAATGCGGCTGTAGGTCGCGTACATGTTGCCGTATTCGCGCTGCAGATCCGCGAACGAAGTGTGGAAGGAGTAGCCGTCCTTCATCAGGAACTCGCGGCCGCGCATGACACCAAAGCGGGGGCGGATCTCGTCGCGGAACTTGGTCTGGATCTGGTAGAGGTGGATCGGCAACTGGCGGTAGCTCTTGACGTCGCGGCGGACCACGTCGGTGATGACTTCCTCGTGCGTCGGGCCGATGACGAAGTCGCGCTGGTGGCGGTCCTTGAAGCGCAACAGCTCGGGGCCGTAGGCCGGCCCGCGCCCCGATTCTTCCCACAGCTCGAAGGGCTGTACGGCGGGCATCAGCAGTTCCAGTGCGCCGGCATTGTTCATCTCGTCGCGGACGATGCCTTCG
>WBZM01000192.1_pt1 | contig 99106 bp, 69 predicted proteins | sample 5204271 | NCBI WGS metagenome assembly WBZM01 (sample SAMN12344346, study PRJNA552823) | activated sludge metagenome | biome: Activated sludge suspended growth; feature: Nitrification reactor; material: Wastewater; isolation source: activated sludge from nitrification reactor of wastewater...
CAATGCGCCTAATGGCCGGAGTCTATGCAAGCAATCTGAAGATTGAACGGAGGCGTAGACGGAAGTCTACGCACAACAGAGGTAAAAAAGGTTCCAGACAGCATTGGGCGCCCGCCTCGTGCCTCTTTGAGGCTCCTGCCTCAACCCCGCCCCCAAAGCCAGAAAATACACGATAAACCCGGAACGATTCCTGTTTATTTTTTCCCTTTCCCTTCCTTCTCCGGCAAAAATTCCAGCGCGGCCGAATTAATACAGTACCTCAGCCCCGTCGGCGCAGGCCCGTCGTCAAACACGTGGCCCAGATGCCCGCCGCAACGGGCGCAAAGAACCTCTATGCGCACCATGCCATAAGACTCGTCGCGCAGCGATTCGATGTGATCCTTTCGGTAAGGTTGAAAAAAGCTCGGCCATCCCGTTCCAGACTCAAATTTTGTACCCGAGGAGAATAAGGGCAATCCGCACCCGCCGCACAAATAAACCCCCTTTTCGTGGTTCTCGTACAACGCACCGGTAAAGGCGCATTCGGTGGCCGAATGCCGCAGCACATCATAGGCCTCCGGCGAAAGGATCTGTTTCCACTCCGCCTCCGACCGGACGACCGGCCCCACCGTATCTCCTTTCAAGTTGATGAATACCCTCGGCGCCTTTTGGTTGCCTGCGGCGTTGTCCTGGGCTTGATTGCACCCACTGAGCAAACTCATGAACAGCAAAATGAATAGTAGACGCATGTTTTTTAAAGTTACGGAGTTACGGGGTTGCGGAGTTACGGGGTTGCGGAGTTACGGGGTTGCGGAGTTACGGGGTTGCGGAGTAATAACCTCGCAACTTCGCAACTTCGCAACTTCGCAATTTTTTTTCACTTCCTTTTCTGCCGTTGCCGTATCCTGGGGTGGTTCCATTCTTCCCGCTGGGCGAATTCGACGATGGTGCGTATGGTCGCCATCAGGCTAAGAAAAACCATATACCCTATGGTTACGACGATAAAGATCCACCTATACGAGCCGGCTTCTGAAATGGGCACCGATGAAACGGCCCAGGCCAGTAGCCCCGAAGCGCCTGCCAGCCCCAAATAGCTATAAATCGAAGCCTGCCAGTAACGCGCCATGCTTTTGGCCGACAAGGAGAACAGGCTGTTGAACACGGCGAAAAACAACAGGAAAGAGGCCGCTATCATCCAGGGATAACGGACCCCGACCTCGAAAAGGTTCAGGCCGCGAACTGCCATCCCAGCCAGGTTGAGGACGACCACTCCGGAAAAAACTGCCAAAGCCTGATAGGGCGGAAGGTGTGTCTTTTCAAAAAACCGTTCGTTGCTTTGGTTCATGATAGTAATAAAAAAATCCGGCAGGTTTTGGTTTAAAATTCCTTCGGGTTAAATCCGGAGGAATGCAAAATTGTCGCCTCCCGGATACGTTACGTATTTAAAATAGATCACTTTAATCAATGGGGGAAGTTATGTTAAAAAACGCATTACCCGGATGGGCTGTCGTGCTGATCTCCGCCGCCATGCTTGTCCTTTCGTTTGCCGCTTTGGACGATATCACCACGGGCACCGAACCCAATTTTTATCTGGAGTACGCCATGCTGTTTGCAACAGGGTTGTGGTTCCTTATGCTTCTTGTACCACTTCTCCGAAAAGGTCGTATTCCATCGCATCCGTAATGCGCACGGTAGCAAAATCACCGATACGGACGTAGTTGGTTGCGGCGGGTACCAGGACTTCGTTGTCGACTTCCGGGGAATCGCCTTCGGTGCGTCCGACGAAATATTCGCCTTCTTTACGGTCGAATAACACCCGGAATACTTTGCCGGCCTTTTCCAGATTTTTCCGGTAAGAGATTCCCTCCTGGATTTCCATAATCCGGTTGGCCCGTTCCGCCTTTACCTCGGCGGGAACATCGTCCTCCCATTCGTAAGCGCGGGTATCTTCCTCGTGAGAATACTGAAATACCCCCAGCCGGTCGAATTCGACCTGGCGGACGAATTCGGCCAGTTCTTCAAATTCTTCCTCCGTTTCTCCAGGGAACCCCACGAGCATCGTGGTCCGAAGACTGATCCCGGGTACTTTTTGCCGGGCGGCGGCGATCAATTCCAGAGTTTCTTCCCGGGTGATCTGACGGCGCATGCGGTCCAGCACAGCGTTGCTGGCGTGCTGCAGGGGAAGGTCCAGGTAATTGCAAATTTCGGGCCGTTCCGCCATGACATCGAAAATCTCCAGTGGAAATTTGCTGGGGTAGGCGTAGTGCAGCCGGATCCACTCGATGCCGTCTACATCGGCCAGGGCATGGAGCAACCGGGGTAGCTCCCTGGTTTTGTAAAGATCCAGTCCGTAGTAAGTCAATTCCTGCGCAATGAGGATCAATTCCTTCACCCCCAGCCGGGCCAGGTTTTGGGCTTCACGGACGAGTTCTTCGATGGGACGTGAAACGTGTTTTCCCCGCATCAGAGGAATGGCGCAAAAGGAACAGGTCCGGTTGCAGCCTTCCGATATCTTCAGGAATGCATAGTGTTGGGGCGTGGTAATTTGACGCTCCCCGAGCAACTCGTATTTGTAATCTGCGTTCAGGCGGGCCAGCAGGGAAGGGAGTTCCAAAGTTCCGAAATAAGCGTCCACTTCCGGGATCTCCTGTTCCAGATCGTCTTTATAGCGCTGGGAAAGGCACCCGGTAACAAATAGCTTGTCCAGTTCGCCCCGTTTTTTCCGCTCGGCATAATCCAGGATGGTATTTACCGATTCCTCCTTGGCCAGATCGATAAACCCGCACGTGTTGACGATGACGATGTTTGCCGCCTCGTTGCTATCGTGGGCAACTTCGAAGTCGTTGCCCCGAAGCTGGGTGATCAGGTTTTCGGAATCTACAAGGTTTTTCGAACACCCCAGGGTGATGACATTGACCTTATCCCGTTCAAGCGTTTTTGTCTTCATGTAGTTACGTTAAGAACGGCTTCAGCACAGGTAGTAAATAGTTACCATAAGCAAAGCGCAAAGATAGGGAATCTGGACATATACTTAGAAAGCAGGTTCCACCGTTTATGCTAATGAGCCTTTAAACACGTCTGGCGCTATGAAGTTCAATCTGCCCCTTCTCGGTTTTCTCCTGATTCAGATTTCCCTCCAGGCCCAGTTGGGCCTCCACGGCGGGATAAGGTTCACCAATGCGCCGGAATGGAATATTCTGGACCAGAGCAACAACCGCGTCACTGAATTGCCCGGTACGGGTTGGTCTGCGGGTCTGGATTACGCCTTCCGTCTCCCCAATACGCGGATTGAGTTTTTGCCGGAGCTCAATTTCGCTGCCTTTAAAGCGGATGTAATTGACCTGGGCGATCTGGATGCCCGGTTTTACAGCGGATTCCTGAACGTCCATGTCTACATTCTGGATTTAAAAGGCGATTGCGACTGCCCCACCTGGTCTAAAAGCGGCAACACCCTGACCAAAGGGCTATTTCTCCAGCTTTCCCCTGGCTATTCCCTGCTATATGGACATATCGAAACCACAGAGGTCCTGTTTAAAGGCCGTTCTTCCAATCTGAGCCTGGCCCTGGGCGCCGGACTGGATTTGGGGGTTTCCGACCGCCTGACGGTCACGCCGTATGCCGGGGTGCGGTATTTTCCCAACGCCATCTGGCCAGGCCTCGAAGAAGCTATCGCCAGGGACATCAGCATTGGCGACCGGGTCGCCCACAATGAAAGCCCCCTTACTCAAATCTATGCCGGGATTCGTTTAGGATTCCATCTCCGGAGATAACGCTTGTTCCAATTCGTAAGAAAATAAACCGCAATGCATTGTTTTTCTTTATTTTACAAAGAAAAACACCCGCTTGGCTCATCGTAATCCCCGCTTCATTTAAATTTTCCTTTCGTTTCAGGAGGGTTACCTTTGGACATTACCGGGGAAAAGCCCGGATTTCTTCCTTTTTCATATTGAACACATGGGCGCCGGCCTCTGCCTAGTTCTCATCCTTCTTCAAACGGAGTCAGAACCAGAGATCCCTACCCTGTCAAAACGTTGTCCTAATGCCGGAACTTAATTCCTACAGCCGCCGTATCACCCAGGATCAAACCCAACCCGCCGCCCAAGCCATGCTGTACGGCATCGGACTCACCGAAGCCGACCTCCGTAAAGCCCAGGTAGGCATTGCCAGCAATGGGTGGGAAGGGAATACCTGCAACATGCACCTCAACCAACTCGCTGCATGGATCAAGGAAGGAGTTTGGGCAAATGATCTGGTCGGGTTGATTTTTCATTCGATTGGCGTAAGCGATGGCATTTCCATGGGTACTTCCGGTATGCGGTACTCGCTGCCGTCGAGGGATATTATCGCCGACTCCATCGAAACCGTGGTTTCTGCGCAATGGTACGACGCGGTAGTAGCCGTTACCGGATGTGACAAAAATATGCCAGGGGCAATGATCGCCATTGGCCGCCTCAACCGCCCTGCTTTGTTGTTCTATGGAGGGACCATTAGCCCGGGTTGTCACGCCGGAAAAAAGCTGGATATCGTTTCCGCATTTGAAGCGCTGGGGCAGAAGATCGCCGGGGCCATCGAGGAAGCGGATTTCCAGGCGGTCATCCGGCATGCCTGCCCGGGACCGGGCGCCTGCGGAGGTATGTACACCGCCAACACCATGGCTTCTGCCATTGAGGCGCTGGGCATGAGTTTGCCGTTTAACTCCTCTATTCCCGCCAACAGCCCCGCCAAAAAGGAAGAATGCCTGAAGGTTGGCGCCGCTATGCGCCTGCTGCTCGAACGCGATATTAAGCCAAGGGACATCATGACGCGAAAGGCCTTTGAAAATGCCATCACCGTGGTCGCCATACTGGGCGGTTCAACCAATGCGGTGCTGCACTTGATTGCTATGGCCAAAGCAGTGGGCGTCGACCTGACCATTGACGATTTTCAACAGATCAGCGACCGAACCCCTTTCCTCGCAGACCTCAAACCCAGTGGAAAATATGTAATGGAAGACCTTTACGAGGTAGGGGGCGTACCCGGAGTAATGAAAATGCTTCTGGAAGCCGGATACCTGCACGGCGACTGCCTAACCGTAACGGGCAAGACCCTGGCGGAAAACCTGTCTGAAGTACCTGATCTGGCTTCCGGGCAAGCGATCATCCGGCCATTTTCCGACCCTATCAAACCGCAGGGGCATATTCAAATCCTTTATGGCAACCTGGCCGAAGGTGGCGCCGTAGCCAAGATTACCGGAAAAGAAGGCGAACTCTTTGAAGGTCCTGCCCGCGTTTTCGACGGAGAAGAAGCCGTCAATGAAGCGATTGGCGCCAAGAAGATCCAGGCCGGCGATGTGGTCGTAATCCGCTATTGCGGCCCCAAAGGCGCTCCCGGGATGCCCGAAATGCTCAAACCTACCTCTTCGCTTATGGGCGAAGGCCTGGGAGATAAGGTGGCCCTGATCACCGACGGGCGGTTCTCGGGGGGAACCCACGGGTTTGTCGTCGGGCACATCACCCCGGAAGCCCAGACCGGGGGACTGATCGCACTGCTGCGGAACGGCGACTGGATTACCATCGACGCCATCAACAACCGGCTGGAAGCCCGCCTTTCAGCGGAAGAAATTGCCGAAAGAAGGGCTTCCTGGACGGCTCCCTCCATCCCTGCGGCCAACGGCCTGCTGAGGAAATACGCCCAGTTGGTATCCTCCGCCAGCGAGGGCTGCGTAACCGATCAGTTCGAATAACCCTCTTGTCCATCTCCATAGCCAAACCATCAAAACCATGAAACCAACCGAAGCAACAGCTTTTCAAACCAATGGCGCCCATGCTCCCGCCGCCGTTGAGCACATCACCGGGTCGGAAGCCGTACTGCGCTGCTTGCTATACGAGGGCGTAGACACGATTTTCGGATACCCCGGAGGCGCTATTATGCCTATTTACGACGCCCTGTTCGACTACCAGGACCGGCTCCGGCATATCCTCCCCCGGCATGAACAAGGCGCCATCCATGCCGCCGAAGGATATGCGCGCGTTACCCGCCGAACGGGGGTATGTTTCGCCACCTCCGGGCCAGGCGCCACCAACCTGATCACCGGGCTTTCCGATGCGCTCCTCGACTCCACCCCGCTGGTTTGCGTCACCGGACAGGTAGGCAGCCACCTGCTGGGTACCGACGCCTTCCAGGAAACGGACGTGATCAATTGCACCATGCCCGTTACAAAATGGAATTTCCAGATCACGAAAGCCGCAGATATTCCATCTGTTTTTGCCAAAGCGTTTTTTGTCGCCAATTCCGGCAGGCCCGGCCCGGTGGTCATTGACATCACGAAAAACGCCCAGAACGAGCGGTTTGATTTTGCTTATACACCCCAAACCTACATCCGAAGCTACCATCCTAACCCGAAAGCCAATCCTGAAGCGCTGGAAGAGGCTGCTGCGCTGATCAACAACGCCCAAAAACCGATGATCCTGGCCGGGCACGGTATCCAGATCGCTCATGCACAGGAGGAATTCCGCCTTTTTGTCGAAAAAACGGGAATCCCGGTGGGGTGTACGCTGCACGGGCTTTCTTCGCTCCCCAGCGACCACCCGCTGCACATGGGCATGCTGGGAATGCATGGCAACTACGGCCCAAACGTCAAGCAAAACGAATGCGATGTCTTGATCGCGATAGGCATGCGCTTCGACGACCGCGTTACCGGCAATCTTGCCCGGTATGCCAAACAGGCCAAAATCATTCATATAGAGATCGACCCTTCCGAGATTAGCAAGAACGTGCACGCCCATGTGCCCATTCTCTCCGACGCCAAGGTTGCACTGGCTAAACTGCTTCCGCTCGTCGAGCCAAAATCCTATCCCGAATGGTTACAGGGATTCAAAGAATACGCCCGCATCGAACAGGAGAAGGTTATTTCCCGCGATTTGACCCCTTCGGATACCGGTGAAATCCGCATGGCCATGGCCGTCAAAGAGGTGTCTGATCAAACCAATGGCATGGCTATTGTTGCCACCGATGTTGGACAGCACCAGATGATTGCCGCACGCTACTACTGCTACCGCGATACCAATCAGTGGGTGTCCAGCGGAGGCGCCGGCACGATGGGCTACGGGCTCCCCGCCGCTTTCGGGGCCAAAGTCGCCCAACCGGAGAAGGAAGTCGTTGCGTTCATTGGCGACGGCGGGTTTCAAATGACCATCCAGGAACTCGGTATGTGCGCCCAATGGAAAGTAGGCGTCAAGATCGTGCTGCTCGACAACAACTTCCTCGGGATGGTCCGGCAGTGGCAGGAGTTGTTCCACGAGAGGCGGTATTCCTCGGTAGAACTCCAAAATCCCGATTTCATCAAAATCGCGGAAGGCTTTGGAGTACCCGGCAAAAAGATCAGCCGGCCTGAGGAGCTCAAACCCGCAGTCGCCGAAATGCTGGCCCACCCTGGCCCCTACCTGCTGCATGTGCGGGTCCTCCAGGAAGACAATGTTTTTCCCATGGTACCCGCCGGATATGCCGTTGACGAGATCGTGCTGGAACCGATAAAGAAATGATTCACTTTCCCAATTCGTATATTATGCCCAAAGTATATACCCTGACCGTGTTCACGGAAAACCAGACCGGCCTGCTTTCCCGGGTAGTGTCGGTTTTCACCCGCCGGCACGTGAACATTGAAACGCTCACCACTTCCAAATCTTCGATGCCGGGTATCCATCGGTTTACCATTGTCGTCAAAGTAGAGGAGGACATGGTCCGCAAACTGGTGGCCCAACTCGAAAAACAGGTCGACGTACTCAAAGCGTTTTATTACGAGAACGACGAGATCGTTTTCCAGGAAATTGCCCTGTACAAGGTGCCTACGTCGATTTTCATGCACGGCGCCGGAGTGGAGCGGATTGTCCGCAGGCACAATGCCCGTATCCTGGAGATCGAACCGGAATACCTCATCATTGAAAAGACGGGGCATGCCGAAGAGACCGAAGAATTGCTGAACGAACTCAAGGAACTGGGAATTTACGAGTTCGTCCGCTCCGGAAGGGTGGCCATCCCGAGGCCGATGGAACGGCTGAACAAATACCTGAAATCGCTGGAAGAGCAAGCGCTTCAGGAAGAATAAGATCTAAACGATGGCCGCTTCCAGGTCGGCGACCTTTTCTTCCAGCCAGCTCCGGTTGTAGATTTCGGCCGTTTGGCGCATGTCTTTTTTGATCTTTTCGAGTTCCGCCTTCGCCTTGTCGGATTTCAGGTAATCCAGCCTCGACTTGAGCTGAGCCGCTTTCCGGGCGATCTTGAACATATTGTAATACCCGACCCGGCGCACATCCGCAAGCAATTTGTTGCGTTGCAGGTATTGGCGGAAAGATTCCGCCAGCGAGAACAAGGGTTCGAACTCTTCCAGATCGTAGTAAGTGCGCAGTAGCAAGGCTTTGGCGCCCAGGCTGTAACGTAGATCGCTGTATTCGACCTGGATCAGCAAATCAAGCACCCGGTCGTACTGCCCCATGGCGTAACAACAGGAAGCCAGATTGAACCGGTAGGCATTCTCAACGACTTCCGGGTTTAGTTTGCTTTTATAGGTCTCTATGAAATTGAGCACCCAATCCAGTTTACCCAATCGAATTCCCGTGGTGACGATATTTTTATAGTCCCATTCCGACAAAATGCCTTCTTCCAGCAACAATCCTTGTTCTAGTTGAAACCCATACAAGGTGAAAATTTCCTCCAGGAACGAAGGCTCTCCCCTGTTGATCCGCGCGATACAATAGTTCATAAAGTGATTGTACATCCCGATCAGCTCATCCCGGGAAAAAAAGCGGCTGTTCTGGCGGAAAGACTGAAGGGCTTCCTGGTAAAATGACGGAGACTCCTGCGTCAGCATCTGGTAAATCCGGTAGTACGTGGCGATGGCAGGCACCTGCTCGAAACCTTGTTTATCCGTTTCGATCGACTGTAGCACGGCATCCAGCAAGCGCAACTCCACCCCTGTGCGAAGTATTTTTTGCCGAACGCTGATCTCGCAGGCGTCCATTAGCTTTTCCAGAATATAGAAGCGGTCGAGATTCTCCTGCTTGGCCTGGTAAAGCAATTCATCGTCGTGGCGTTCGATCTGGTGATTGTACAAAACAGCTTCCCGGTCCAGCCGGAAGGCCCGGTAATAAGTTTCCGTGTCCTGAGAAGAATCCGCTTTCCAATATTCCTGAATTTTCTTAAATTGCTTGACGTAATGGGGAAATAACTCGCGTTTGCGGAGGCCCTGCAACAAGTAAAGCTGCTTTTGGAATAGGTCTTGGCTCATCTCTTCATAAACCCAGAATTCCTCCAGCAGCCGCCGGCCATACGTCAGCAGGGGCGCCAGTTTACCCTCGTCAAACACATCCGCCCCAAATGCCTCCTGAAAAAGCCGTTGCTTTTCACAGGTTTTTTCGTCAAAACGAGGATAAATCCGCCATAAATAGTCGATCAGCCGGCGTAAATCCTTATGCTTGTTGAAATAAGGTGACCTCGAAAAATCCCTGAACCTTCTCAGGTCTTTTTTCGGCATTTTTTCCAAAGTTCGGATGAAAATATTGTCGTTCAAAAATTCAAATTATTATTTATGAAATTTTAACACAAAAAACTGATTTTCATAAAAATAAAAAAATTTATACATCTAATTTTCTATTGTTTTTTCCAAAAAATACGCGAAATCGTTCTTCTTTGATAGCAAATGAGTTAAGACTTTTGTATCGAGAGGAAAAATTTACCTGAAAGTTCTAAAGGTGCATACCATGAACAAGCATTACCAAATCATTCTCCCACTAACCATCCTGTTCCTGTGGCTGACGCTTCCCCTGGCAGCCCAGTCTCCATGTATTACTTTTGACAACCTGGAAAAAGGCAAAGTCTTTTCACTACTGAGCGCTTCGCCCATTGATCAGGTGATCGTCAAAGAGCCCTGGGCGATAGCCCGTTTGCGCCCATTCACTACCCTGACCACTGCCATTGGCAACAAAGCCGTAGTGGTAGACCCCGATTCCCTGGATGAAAAATTTCCCAAAGGCGACAAGCTGGCTTTGCAAATGCTCAGCGCCAACGTGGAATTTGACTTCAGTACCAGCAATACCGTCGTAGGGTCTTTATGCCTGGATTTCTTTTCTCTGGAAGGGGTAAAGAATATCTCCGTTAACGGAGAACCCATTTTGGTCCTTAAGACATTCGAACAGTTAAATGATTCTACCTTCAACGCCGGCAAAATCAGGGCCCGGGTAGAGATCGAGGCTTCAGGTAACGGCCAGACGGGGAGGATATGCATCGACGGTCCCATCAAAACCCTCCTGGTTGGAGGCGAACATCTGGTTATCGACAATCTATGTATTCAAACCACGACGACGAATGACGTTTGCCAGTTCAAAGAGCTGGCGGTGTATCCCCTGCCTTGCACCCCAAATGGAATTTTTTACGCACAAATCAAATTTGACGCCGAGCACGGCGGAGAAAAAGGTTATTTCGTCAAATCCCAGGGCAAAGTGTTCGGGCCATTCTCGTATGACGAAGCCTTCCCGAAAATCGGCCCCATCCAACTGACAAATACCGGGGTTTACGATTTTACCGTTTACGATGCGATCAACCCCGACTGCCAAATCTCCCGACGCATCCAGTACAACTGCGGACCGGTTTGTCCGCTTGAAGGCCGGATTTACGCCAAAATTGAGATTTGCGACGGCGTTGCCCGCCTTGTTATCGAAGACGATCCCAACCTCAATTTTAAAGACCTCGGCCTGGACTCCTCCATGGTCGCCGTCGAGTTTGAAGGGTTCAAGGGGTATTTTGACCTGGATCAGCTTCCTTTCCAGTATCCGCTCCCGGTTATACCTGCCAGCGGACTTGTACTCAAGATCAAGGTTTGCCTTCCTCAACTCCCCGATTGCTGCCTGGACATTATCGCCAAAATCGTGGAATGCCCGGATGACGATTGCATCCAGTTTGAGCGGCTTCCCATTGGGAAAAAATTTGGAAAAGGCATCAACAAGCCCGGAGAGATCATCTTTACCGAAGACAGCGTCTTTGTATCCCTGGATTCTTTCCTGTATGACAACGGGACGAAAGGGTATGAGTATGTTGAAGTGGTCGATTCGTTATTCCCCAGTTTCTTCCCCAATAGCAAAAAGCACGCCCTCTTTGTTTCCAACATCAACCTGAAGTTTGATTTCACCAGGGAAAAGGACGTCAAAGGTCCGGTACGAAAGGTTTGCTTTGATTTTGCCGACGGCGGCGGAGAAGAGAATATCCGCGTCAATCAGGGAAAAACCTACGTAGTAAAAGACCTCTCCGAACTGGATAAAGACACCCTTGCAGAAGGCGTCGTCGCGTATTTCGTCCCCGGAACGCCCGGAACCCTCAGAAACGGAACCCTTTGCCTAGTTGGAAAGATCGACTCGGTCTTCATTGGAGGGCAGGAATTCGGTTTGGACAACGTGTGCTTCGACCGGGAAGAGGATCCTTCCGGCTGCAAGTTGAGCGAGGTTAAAGTATACGACCTCAAGTGCGACAGCACCGGCAACACCTACAGCCTGAGCCTGAGCCTCAAAGCCGATAATGCGGCCGATTCCCTAACGGTGTCCATTCCTGCTGTAAAATATAAAAAGCGCGTGGCAGTTAAAGACCTGCCCGCCCGCCTGGAAGGCATTCCTCTTAACCCGGCTTCCAGCAGCCTGCTGGAAATCTTAGAGGTTTGCGCTGATAAATATACCGACGATGACTCCAGCGACGACCTTTCCGAGTGCTGCGCCAAGATTCGCTATCAGGTACCTTGCCGGCCTCCGGTATGCGCGATCCGCGACCTGAAGGTATACGACCTCAAATGCGATAGCCTGGGCCGTACCTATGGACTGACCCTGAATCTGGTTGCGGAAAACACCCGCGATACCCTGACGGTCTATCTGCCCGGAGGAATGAAAAAGCGCGTCGCTGCAAAAGACTTTCCGGCGCGCTTCGAAGGGATTCCAGTCCTGACTACCGCCAATAGCCTTTGGCAGTCCATTGAAGTTTGCGGCGAACGGCAACCCGGATCGGGGATTGAACCCGCCGTTGTTGTCCCCTGTTGCGCGGGCATCCGTTTTGAAGTGCCCTGTAAACCGCTGGTTTGTTCCATCCGCGACCTGAAGGTATACGACCTCAAATGCGATAGCCTGGGCCGTACCTATGGACTGACCCTGAATCTGGTTGCGGAAAACGCGGGCGACACCCTGACAGTTTATCTGCCAGGGGGAATGAAAAAACGCGTCGCCGTTAAAGATTTCCCGGTGCGTTTGGAAGGGATTCCCGGATTTACAACCAATTCCCTCATCGACGTCATTGAAGTCTGCGCGGACAGGCAGCCATACCCATACCCTACCACCGATCCGGCGGGCTTCGCGCCTTGCTGCGCCAGCATCCGTTTTGAAACGCCCTGTAAGCCGCAGCTTTGCTCCATCACCGGCGTCAAGGTGGACGACATCAAATGCAGTGAAGACGGCAAGTCGTACAGCGCCACCCTGTATTGGACAGCTTTGAATGCCGGCGACTCCCTGGTCATTGAAACCAACAGCGGCTTCCGCAAAGTGGTGGCAGCCAAAGCTTCCCCGATCCGGCTGGAAAATATTCCCGTTCCGGCGAATGCCACCGGCGCAGCCATATATGTTTGTTCCTTCCTTAAAATTTACCCGCCATGCTGTGGCTCTATTAAGTTTGAACTGCCATGCCGGCCACAACCCTGTTCGATCAGCGATCTGAAAGTCACCGAAATTGAGTGCATCGCGACAGGAACCACCCGTCATTACAATCTGACGCTAAACCTTAAAGCCGTCAATGCCGGGGATTCCCTCTTTGTGACAACGAACAGCGGCTTCAAGAAGAAAATTGCCAACAAATTCCCGGTTCGCTTAACGGGTATTCCATTCGGCCAGGATTCGAAGTATGGCATTCTGGAAGTCTGCTCCGCTACTCCGCTGACGGTGTATTGCTGCAACAAGATCCAATATGAACTGCCTTGCCCGCCCGCCTGCGCAATCCGCGACATGAAGGTGTTCGATGTCCAGTGCGATCCGGAGAAGAAAGTATTTAGCTTCTCCGTGAACCTGATTGCACAGAACCCCGGCGAGGTCCTCTACCTGGAAACCGATGGCGGCTTCATCACTAAAATCGACCCCAACAAGCTTCCGGCCCGCATCGAAAACGTACCATTTGGGCCCGAAGCCGGCTGGGCTACCATTAAAGTGTGTGCAAGCAGTGCAGACGATTGCTGCGCCAAGCTGCGTTTCCCCGTGCCTTGCGCGGCGCCTTGTTCGATCAGCGACCTGAAGGTTTCCGAGATCGAATGCATTACCTATGGGATTTTCCCGCATTACAACCTCACCTTAAATCTGAAAGCGGTTAATGCAGGCGATTCCCTGATCGTTAGCACAGACAGCGGGTTCAAACGGAAAATTGCCAACAAGTTCCCCGCCCGCCTCACGGGAATTCCCTTTGGCCAGGATTTGAAATTCGGCATTCTGGAAGTTTGTTCTTCCACTCCGCTCACGGAATCTTGCTGCAACAAGATCCGGTATGAATTGCCTTGTTATCCACCTTGTGCCATCCGCGACCTGAAGGTCTTCGACGTCAAGTGCGATCCGGCTAAAAAGGTATACAGCTTCTCGGTCAACCTCGTGGCCCAGAACCCCGGCGAAGTACTTTACCTGGAAACCGATGGCGGGTTCATCACCAAAATCGATCCTAAAAAACTTCCTGCCCGCATCGAGAACGTACCCTACGGCCCCGAAGCCGGCTGGGCTACCATTAAGGTGTGTGGAAGCAATACCGACGATTGCTGCGCCAAGCTGCGCTTCCCTGTGCCTTGCACGCTGCCTTGCGATATCCGCGACCTGAAAGCCTACGACGTCAAATGCAATCCGGAGAAGAAAACGTTTAGCTTCTCGCTCAATGTAATAGCCCAAAACCCGGGCGAGGCGCTCTATCTGATTACCGATGGCGGGTTCCAGACCAAGATCGACCCCGCTAAATTGCCTGCCCGCATCGAGAACGTGCCCTACGGCCCCGAAGCCGGCTGGGCTACCATCAAGGTGTGCGGAAGCAACGTGGACGACTGCTGCGCCAAGCTGCGCTTCCCCGTACCTTGCGCGATCCCGGTGTGCAGTATCCGCGACCTGAAAGTGTTTGACATCAAATGCAGCGAAGATGGGAAGTTCTATAGCCTGAGCCTGAACCTGGTTGCGCAAAACGCCGGCGATTCGCTGGTCGTCACTACCGACAGCGGGTTCAAGAAAGTAATCCCGTCCAACAAATGGCCGTATCGCCTGGAAGGAATTCCTTCCGGAAATTACCCCTACGCCGGCATTTTGGAAGTATGCGCGTACAAACCTTCCGCCACCGCCCCCTGTTGCGAGAAGATCAAGTACGAACTTCCTTGCCGTCCGCAGTGCTCCATCAGCGATTTGAAACCGCTGGAGATCAAGTGCAGCGCAGACGGGAAATCGTACAGCATGAGCCTGGCATTCAAGGCGGTCAATGCGCCGGATTCCCTGCTGGTCGAAACACTGAGCGGCTACCGCAAGGTGATCTCCTCCAAGCAGTCGCCGGTCCGCCTGGAAAATATTCCGGTAGGCAACGATACGCAATTTGGCATCCTGACGCTTTGCGCACTGAGTCCTTCTTCCGTTCAACAGTGCTGCGACAAGATCCGGTTCGAATTGCCTTGCCGCACCCAAACCTGCGATCTTGGAGACCTACTGATCGAACGCACGCGTTGCGACGAACAAGGCAAGTATTCCTTCTTCCTCAAGTTTGAGCACAAGAACACTTCCGACTCCTTCCTGGTGCTGATCAATGGCGCTATGAAAGGGAAGTTTGCCTATAGCCAGTTACCGGTCAAGTTCGGCCCATTCCAGGGCCCGCTGACCCAGCCAATGAATATTACCGTTTACGACAGCCAAAACCGCGCCTGCTCAAGCTTTGGCATGATCCAGCCGTTCCGGTGCGAGAACGTCTGCAGCCTGACCGATCTGAAAGTGTTCGACATTAAATGCAATAATAACGGAACCTATAACCTGAGGCTGAAGCTCAATGCCCAAAACGGCAGTGAGGTTCTTACCGGTAAGACGTCCACCGGGTACCAGTTCCGGTTCCGGACAGATGAGATGCCGGTTAAGGTCGAAGGCATTCCTGTACCAAGGGATGGATACGACGTAATCAAGGTCTGCGATCCCAACCACCCCGACTGCTGCGTGGAACTCCGTTACAAGGTTCCTTGCCAGGAACCCTGCTACCTTGGTCCGTTAACCGCCGAGCAGCTTTGCCAACCAAACGGGCTGTACTTCGTGCGTCTGAATTTTGGGTACAACAATACCGGCAAACAATTTGAGGTCTATGTCAATGGAATCAATTACGGCATCTTTACTTACGATAAGCTGCCGGTCAAAGTTGGTCCGTTCTTCCAGACCAATGTACGCGAACTCAAGATTCTGGTAAAGGATAAAGCACTAGGCTGTTCCACCAGTACGGTGCTGCCTGTCGAGCCCTGCGCAGGGTCCTGCAGTTTCAACAACCTCAAGGCGGAAGTTCTTTCCTGTGAAAACGGCAAGTTCTACGCCGGGCTGTCCTTCCAGGCGCCTCAGGCCGACAGCAGCCGAGCGTATCTGGTATTCGCCAATGGCCGAATTTACGGGCCGTACCGGTATTCCCAAAACCCTGTCAAACTGGGTCCATTCAACGCCAATGGCGTTACCCAGTACAGCTTCCTGGTGATCGACCTGGCTAATCCGACCTGCTATGCCTATACGACCATCAAGCCGGTGCGGTGCGCCGGAGAAGAATGCAAGATCGGCAACCTGGTCGTTAAACCCATCGACTGCAAACCCGACGGAAGTCAGCGCGTCTTGATCGATTTCGACCACAGCGGTGCGGAAGGGGGGTCCTTCGCTCTGTCTATGAACAATGGCTTCATCGGCAACTTCGACATCGACAAGCTTCCGTTGGAAGTCGTGGTCCGAAAACCATTGATCACCACCTCTGACCGCCTGGTGGAATTCTCGGTCTGCATCCGGGGCACAACGAATTGCTGCGCTTCCGTTAAAACAGACCTCCTCGAATGTCCCGTCGCCTGCCGTGAGCCCGAAGTTGCTTTTGACAGGAAAGATTGCGACTCCACCGGCGTATTTAGCGTGTCGCTGAAAGCGGATGACTCTCTCGACAGCAATTTCTTCTACGCCGTATTTGTTGATGGAAACCTTCGGGATACGCTCAACGGCGCCAACCGGATCGTGGAAATCGGCCCCTTCAAAGGAGATAGCGCCACCATTTACAAAATCGAGGTAGTTTCCTATGGCCTCCAGCGTTGCGTGAAAACCTTCAAGGTCGGCCCCATCGCCTGCAATGGAAAGAGCAGCGAGGACGTATGGCCCGGCGACGCCAACCAGGATAATACTGCCAACCATATCGACCTGCTTAACATAGGCATGGCTTTTGGCGCCCAGGGACCAGCCCGGAAGGAAAAGAGCGATCAGTGGAAAGCGTTTACTTCAGCTGACTGGAAGGAAAAGTTCCTGACAGGCCAGAACTTCAAACACGCCGACGCCAATGGCGATGGAGTGGTGGATGAGGAGGACATCAAGGTTGTGACCAAGAACTATGGCAAAAAACATGGCGTTCCCCAACCTGCTGAAGAACTGCCCGGTACAAACCTCGATCCGGCGATCCAGCTGGAACTGCCCAACGGGCCGCTCCCAGCCAAAGGATTCTTCGAGATTCCCATCAAGCTGGGATCCAAGGCCAACCCGGTAAAGGATATTTACGGGCTCGCCTTCATACTGAAAGTTGATCCGGCGGTGATCGACCTGAACAAAGTAGATGTTGTCGTGCCGATAAGCTGGATGGGGCAACCGGGCGTAAACATGGCCCATATCCACAAGGTATATCCTGCCGAAGGAATGATCGAAATTGCCATTTCCCGGATCGACCAGAACGAAGTTTCGGGGTACGGCGTCATAGCTTACCTGCGCGGGGGCATTAAAGACGATATCGCCGGGCGCTCGTCCGACATGAGCATCCGCCATGGAGCTGCTGTTCGCCTGAATCAGGAAACGGTGCCCATCCAGGGCAGTCTGATGCAGTTGCAGATCGCTCCGCCATCGGCAGAAACGACCGAAACGCCTACTCCGGAATCGATCAAACCGGGATTGTCCATCTTCCCCAATCCTTTGACCGGCGATCAACTGCGCATCGAACACCGGTTAGGAATGGCCATCGAAGAAGTTCAACTCCTGAGCATCGACGGCAAACCCGCTACCCCCGCATTCCGGGAAACCAACCGGGTTGACCTCGCCGGCATGCCCGCTGGAATGTACATAGTACGGATCAAAGTTGGCGGATTTAACTTCTTTGAAAAACTGATCAGACAATAAAAATTCCTGTTTCCAAAAGGGCTTTGAGAGGCCTTCTACTACGAGTTTTCCAATCCCATGAAACATATTAACGCCGGGGGCTTTCGCCTCCGGCTTTTTTTTTACAAATTAAAACACTGCCGATGCGTCGGCATTGTTGCGCTGGTAAGGGATCTTGATAAACTCCAGCGTTCCGGGTTTCACCCGGACGCTGAAACTGTACGTGCCGCGTTGCGGTTGCCAACTGAAATCCATGACCCAGCAATGGAGATCCCGGGTAAAGCCAAAAGACGGATAGCTCAACCCCCGGTTTTGGAAGTCATAGCCAAAGTTCCCCACCGCAATAGCCCAGTTTTTGGTCAATTGAATGTTGCCGCGGCAGTTGAGCGAATTGCTTCCGACCCGAAAGCGGGTTTTCCCGTCGGTCCCGGTTTGCCAGGTAAAGTCGATATTATGGGAGATGCTGAAATTTTCAAACAAGCTTAGAAAATCCTCCTCCTCGGATTTGGTTTGTTGCTGCTCCCGGTTGCGCACGTCTTCCACGACTTCTTCCTCCTTACCCTGAAGCAGCGCCCGGATTTTCCCTACCGTCAGGTCGGTATTAAACCTCAGTGACGCGCTTTCAAAACGCAGCAGTTGACGGCGGTCGTCCCAGGCGAACACATTAATCCTGCGGCCTGATGCGTCTTTGATATACGGATCGAGAAGCGCAAAAAAGCCCATGGTGGTGGCCCCTTTAAAAAAGCGGGCAGTGGTACTGACGCTCACCGGGCTGAACCGGAGCGAATCGGCGGCAAAATTATAATTGCCGCCCATTACCAGGTTGTCGATGAGCTTGATCTTCCGGGCAATCGTATCGCGTTTTGATTGTACTTTGGCCTGAAAAATATTGTTCAGCGAGTAGCTGATGGCCATTTGGCGGCCCGATTGCGGAGGTGTGCCGAAAATACCTCCGTCAAAGATCGAATACCGGTCAACCAAAGCAGGATTTCGGGAATCCCGCTGCACCTCGTCGAAATAACCGAGGTTGGGATTGAGGTAATCCGGAGAAAAAACCAAAGAGATGCTTGGCCGGATTTCGTGCCGGAAACTGCGGAAGAACCCTTTCCCAAAATTGAGGGTTCCGAAAATCCGCGTATTCAAGCTAAGGGAGGCAGAAAACTCACGGAAAGAGCGGAATCCCATCAAGGTATCGATCGATTGGGTTCCGTATGCCAGGGTGTCGTAAACCACCTGAAACTGGGTGCTGTCGCTGCTATAAACGGTGTCGGCTTTGAGAACCAGCGCCGGATCAAAATTCTTGTCGATCGAACGCCATTGCCATACCTCCCGGTAGCTAACATTGGGGTTGAGGTTGAAATATTTCAGCACCTTGAACGAGGTACTTGCGCTGACGTCATGTTTGACGCCAAACTTGGCGTCGTCAAGCGTTTTCTGGGTAAACAAGGTGGTATCGGTGGATTCAAACCGGTTGCGGGCCTCCCCGGTGTAGCGCAGCACGATGGTTTCATACCATCGCTCCTCCCCTACCCGCTCCTTGCGCTTAAACGGATACAGCGATTGAGTGAGGAAGCGGAAATCCGGAAAATTGATGCTGACGCTGCGCGTCAGCCGGTTTTGGGTATGGTTGAAACTGGCGGAAAACGAATATGGCTTGCCAGGCCAGGATTTATCAAAGCTCATATTGGAAGACAACTGGGCATTCAGAACGTTGGCGGCGTCGTTGTAGACCCTGTTCTGGTAGTTATTGGTTTGGATATTCATGGATCCGCCAAACCGGGCGCTGGGGTGGGCCCCGCTTTCCTGGCGGTGCGACCAGGTCAGCGAAAGCGATGTGGTGCGGGTAAAGTCGGCTGTACTCAGGTTCTCCACCTTTCTGGAATCGTATCCAAGCCTCAAATTGCCTGCGTACTTATAGCGTTTGCGGTAGTCGCTGCTGGCGTTGATTCCCCAGGTTCCTTTGAGGTAAATGTCCGAACGAAGGGCCAGATTGACATGTTCGCCCAACGGGAAGAACCACCCCACATCTCTCAATCCAAACCCCCATTGGTTGGAATATTCATAGTCGCTGGGAAACAGCAAGCCCGTTGAACGGCTTTGTTTGTTAATCGGGAAAAAACCAAACGGCAGCCAAATTGGGGTGGGCACATCCATGATCTCCAGTTGGGAAGGGCCTACGATGACCAGTTTATTGGGAACGACTTTTTGCTTCCGGCTCCGGATGCCAAAATGAGGATGCTCTGCGGTACACGTGGTGAACAAAGCATTTTCGCTGAAGAATATATCATTGGAAGTCGTGTCTTTCTTTTCCGCCGAAATAAACTTGGTTTTAGCCCCGTGAACAATTACGTCGTTTTGCTGAGTCGTCACATCGTATACGATCCCTTTGCCGGTCTTGAAATTGTACCGCATTCGTTTGGCGTTGAACACCTGATCGCCCTGGTTGAATTCGGGTATCCCCTCCAACGTTCCGGTGGAATCCGGTATTCCTTCTGCATAAACCAGGCTGTTTTCCCAGTCAAAAACGATAAAACCGGCCTTCAGGCTGATATCGGTGTAATTGACAAACGCGTTGCCGTAGAGATAGATCTTTTTTTCATCATTGTCCAGAACCATGGAATCCGTAGCCCCGTAATCTACCGGAGCATCCAGGGAATCTCCGCTCAAACGGACGACATCCCCCGGAAGCAGGAGGGTGTCCTGGCTGCTGAAGGCAGCGCCAGGCAAGGTGTCCGGAACAACCTGCAGGGTATCTGTTTGCGCTACGGCAAAACAGGCGGTCGCCAGCCAGCATAAAAAGGTAAAAAGGGCGTTTGTTTTCAAGTGGTTTATTGTGTTATTTTGCACGTTGGATAGAATAGAGAGCGCTTTTCCTGTCTTCGCGTTGCTTCTTTCTGGAAAAGGGCCGAACCGGCTTCTCCAAACGATTAATTATCGAACATGCTTCAATATCGTATACGTTCCATCATAACCAAACTCGTCCTGCTCTTGCCATTCGCCTTGTCTGGTTTTAACGCTGTCCCGGCCTTCCGGCCCGGCAAAGTTATCAAAGAATGGGCAGTTGTAACGAATGGACCCGAGATTAAAACCGTCGTAATTGATGCCGGGCACGGAGGCCATGACCCCGGATGCAGCGGAAGTTCCTCCAAAGAAAAACATATCGCCCTTTCGATTGCCCAAAAACTGGCTGCCAGGATAAGAGCTCGTTTCCCGGAAGTCAATGTCATCCTGACCCGCGACAGCGACGTATTCATCCCGCTTCACGAGCGGGCAGCCATTGCCAACCGGAACAATGCAGACCTCTTTATTTCTATTCATTGCAATTACATGCCGGGGTCTTCCGCAACGGCGGGCACCGAAACGTACGTCATGGGGCTCCATACCGCTGAATACAACCTCCAGGTGGCCAAAAGGGAGAACGCCGCTATCCTGCTGGAGGAAAACTACGAACAGCATTACGACTACGATCCGAATTCCCCGGAAGGACATATCATGCTCGCCATGTTCCAAAATGCGTTTATGGAACAAAGCATCCTCTTCGCCGAGCATGTAGAGAGCCAGCTTCACACACAAGCGCAGAGAAAAAGCCGGGGGGTGAAACAAGCCGGCTTCGTCGTACTTAAAGCTACTTCTATGCCCAGCGTGCTGGTTGAAACCGGCTTCCTTAGCAACCTACGCGAAGAACAATATCTAAACACAGACGCCGGCCAGCAAGAAATTGCCTCCTCTCTCGCCACCGCCTTTGCCGAATACAAGGCGGACCTGGAAGGCGATACTCCCCTGGTCCGGAATTCTGAACCCACGCCGGCTCACAAAGCGGTTCTGACGTCCAACCCGGCAACGGCAGATCCCCCCAAACCGGCATCCAAAGCCAAGGTAAATACCCCTCCTCCCGCGCCGGTTTACGGCCCGGTACCTCCCACTGCAAAAACCGGAGGCGGAACCCAGACAACCGCACCCCAGATGAAAGAAGCGGCATCAACCGGTCAATTCCGGTTCTATGTTCAGATGGCCGCATCCAGCCAGGCACCTGTGGCCAATGACCAACGGTTTGCGCATCTTCCTTACGCCGTTGAGGTTGTCAGGGAAGACAACCTGTATAAATACCGGACCCAACAGCACAACACCCTCCCGGAAGCGCTTGGAGCGCGGGAACATATCCGTGGACTTGGTTTTCCGGACGCCTTCGTCATTGTGTACCTGAATGGAAGCCGGATACCACTGGATACTGCCAAAAAGATGCTTGGAATCCCCTGATTTTCCTCATCGCTTCCCGCTTATTTCCAGATATACTTCTCCATTTGCTTAGGTTTCCTGGCCAGAAAGCGTACCTTTGCGGAAATTTTTTTGAATGATCACCCAATTCATTTTTTAATTTTTTTGAAATGAAATTAATATCCAACGAAGTCCGGGTAGGTTTCCTTGCCATTGTCGCTCTGGCGTTATCTTTTTGGGGCTACCAGTTCATTCGGGGAAAAAACGTGCTTAAGCTGGCCAACACCTATTTCGTTGAATATGACAACGTTAATCTGCTTAAAGTATCTACTCCCGTCACAATTAATGGGGTTCAGGTAGGATTTGTTTCAGCCATTACCCCCATTCAGGAGAAAAACAACGTGCTGGTGACCCTTACGCTGGATAAAGGCGTGGTCATCCCCAAAAGTACCGTGGCAGAAATCAAAGCGGAAGGTTTTATGGGTGGCAAGTCGGTAACCCTCTTCTACGATACTCCCTGCTCCGGGCCGGACTGCGCCAAAACCGGGGATTATATTCAGGGAAGGGTACTAGGAATGGTAGGCTCCATGGTCAGTCCGGACGAAATGGCGGTCTACATGGAAATAATTAAAAACGGGCTCACACAGACCATCGACACGCTCAACCGCCAGTTGCTCAGTAAAGAGGCCCAAGGCCCACTGGCCGAAAGCGTCCGCGACCTCCAAGGCGCCCTCGCCAATTTGGAAAGCGCCACCGGCCACCTCAACGGAATGCTTGCCAATTCTTCCGGCGATATCCAGGGTTCGCTGAAAAACCTGCGAAGTATCTCCCAGAACATCGAGGCCAGCAACGCCAAAATATCCAGTCTTATCGGCAATGCAGAAAAATTCAGCCGTCAGTTGGACCAGGTTAACCTCCAAAAGACGATGACCGAGCTGGATCAAACCCTTGCCGGGCTAAAAACCACCATCCAAACGGCCGATAAAACCTTTACCGGGATCAACACCGTCGTTGCCGATATCCAGAATGGAAAAGGCTCCCTTGGCAAACTGCTGCAAGACGACGGATTGTATGAGGACCTGGGCGGGCTCAGCAGCAGGGCAGACTCCCTCATCACGGATTTCCAGGACAGGCCTTACCGGTACATGCCGCTCAAAAGCCGGGTAAAAGTGAAGCGCTTCGACAAACTGGATGCCAAAGAGGCGGAAAAATCGCCAGGTGGAACGATTTAAACCAGCCGGACTTCCGGCTCCAACCGCACCAGGAACCGGTCCCATACCGATTCCTGGATAGTTTCGGCAAACGACCAGATCTCCTCTCCGCTGGCGCCCCCATAATTCACCAGAACCAAAGCCTGGTGGGGATAACAACCTACATTCCCTACACGGCGGCCTTTCCATCCGCATTGCTCGATAAGCCAGCCTGCGGGAATCTTGAACCTGTCATGGCCTGAGATATACCTTGGTGCGTTGGGGAACTGGTTTCGGATTCGTTCCCAATCGGTCCTGCTTATTTCCGGGTTTTTAAAAAAACTGCCCGCATTTCCTAACGCCGAAGGATCCGGAAGTTTAGTCGACCGGATGCGGATCACCGCCGTGCTGACGTCTTCAGGAGAAGGCTTGGAAATACCCATTTCAGAAAGGGTTTCCCTAATAGCGCCATATTCAAGTTGCACTGCCGGCCTGGCGTTCAGAGAAAGAAAAACCCGGGTAATGGCATATTGGTCTTTAAATTCCTTTTTAAAGGCGCTGTCCCTGTATCCAAACCGGCAATCTTCAATGGAAAACAAGCGTTTCAATCCGGTCCTTAAATCAATGGCTTCCAAAGATTCGAATACGTCTTTAAGTTCGACTCCATAGGCTCCGATGTTTTGGACTGGCGCGGCTCCCACTGTTCCGGGAATCAGGGAAAGGTTTTCAAGTCCGTAAGCCTTGCGCTTCAACGTCCATAGAACCAAATCGTGCCATGGTTCTCCTGCGCCCGCCCAAACCCGGATTTTGCCGCCGTTCAGCCGTTCCATGCCCTTTCCCATAATCCGGTTAACCAGAATAGGAGTTTCTACAAAAGAACGGAAAAGCACGTTGCTGCCATGGCCCAACACCAGGGAAGGAACTCCGGAATACCTGCGCACGGCTTCTGCCATGTTTTCCTCTGAAGGGATCTCCTCCAACACCCTGGCCCGGGCATCCGTTGCAAAGGTATGGTACCGCTTAAGGGAGAAAGGATAGAGCGCTGGGTTAGTCGACATCATACCGCCTGCTTAGCCTGCTTCAAACTGCAATTTTGCCAAAGCATTGTACGTCCCATTTTCCATTTGAGACAACTCATCGTGGGTACCTTGCTCAATGATCCGGCCATGTTCCATTACGTATATTTTGTCCACATCGCGGATTGTGGCCAGCCGATGCGCGATGATAATGGAGGTCCGGCCTTCAAGTAGCTGACTTAGCGCTTCCTGGACCAGTTTTTCCGACTCGGCATCGAGAGAGGAAGTAGCCTCATCAAGCAACAGAATTGCAGGGTCTTTTAGAATAGCCCGTGCGATGGCAACCCGCTGGCGCTGCCCGCCCGACAGTTTTACGCCGCGTTCGCCGACCAGGGTATCCAGCCCATCCGGAAACGATTGGATAAATTCCCAGGCGTTGGCTTTTTTGGCTGCCTCAATAACCTCCTCTTCATCTGCCTGTGGGCTGCCGTAGAGAATATTTTCCCGGATCGTACCCCCAAACAGCAGAACCTCCTGTGGAACGATAGCCATGTTCCGGCGATAAGTCAGCAGGTCGTAATCGTAAATAGATCGCCCATCGACCAGAATCTCCCCTTCGTCCGCCTTGTAAAACTGCAGCAAAAGTTGCATTATGGTCGATTTTCCCGCTCCGCTGGCGCCAACCAAAGCCACTTTCTGGCCCGGCTCAATGGCAAAGCGGATCCCTTTCAATACCTGAACGTCTTTGCGGGAGGGATACGAAAACCGAACATCGCGATACTCGATGGCCCCTGCAAACCGGGTTTTTCCAGACGCCTGCGGCTCCTCCAGCCGGATTTCCTGATCCTGTGCCAGGATTTCGAGAATCCGGTCGGTAGCGCCCATTGCAGATACCATTTCGGTGTACAAACTCCCCAAACTGGCAATAGCCCCTCCGATAATCCCGGTGAATACCACAAAATCCACCAGCCCCCCTTTCAGCATATCACCGGACTGGACCATCAGCGCCGCCCGCCACATGATGAAGAACAGAGCGCCAAACATGACGAAAATGATAAAAGCGGCAAATAAGCCCCTCATATGCGCTGCGCGGAGGGAAATACGGACGGCTTCCTGCAGATGCTGACCGTACCGTTTCACTTCGAGCCATTCGTTGGTATACGCTTTTACCGTCTGGATGGTCTGCATGGTTTCTTCCACCACGACGTTGGTCCGCGCCAGCTGATCCTGGCGTTCCTTCATCAATTTGCGGATATACCTGCCAAACACCATAGCCAGGATGACCACTACCGGAAACGTCGCCAGCATCGTGAGCGCCAGCCGGGGCATGGTGATAACAATGATCATAATACCTCCCAGGAGTATGATCAACTGCCGGAGAAATTCCGCCAGCGTAATCGACACAACCCCCTGAACCTGGGTTACATCGGTGGTGATCCTGCTGGTAAGCTCGCCTACCCTTCGTTCTTCCAGGAACGGGATGCCCAGGGTGACAAGCTTCTGGTACAAGTCGGTGCGAAGGGCAGCCATACTCTTTTCGCTCACCAAAGCAAACAACTGCACCCGGAAATAGGACAAAACGCTTTGAACGCCGAGCAGCAGAAGCAGCAGTAAAAAAACCCCGGTCAGCGACAACCCGGTGCGGGACTCTCCGGAGATAATATTGAATATCTCGCCCGGAAGTTTCATGATCCCCAAAAACAAAAGGCTTCCAGCGGATAAAAAAACCATACCCAGGATAAATGACCAACGGTATGGAAGCACATAGCGAAATATTCGAAGGGACCGCAGGAACTTTTCCCTGCTAAACGCTTCCCTCGCGGATGAAAATGGCTTCTTGTCTTTTTTAGTGTCTTTTTCCATAAATTGAGGTTCAATACATAAAGCAACCGGGAAAGGGATACTATAATCCAAGTCCCAAAGGTAACAACCCTCTCATTGTAAAAGATGCAAAAAGAAGGAAAGTGGCCTAAACCTCAACTGCCAATCCGTCTGTAACAAGCCACCATGTCTGCCCCGGGAACGTTTTCTGCCGTTCCTGAAATTTTTCCAACATATAGTCGTTAATGTACTTCGAGGAGCCTGCTCAAAACACCCAGTATTTTTTATCGGCCCGGGATTCTTTCTCTCTTGATTGAAATGATTCCCTGTTTTTGGAAAAATCCCAAAAATGAAAAAATTCGCACTGGTTTTTTGTTTCCCCCTATTGGCTTTGCCCTACCTATATGGGCAGGATATGGACCTGGGCGTCGTTGGAGGCATCGCGGTGTATAGCGGCGACCTTTCAGCTCAGGAATTCGGGATCTACCTCGATGATATTGGCCTGGGAGCGAGCGTTTTCACCCGCAACCGGTTTACCAGGCACCTCGGCGTGCGCACCAGCCTCACTTATGCCCACCTTTCCGGCAACGAAAAGCGGGGCGGCGGCAATCTTCAACGCGGGTTGAATTTCAATACAGATCTTATCGAACTCTCCGTCATGGGCGAATGGCATGTTTTTCACACGGGGTATTATAAAGCGAAAACCACCTTTTCCCCATATATAGCGCTGGGAGTAGGCGCGTTTTACTTTGATCCCCGGATTACAATGGGTTCCAGAGAGATCCGTTTAAGACCCCTGGGTACGGAAGGTCAAGGCATCAACGGATACCCAAGCCGCTATTCGCCCGTCCAGTTCAGCATACCCCTTGGCATTGGCGTCCATTTTATTATCAATGACCAGTGGACGATCGGATACGAGCTCATTGCCCGGCGTTCCCAAACCGATTACCTCGATGATGTTTCGGATCAAAGCGTGGTATATGGAGATGTCCTGCTCACCAATGGAGAACTCGCCGCCCAAATAAGCAACCCATTCCTGGACCCCGTCCCGGCAAATTACACCGAAACCTATACCCGCGGCGGCCGGTTTAATGATTGGTTTTATGTCACTGGAATTACCGTGGCATACCGAATAAGAAACTCCGGGACCTCCCGGAGCAGATACATGGAACGCAATGGATGCCCGCGTTTCTGAGATAAAATTTCATCGTTTAGTGGTTTGCATGGCGTAAAAGACCCATTCTTTTATGTTAACTTTGTATTAAGCAATTGGCAAACCTTCTATGGATAGCTCCAGGATTATTTTAGTTTTATGCGCGGGAAATTCAAGCCGGAGCCAGATGGCAGAAGCATACCTCCGGTTTTTCAACGATGATTACGGCGCCTATCATAGCGCCGGGATGGAATCGCACGGCGTGCATCCGCTAACCATCCAGGTGATGGCAGAAGACAATATCGACATCAGTCAATCCCAATCCAAAACCTACCACCTTTTCGAAGGAATTCCTTTGACCTACCTGATAACCGTCTGCGATTTGGTGAGAGACCAGATTCCTCCCAAATTATCTTTCGAACGCCATGTGCATTTTTCCATCCCTGATCCCGCGCAATTCCAAGGCGAGGAATCCGAAAAACTTCAGTACTTCCGCGAAGTGCGGGAAATGGTCAAACAGGAAATTTTGCGCTTTATCGGACAGGAACTCTTGCCGAAAGATCAATTGGCCTTTCCATAAGTTAACAACAAATTAACCTGGCAAAGTCGCCTGGATTCATCAAAAAGCCTTTTTTTTAGTTCCGCCTAAACGAAACAGCATGGCGGACCTGCGTTTTTTCAATCGCGACATCAGTTGGCTGGCCTTTAATCACCGCGTGCTTCAGGAAGCGAGGGACCTTTCCGTCCCCCTCTATGAGCGCATCAAGTTCCTGGCCATATTCAGCTCCAACCTGGACGAGTTTTTTCGGGTGCGGATCTCGGCGCTGCGCTTTTTCAAACGCCTCCCCAGGGAACAACGCAAAGCGCTGCTCGATTTCAAGCCCAAAAAAGAACTTCGGGAAGTCCTGGACATCATTCACGCCCACCAAATCGAGTTGGGCGCTATTTTTCGCGACCAAATCCTCCCCGAACTCCGGCAATACGGAATTTTTCTTTTGACCGATTACCGGGATTTTGCCCCTGTTCAACAATCCTTTGCCCAAACGTTTTTTAATGACCATTTGCGCCCGCTGCTCGCGGCTTCCTTCCTGCAGGAGGGGGAATCGCCTCCTTTTCTCGAAAACCGCAACTTGTACTTCATTGTCGAATTTACCGGACCCCAGACCCTGGGGCTAGTTTCTATCCCGACGAGCGAACTCCCGAGATTCCTCGTCTTGCCCGCCGCCGCTCCGGAAGAGCATGCGGTCACTTTCCTGGACGAGATCCTTCGTATGCACCTTCCCAGCCTGTTTCCTTATCCTATTCAAGCGGCCTATGAAGTAAAAATATCCCGGGACGCCGAGCTTTATATCGACGATGAATATTCCGGGGATTTGGTGGGAAAAATCCGAAACAGTCTGACCCAAAGAGCTCTTGGCTTACCAACCCGGTTGCTCTACGACGCTGCGATGCCGGTGGAGTTGCTTCAGCGGATCAAGACCATTTTCGGCTTAAAGAAACCTGACTTGTTCCCCGGGGCGAGGTACCACAACTTTCACGATTTCATGTCCTTTCCCAACCCGGACGGACTGGCGTCTTTGCACGACGAGCCCATGCCGCCTATGGCTTGCCCGCGTTTGGAAGAAGCCGGGTCCTTATTTGATCTGATCGCGAAAGAAGACCAGCTCTTGCACCTGCCGTACCAAAAATTCGACTACCTGCTCCGATTTTTGGAGGAAGCGGCGGCCGATCCGGCCGTAGAGGTCATCCAGATCACCATGTACCGGGTCGCTTCGCGATCTGGGGTAGTCCAACGCCTGAAAGCCGCCTGCGAAGCCGGGAAATCAGTGGTCGTCTTTATCGAGGCCAAGGCCCGTTTTGACGAAGCCTCCAACCTGGAGGCAGGTAAGGAACTCGAAACGGCCGGCGCCACGGTGTTATATAGCCACCCCGGGTTGAAAGTCCATTGCAAACTGTTGCTCATTGACCGCCGGGAACACAGCGGGCTTCGCCGGTATGCCTATTTATCCACGGGAAACTTCAATGAAAAAACTGCCCGGATCTATGCGGATCATGGGTTGTTTACCGCCGATCCAAGGCTCACGGGGGAAGCTGCCGGGGTTTTTGAACTCCTTCGGGACCCAAGCCAGCCCAAGCTCTTTCACCACCTGCTGGTCTCTCCGTACTATGCCCGGGCGCGGTTTTTTGATCTGGTGCAGCGGGAGATCGATCATGCCATGGAAGGCAAACCGGCATTTATGATCCTTAAGATGAACAGCCTGGAAGATCCCGGCATGGTGGAATTGCTCTACCGGGCATCCAATGCCGGTGTGCGCATCCAACTCCTGATCCGGGGTATCTGCTGCCTCGTGCCTGGGGTCCCAGGCCAAAGCGAGCATATCGAAGTGATCAGCATCATCGACCGTTTTTTGGAACACGCCCGGGTCTACTGGTTTGCCAACGGAGGCGAAGAAGTTTTGTATCTGGCCTCTGCCGACTGGATGACCCGCAATCTGGATCGCCGGGTCGAAGTCGTTTTCCCCATTTACCACCCCGGCCACGCCGCTGAGTTGAAACACCTCATCCACCTCCAGCTAAGAGATAACGCCAAAGCCCGGGTTATTGACGGCAGTCTGAGTAATGGCTACAAGCCCTCTCTTCCTGGAGGGCCAGTTTACCGGGCCCAAACGGATACCTATGCATTTCTGGCGTCTAAAAGCTGACCATCTTGCCGTTTTTTCGGAAAAATGCCTCCTGCGTTTTCCCTAAACCGATGGATTCAGGTACCTTAGCGCCTTAATCAAAGCTGTCCGCGCCCATGAGGGAAGAGGAATCCATTATTCGCCAAACCTACTCCTTGCTCCATAACGAGTATGCCGAAATGATGCGCCAACTCGCGTTCGCCGACGTGCGCATCGGCCCAAACCTCACCGCAGTCTGCCTATCCGACGGGAGTTACGGGGTAGCCAGTACCAGCACCGATCCCCACTTCCATTCTGCCAAGGATAAACGCGATTTCGGCCCGTTTACCCCAACGCAGATCAAAGGGCAAAAACTCGAGGCGCTGTTCGAAACCGAAACGGCCTCGCAATTAAAGAACACCCTGAAACTCGCCGCCCTGAATGCCTTATCGGGCCGGTTGCTCTCCAGCGGAAAATACCAGGTTCTGGAGCATACCGACCCGATTGATCTGGTCCGTATTGAACCCAAAACGCGCATCGCCATAGTCGGCGCATTCCAATCCTACATCCGCAAAATCAGCGAAACCCAGGCCCGGCTGACGGTACTCGAACTCGACGAAAACGCGCTGGATGAATCTCAGAAAGCCTTTTTTGCGCCGGCCTCGGAATATCCCCGCGTTATTCCGGAAGCAGACGTCGTGATCATCACGGGGCTGACCCTGGTAAATAATACGCTCAGCGGGCTGCTGTCCGCCGTCGCGCCAGGAACCGAAGTCATCGTTACCGGCCCGTCCAGCAGCCTGATTCCGGATGTGCTGTTTGCCAACAAAGTCTCCTACATCGGCGCCGTCCGCGTAACCAACGGCCCGCGGTTGATGGAAGTAGCCGGCGAGGGCGGGGAAGGGTACCATTTGTTTAAGTACTGTGCGGAGAAGATTTGTATAGTAAAAGATTAACCCTTAAAAGAGGCCCTTATAAACCAATACCGATTTGAAACCAATCGACCAATTCCGAGACTGGGTTTTTCAAAAAGTGCACCTCAACAACCTGGTGTATAATACCTGCTGGGAAGATCCGCGTTGCGACCGCCAACTCCTGCAATTGAACGAAAAGAGCGAGGTAGCGATGATCACCAGCGCAGGATGCAACGCCTTGGATTATCTGCTGGACAATCCGGGCAAAATTCACTGCATCGACATGAATGCCAGGCAAAATGCGTTACTTGACCTGAAGAGAACTTTTTTCCGGGCCGCAACTTTCGAGGACCTCTGGCAGGTCTTTGGCACAGGCTTCCACCCGAGATTCCCGGAATTTTACCGCCACAAACTCCGCCCCCACCTCGACGAGTTCGCCCAAAAGTATTGGGATGAAAACCTCCATTTTTTTAACGACCAGGGACTGCGCAAATCCTTCTACCACCATAGCACCACGGGCGCATTTGCCTGGCTGACCAGCCAGTATTTCCGAACCCGGGGAAAACTTTACCAGCGCCTTCAGGATCTCTTCAACGCCCAAACGCTGGAAGAGCAATCGGCCATCTACCTGGAAATCGAAGGAAAAGTGCTCAACAAAGTGCTGGAAGCACTTGTCAACCGGCATTTTATCATGAGTTTGCTAGGCGTGCCCAGAAGTCAGCAGGAATTGTTCGTCGAGAAATACGAACGGGGGGCGATGGGGTTCATCCAGGAATGTATGCTCCGGGTGTTTACCCAACTCCCCACTCGCGACAACTACTTCTGGAGACTATACCTCCACGGCGCCTACACCCCAACCTGCTGCCCTTCTTACCTGAAAAAAGAAAACTTTGATCTGCTCGCCCAGCGCGAAGACCGTATCCGTACCTACACCTCCTCTTTTAGCCAGTTCCTCAAAGAAAATCCCGGCACGTATTCCCATTTTGTCCTTTTAGATCACCAGGATTGGCTGGCTGCCAACAACCTGCCCGCCCTGGAGGAAGAATGGCGCTTGATCCTTGAAAACAGCCGCCCCGGAACGCGCATCCTGCTCCGGTCTGCCGCTCACGAAGTGGATTTTTTCCCCGATTTCGTAAAAAAAGCCGTTACCTTTGAAAAGGAACTGACCCGGATCACGCATCAGCAAGACCGGGTGGGAACCTATGCAAGCGTGTATCTGGCGATTGTGAATTAAGACATAAGGCTTAAGGCTTAAGGCGTAAGGCTTAAGGCTTAAGCCCTGCGCCTTACGCCTTAAGCCAAAAAAAACATGACCAAACTCACCACCTCCGCAGACGAACAGACCCAAACGATGCGCCGGTATTACCGGATGCAATCCAAAATCTACGACCTTACCCGCTGGAGCTTCCTCTTCGGGCGGCGAAGAATTCTTCAGCTATTGCCAATAGAACGTTCGGCGGAAGTTCGCATTCTGGAAGTGGGTTGCGGCACCGGGGTAAATCTGCGGCAAATGGCCCTTCGCTTTCCCCATGCGACTATTACCGGCTATGATGTGTCGCCCGATATGATCCGGCTCTCCAGACGCCATACCGCCCGGTTCGGCGACCGGGTCCAGTTGCATGAAGGCCCTTATCTCCCGGGTGAAACCGCCCTCAACGGCCAAATAGATCTCGTGCTGTTCTCTTACTCCCTCACGATGATCAACCCCCAATGGCCCGACCTTATCCTCCAAGCCAAAGCGGACCTCCGGGAAGGCGGCCTGATCGCCGTCACGGATTTCCACGACTCCCGTTTCGATTGGTTCAAATCCCATATGGGCGCCAACCACGTCCGGATGGACGGCCACCTGAAACCCTTTCTGGAACAGCATTTCCAACCACTGACCAACGAAGTCCGCTCCGCATACGGCAGCGTTTGGGAATACCTGATCTTCATTGGCAAAAAACGTTAGACGTTAGACCTTAGACGTTAGACCTTAGACCTTAGACGTTTCGCATATTACTCCTTCGACCTGGGTTCTTTGCCAGTCTTCCCACCGGCTCCTGACGCTGAGGTCAGAACTTTTTGAAGTAATCTCAAAAACCGGTCCAGGGTGTGGGCGGCCTCCCCTAACCCCAGACGCTGCGGCCTGGACGGATCGCCCTCCGAAGGAGGGGAACCGTGTACGTAAGGGCAGGGGGAAAGCGCTGGATTAATGATTTCATTGTCTACTAAAACGGTGCTGCTCCCCCTCCTTTGGAGGGGGTTGGGGGGAGGCCCAACCGCGGATTAAGCAGTATTCCAACGTTTTAAGATAGCTTCAAAGTACAAAACCATAAGTTCTGCAGTGTGAAACCTTCTGGAATATCAGCTTTTGCCAGGCTATGCCCGACAAAACTTATGAGTTTGTACTTAGTCTCCAAGGAGGGGCCAACCACTAATCACTCAACCACTTAACAACCTAGCCACTCAACCACTAACCACCAACCACCAAAAACAGTTTGCCATTGTAATTCCCGCTTTTTTTGCGCCCAAATCGGTCCCGCGTTCCGCGGCGCTACGGAAAAATGCCCGTACTTTTGTTTTTCGGCGCCAAAGCGTCCGTGGCTTATGGATAGCGCCAACGTTTTGACCACAATAAACAACCAACAAAATGGCTAGCATCAATTTTGGCGGGGTAACGGAAAATGTAGTTACCCGGGAAGAATTTCCACTGGAAAAAGCGCGGCAGGTCCTCTCCGATGAGGTGATTGCCATCATTGGATATGGCGTTCAAGGCCCGGGGCAGGCCCTGAACCTGCGCGATAATGGATTTAATGTAATCATTGGCCAGCGGTACCCGTCTCCCACCTGGGACAAAGCCGTAGAAGACGGCTGGGTGCCCGGAGAAACGCTTTTCTCGATCGAAGAAGCGGCAGAAAGAGGTACCATTATCCAGTATTTGCTTTCCGACGCCGCTCAGATTGCCGTATGGCCAACGCTCAAACCGTATCTGACTCCTGGCAAAGCCCTTTACTTTTCCCACGGCTTCGGGATCACCTATAAAGAGCGCAGCGGAATCGTACCTTCTGCGGACATCGACGTCATCCTTGTCGCGCCAAAGGGATCCGGCACCAGCCTGCGCCGGCTTTTCCTCGCCGGCAGAGGGCTCAACTCCAGCTTTGCTATCCACCAGGACGCCACAGGCAAGGCTTGGGAGCGCGTTGTCGCATTAGGGATCGGGATCGGTTCGGGCTATCTGTTTGAAACCACCTTCCAAAAAGAAGTATACAGCGACCTCACCGGGGAACGCGGGACCCTGATGGGCGCCATCCAGGGAATCTTCGCCGCCCAGTACGACTGCCTGCGCAAGCGCGGCCACAGTCCCTCCGAAGCCTTCAATGAAACGGTGGAAGAGCTCACCCAAAGCCTAATGCCCCTTGTGGCCGAAAACGGAATGGACTGGATGTACGCCAACTGCTCCACCACAGCGCAACGCGGCGCTCTGGACTGGTGGAAAAAGTTCCGCGACGCGGTGTCGCCGGTTTTTGAAGACCTGTACGATAGCGTCGCTTCCGGCAACGAAGCCCAGCGCTCCATCGACTCCAACAGCCAGCCGGACTACCGCGTCAAACTCGAAGAAGAACTGAAAGCGCTCCGGGAGAGCGAAATGTGGCAGGCAGGCCGGGCGGTGCGCAGTTTGCGGCCGGAATCCCAGCCGGTCCCGGCTACTCCTTTGGAAGATTAACACAACCAATGGTCACCAATAAAAAGCACGCCGCCCAGAGGATTATCAGGGTGGAAGATGTTTATAAAGCCAAGGTTCGCCTGAAAGGGGTTGCTGATGCAACCCCTCTTAAGGTAAATGAGCATTTGTCTGAAAAATATGGTTGTACGATCCTGCTCAAGCGGGAAGACTTGCAGGTTGTCCGATCCTATAAAATCCGGGGCGCCTACAACCTGATGTCCACCCTTTCGAAAGAAACGCTGGATCAGGGCATCGTATGCGCCAGCGCCGGGAACCATGCCCAAGGCGTTGCCCTTGCATGCCGGAAACTCGGCGTCCACGGCAAAATTTTTATGCCCAGCGTCACGCCGCTACAAAAAATCAACAAAGTCAAACTCTTCGGGAAAAAGTTTATCGAGATCGTCCTGGTTGGCGACACCTTTGACGACGCCTACGCGCATGCTGTTCTGGACGCACAAGCCAACCAAAAAACGTTCATCCATCCTTTTGACGACGAAAAGGTGATCGAAGGCCAAGCCACCGTGGGATTAGAGATCCTGGAGGATTGCAAACAGCCCATCGATTACCTCTTTGTGCCCGTTGGAGGCGGCGGGCTGATCTCTGGGGTAGGCAGTTTCTTCAGGGAAGCGAGTCCGGATACCCGGATCATCGGCGTAGAGCCTGCCGGCGCTCCTGCCATGTACGAATCGATCAAACAAGACAGGCTGGTAACCCTGGATCAAATCGATCCCTTTGTAGATGGCGCAGCGGTGAAAAAAGTGGGGGAAAAGACCTTTCAGATCACCCGCCAGGTTGCGGAAGAGATCGTCCTGGTGGATGAAGGGAAGGTCTGCAGCACCATCTTGCATCTTTACACCGAAGAAGGGATCGTCGTAGAGCCTGCCGGCGCTCTGACCATCGCCGCGCTCGATCAATTTCAGGAGGCCATACGCGGCAAAACCGTCGTGTGCGTTGTCAGCGGGGGCAACAATGATGTTACCCGAACGGAAGAGATTAAAGAAAGAGCCTTGTTCCATGAAGGACTGAAGCACTACTTCGTCATCCGTTTTCCTCAACGGGCAGGGGCGCTGCGGGAATTCCTGAACCTGGTGCTCGGCCCGACCGATGATATTACCCATTTCGAGTATACAAAAAAACACAACCGGGATTCCGGGCCTGCATTGGTGGGCATTGAAGTGCAGAAAAAAGAGGACTACGAAGGGCTAATCCAGCGCATGGAACAATACCATTTCAGCTTCCAGCCGCTTAGCGACAGCCGGACGCTGTTCGAATTGCTGATCTAGCCGGTCCGTTTATTTCCCCTTTACCATCTTGCTGAAATTCGAGGGAAGCAAGCGGATGCTCTCTCCGCTCAGCCGTTCGATGGAATAGGCCAGCAGGATATACATTTCCGTGATCCCGGGTACGGGGATAAATACAATGGTGAAAAACGGAAGGAATTTCGGAAGGTCTTTGATTTGATCGAAAGCGGCGGCAATTTCCTCCTCGGTAGGAAGGTCTTTCCCTTTGTTTATACCTAGCTGGTGCTGCATAAGCCGCCCCAGTGTGGTGGCCATATCGAGGGTTTCTTTATACTCCGCATGGGTGGCCTTTTTCATTTTGGCATAGTTCTGCCCCAATGCCTGGGTGATCAGGGCCATGCTGCTCTTCCTGCTGCTGATAAAGGGAATTTTTCTCCCAAAACGCAACAAAAACCCTCCTAAAGCCAGCTTGCTCTCTACCAGTTCATCCTCCGAAAGGCCAAGTTTAAGGCAAAGCGCTTCCAGGAAAGCTTCCTCCGGCGCCTGTATTTCCTTATCGGAATACAAAACCAGCAAACTGATGTCCAGCCAATACCGCCGGACGGTCCAGTCGGACTCGGGAAAATGCAGTCGATCCAGGGTCAGGCCTTCCCTGAACACCCGGTGCAGCCGTTCCTTCTCCTTTGGCGAAAAGAAATGAGACGACTTTTCAAAATGATGTTCCAGTACCTTTTCCCTCCGTTTCAGGCGCGCATCGCAATGCGCGGCGGCGGCGATGAGCTCCATCGTGAGCCATTTCATGGCTTTTTTTTCCTCGAGCAAGGCCTGGAAATCAACGTTTTCAGGCCCTTCCCCCTCAATAGCAATACGGAGGTATTTCCGAAAAAAATACCAATCCCAAAACAAATGGGTATTGATCCCTGTCCGGCGCCAGTCAAGCCAGTTGCGATGGAACGTCACGCGATCAGCCAAAAGATGCTCAATGCTCCTGTCGTCAAAACCGGAATGGGCCGTCATAATACCCCTGTAATACGTCCGGATCAGAGCAGCCGACTCTTTCAGATGCGCCGAATAATCGGCGCCTTCTCCATCCCGCGCCGTTAAGTCGCTGAGTACGCTGTGGAGGATCATATCGACCAGCACCAGTTTGGTGGTCCAGCGGGTTCCCATTTTGCCCGGGGGGTAAGGCCGGAAAGGATACAAGAAAGGGAAGCCATAGATCAGCCCGCTGTGGAGAAGCATGGTATACAAGGGATGGTGCAGGCTGGGAATATTTTTGAGTTGTTCTTCTGTGAAGCCAAGCTTTTCGGGATCCGGCAGGTCCAGGCTCAGCGGATTGTCCTTTCGGAAGGCAAGGTACTGGTCGAACCATTCCGGCGACCGGAAATTGATCAATCCTTTCGTTATTCCCTTATCCGGGAAGAGAAACGCCATAAGCTGTAAAATATATGAAGCCTGTTATGCTAATCCGCCACCAAGTTCCATAATACGCATAAATTTGGCATCAGTCAATGGCATGACCGAAAGCCTGCCCATTTTCACCAGGGCAATTCCCTGGAGGGAAGGATCTGCTTTGATTGTTTTTAAAGATACCGGCTGACGGAGAGCGCCCAGGGGCTTAAGGTCGACAGCCGACCAATCACCGGTTTCGGCGGTAGGATCGGGATAATACTCCCGCAATACTTCGCATAGGCCAACCACTTCCAGACCCTCCCGGCTGTGATAGAACAGCACCTGCTCCCCAAGCTTCATAGCGCGCAGGTTATTACGAGCGGTATAGTTGCGAACACCGTCCCACACCGCCTTTCCATCTTCCATAAGCTGTTGGAAGCTGAAAACAAAAGGTTCTGATTTGACCAGCCAGTATGCCATGATCAGCGGTTAAATTTCCATTTACAAAAAAGATCCCAAACGACGATCCCTACGCATACCGAAACATTCAGGGAATGTTTGGATCCAAATTGGGGCACTTCCAGCGCGCCGTCGACCATTTCCATCGCCTCCTCCCCCACTCCGTGAACCTCATTTCCAAAAATCAGCGCTACCTTTCGCCCTTCGGGCAACGAAAATTCCTGTAACGGGACGCTGCCTTCAGCCTGTTCCACCGCAAGGACCAGCCAGCCTTCTGCTTGAAGGCGGAGGATAAGATCCCGGATGTTTTCAACATATTCCCAATCCACCGACTCGGTGGCGCCCAAAGCGGTTTTGTGGATCTCCCGGTGGGGAGGCTGGCAGGTGATTCCGCAAAGGAAGATCTTTTCCAAAGCAAAGCCGTCGGCGGTTCGAAACGCCGACCCTACGTTCAGGGCGGAGCGGACGTTGTCGAGCGCCAGGGCTACCGGCGTCTTGGGGGCGGATTTAAACGCCTCTACACTTAACCGGTTGAGTTCGGACAGAGCGACCTTTTTCATAAAGCCTAACGTATCCGGGTAGTTTCAAACTGCTGCCGGTAATCCATAGCTGCCCGAACGAAATGAACAAATAAAGGATGCGGGTTTTCCACCGTGCTTTTCAGCTCGGGGTGGAACTGCACTCCCACGAACCAGGGGTGGTCTTTGAGCTCGAAAATCTCGATCAGATCTGATTCCGGGTTGACGCCGCTGGCCAGCATCTGGCTTTCCTGGAACAACTGCCGGTAACGATTATTGAATTCGAAACGGTGGCGATGGCGTTCTGTAATCATTTCCTGGCCATAAATCTGATAGGCTTTGGATCCGGGTTCCAGGCGGCAGGAATACGCCCCCAGTCGCATGGTCCCTCCCTTTGCCGTAATCTTTTTCTGTTCAGCCATCATATCGATCACCGGATCAGGAGTGCCCGGATCCACTTCGGTGGAGGCAGCATCCGGCAACCCGAGCACGTGGTTGGCGTATTCCACCACTGCGCATTGCATACCCAGACAGATCCCAAAGAAAGGGATCTTGTTTTCGCGTACGTACCGAATGGCGCGGATCTTACCTGCGATGCCGCGTTCTCCGAACCCCGGGGCTACCAACACGCCGTCCAGCCCTTCCAGGTTCATACTTACCTTCTGGAAGTCCCCCTCCAACTGTTCGGAATGAATGGGAATAACCTTCACACGGCACTCGTTCATAGCGCCTGCATGCACGAAGGATTCATATATCGACTTGTAGGCGTCCTGGAGTTTATTGTATTTGCCTACCAGTCCGATGCGCACCTCGTGCAGCGGGTTTTTGAGCTTGCCGAGGAAGACTTTCCAGGCGGAGAGGTCGGGTTCGCGGCGGTCCTGCAGGTGGAGTTTCGCCAAAACGGTAGTATCTAATCTTTCTTTAAGCATCAGGAGTGGAACATCGTAGATGGTTTCGGCATCCATCGCTTCGATGACGGAAGCGGCATCCACGTTGCAGAACAGGGCAAGTTTGCGGCGGATGTCCATAGTCAGAGGGTATTCCGAACGGCAGACGAGGATGTCGGGCTGGATTCCAGCCGTAAGCAATTCTTTGACGGAGTGCTGGGTCGGCTTGGTTTTAAGCTCCTGCGCCGCTTTGAGATAGGGGATCAGGGTAAGGTGAATGACAAGGCAGTTGTCGGGGCCCAATTCCCACCGCAACTGGCGCAGGGACTCCAGGTAAGGAAGCGATTCGATATCGCCAACGGTTCCTCCCAGTTCATTGATCACGATATCATACTTCTGAGTTGAACCCAAAAGCTGGACCCGGCGCTTGATTTCATCCGTAATGTGCGGAATAACCTGGACGGTCTTTCCCAGGTAATCGCCGGCGCGCTCTTTCTGGATTACGGTTTCGTAGATCCTGCCGGTCGTCACGTTGTTAGCCTGGGAGGTGGGGATGTTCAAAAACCGCTCGTAATGGCCGAGATCAAGATCGGTTTCGGCGCCGTCGTCGGTAACGTAGCATTCCCCATGCTCGTAAGGGTTCAACGTGCCTGGATCGACGTTGATGTAAGGGTCAAACTTCTGAATCGTTACGGAGAATCCTCTGGCTTGAAGTAGTTTTCCCAAAGAGGCGGAAATGATCCCTTTCCCTAAGGAAGAAGAAACGCCACCCGTAACAAACACATACTTGGTCATAGATTGGATTGTCATTGTTACGGGCCATAAAGGTAGAGAAAAACCCTGGAACTGGGGATTTAAAAAGCAATATCCTTGGAAAATATTCTCCTGGCGCCCGCTAAAACCAAACTAAAAATTTCATAATGCTCAACTTTTATTAAGAAACCAGCTCTTAAATTTGTTTTTCATGTTAATTTAATGTAAACTTTGTATTAATTTAACGTGAATTAAGGATTCGCGAACCCTTTTTTCGTCATAACAATTCGAATATAACATCATGCTTGCTAAGAAGATTTCGATTACCTGGTGCTTAATTCTCCTGGCAACAGCGCTATGGAGTCAGAGCCGGGTTTCGTTTCTTCACACGAAACTTTATCAAGCACCCATCGATCGATCTACGACCAGCCGGGGAATTACCACGTTCCCTTACTCGGTTGCAGGAAAGATGATCGTGGTGCAAGCCTATTTGGATAACGAGAAGAAATATTTTCTGCTGGATACGGGCGCTCCGGGATTGGTCCTTCATTCCAAAGAAGCGGCGCCCGGGGAGGTTCATGCAAAGAGCTTGAATGGAGCGGTACAGGTGGGTGAAATGTCGGTTCAATCCTTCACGTGGAGAGAAACTACCTGGACTAACCTAATGGCCATAAGCCTGGACCTGAGTCACCTGGAACGCCATGCCCGTATACCCATCTCAGGCCTGATCGGGATGGAAATACTTAAGGGTCACGAGTTGCTGCTTGATCCGGAGCGGCGGCAAATGGTCGTTGTCAACCCGGACAAAGTGCGCTTAAGCGCCTTGGAATCTCCCCAAGCCTCCCTTCCCATCCGGTATTTTGACCACCTGCCTATGGTTCAACTGGAAATTGACGGAGTCAAATTGTGGTTTGGCATCGATACCGGCGCAGAAACCACCCTGATCGATCAGCAGGTTTGCAAACTATTCGAAGCAAACCTGCTCGCATCAGGAGATCACGAGGAAATCGAGGCGCTGAACCAGCAAAGCCGGATTGGTAGCAGAATGATCTTCGAAAACGTCCTTCTGGGCAACGTGCAGCTTGGAGACCAACTGCTGGTTTCGACCGATTTGAGCAATTTAAAGGAGCATAACCCCTCCATTAACATTGCCGGATTGCTGGGAATGGACCTTCTTAATGAAATAAAATTTTCTTTAAACCTGAAAAATAACACGTTCAATATCTGGCAGCCCTGATCATGAAATAATCTATCCCTTTCGCTCGTGCACGCCCATGCTGGAAATTTAACCTATCCTTAATAATCACTTCACGTTCGTTCCCCACCTTTGCCCTGAACAAAACTCAGGGTAGTGCTCTTGGATGAACAAACGCATCGTGCCGTTGCCTCAAAACGTTTTCAACAACGCAATGAATTCCCAATCTGGAATTTTACGTTCTCCCTGCTCCTTTCCTTTATTATTTTCTTTCTGAGCGCTTCCACGAATAGCCTATTGCTTTTCAGCCTCGGGTTGCTTCAAATTGGGAATATATTGGTTCGGCTGCGCCGTCTTAACTCCCAAGACCAAACCCCTTATTCCCCCTGGATGAATTGGAGAATGGTAGCAGTGCTATTTTCTGCTTTTGCGATCATCTTATCCGCAGGTCACCTCTTTGTCGAAACCTACTGGCGATTCTCAGAACCCATCCCGATTCCCGCTTTGACTGCATTCTGGGGAGCACTGGCCGTTTTCTCAGGGCACCATATTCTGGAACGCTGGTTTCAAAAAGCAGGGGGCCAATCCGTACTTGTTTGGGGCCGGCTTTCGGAAAAGCAACTTTTGCAGGGTGTGTTTGTCCTGTCTCTCTTTGCTTTCTTGACCATATACTGGACCAAACTTTTCTGGATAGATGCCCTGCTTGGCGTTCTGTTCAGTCTTCCTATTTTCCTGGGAGCAGTATTTGCTTCCCTGGATGCCTACTGGCGTCTGGAAGAACAACCATAAACCCCGGTTCGAGATTCGGGCCAATAGTTACTTTATCGTTGTTTTTAATTGAAAATCAAATATTTATCCATCATGATGCGCAAATTGTACCTTTTGTTTGTTCTGCTGGGCCTCTCCTGGGCCGTTACAGCGCAAAACAAACCGGTCAAGACCATTACGGATGCCAGTCTGGTTGGGGCTACCACCTATACCTGGACAAAAGACACCGTATATTTGCTTGACGGGTTTGCCTTCCTCGAAACCGGGGGAATACTCAACATTGATCCCGGAACCGTGATCAAAGGCAAGAACAAGCCTTCCAACGGCACGGACAAAACCTCCGCACTGATCATTACCCGCGGAGCGCAAATCTTTGCCCGCGGTTTGGAAGGTTCTCCAATCGTGTTCACCGCTGAACTGGATGACGTCACCGACCCAAGCGATCTGACCAGCCTCGACCGCGGTTTGTGGGGCGGCCTGGTGATCCTTGGCAACGGCGTCATCGGCGAAGACGGCGGCGAAGAAAACATCGAAGGAATCCCTTCTACCGAGAATAAAGCCCGCTACGGCGGTACTGCAGAAGCAGACAACTCCGGCGTCCTGCGCTACGTATCGATCCGCCACGGCGGCGCCGAGTTGGCGCCCGACAACGAGATCAACGGCCTTACCCTCGGCGGCGTTGGTAGCGGCACAATTATTGATTTCGTCGAAGTGTTTGCCAACGAAGACGATGGCATCGAGCTCTTCGGCGGCAACGTGGACATAAAGCACGCTGCGGTATCCTTCTGTGGCGACGACTCTTACGACTACGACGAAAGCTGGGGCGGGCGCGGCCAGTTCTGGTTCTCCATCCAGAACGCTCAAACCGGCGATAACGCCGGCGAATTCGACGGCTCGGAAAAAACCGACCTCACGCCGAAGAACTTCCCAACCATCTTCAACGCAACCTTCATCGGGGCCGGCGCCACCAGTAACCGTACCGGTAACGACGGTTTTGACATCCGCTCTGATGCAGCCGTAGTCTTTAACAACTCCATCATCACTGACTTTGGCGGCAAAGGATTGCGCATCCGCAACCAAACGGCCAGCGACTCCTACGCGCGCCTCACCGGCGGCGACACCAAGTTCCGCAACAACCTCTGGTTCGGTTTTGGCGCTGGCGCAACCCCCGAACTGTTCATCGAACTCTACACCAACAACGCTGGCGGTTCCCTTCAAACGATCCTCGATTCCATCGCTACCAAGTGGAACAACCAGGTGGCTGATCCTCTGCTGGGCGGTATCTCCCGCACCAACAACGCAGGACTCGACCCCCGTCCGAACCCTGCTTCTCCTGCGCTTTCTGGCGCATTAGCTCCAACCGACAACTGGTTTGAAACTACCGCTTACCGCGGAGCGTTCTCCAACTCCAACAACTGGGCAGAGAACTGGACTGCGCTGGATCAATATGGTTTCTTCGGCGACCTCACTCAGCGTACGCAGGAAGTCATCACCGATGGCGACATTATTGCCGATAGCGCATATTCCTGGACTCGCGACAAAGAATACATCCTCGACGGATATGTTTTCGTCGAAGCTGGCGCCAAACTGACCATTGAGCCCGGCACCGTGATCAAGGGACGCAACAAACCCACCAACGGGGTCGACAAGTCTTCCGCGCTGATCATCACCCGCGGCGCTCAGATCTTCGCCAATGGGACCGAAGCCCGTCCGATCATCTTCACCGCTGAAGCCGACAATGTAAACGACCAAGCCGACCTGACAAGCCTCGACCGCGGCCTCTGGGGCGGCCTCGTCATCCTCGGACGCGCCATCATCGGCGAAGACGGCGGCGAAGAAAACATCGAAGGCATCCCTTCTACCGAAAATAAAGCCCGCTACGGCGGTACCGACGACGCCGATAACTCCGGCGTGCTCCGCTACGTTTCCATCCGCCACGCAGGCGCGGAGATCGCTCCCGACAACGAGATCAACGGCCTTACCCTCGGCGGCGTCGGTAGCGGTACCACCATCGACTTCATCGAAGTATTTGCCAATGAAGACGACGGCATCGAGCTCTTCGGCGGTAAAGTAGATATCAAGCACGCCGTCGTTTCCTTCTGCGGCGACGACAGCTACGACTACGACGAAAGCTGGGGCGGACGCGGCCAGTTCTGGTTCTCCATCCAGAATGCCCAAACCGGCGATAACGCCGGCGAATTCGACGGCTCGGAAAAAACCGACCTCACGCCGAAGAATTTCCCGACCATCTTCAACGCGACCTTCATCGGGGCAGGCGCTACCAGTAACCGTACCGGTAACGATGGTTTCGATATCCGCTCCGACGCGGCTGTTGTGTTCAACAACTCCATCGTAACGGACTTTGGCGGTAAAGGATTGCGCATCCGCAACCAAACGGCCAGCGACTCCTACGCGCGCCTCACCGGCGGCGATACCAAATTCCGCAACAACATCTGGAACGGATTCGGCGCTGGTAATACCCCCGACAAGTTCATCGAACTGTATACCAACAACGCAGGCGGTACTCTCCAGACCATCCTCGACTCGATCACCAACTGGAACAACCAGGTAGCCGATCCGCTCCTGGGCGGCATTTCCCGCACCAATAACGCAGGCCTCGACCCGCGTCCGAACCAGGGCTCTCCTGCGCTGACCGGCGCGCTTACCCCTGCCGATAGCTGGTTTACCGCTACTGCCTACCGCGGCGCGTTCTCCAACTCCAACAACTGGGCAGAGAACTGGACTGCACTGGATCAGTACGGCTTCTTTGGCGATCTTGCCACCCGCGATCAGGAAGTCATCACTGATGCCGACCTCGTAGCCCTCGGTTCATACACCTGGACGAAGGACAAAGAATACATCCTCGACGGATATGTATTTCTGGAAGAAGGCGGCCTGCTGACTATCGAACCCGGCACGGTGATCAAAGGGCGCAACAAGCCCACCAACGGGGTCGACAGGTCGTCCGCGCTGATCATCACCCGCGGCGCTCAGATCTCTGCCAACGGTACCAAAGCCCTTCCAATCATCTTCACCGCTGAAGCCGACGACGTTAAAAACGCCAACGACCTGACAAGCCTCGACCGCGGCCTCTGGGGCGGCCTCGTCATCCTCGGACGCGCCATCATTGGCGAAGACGGCGGCGAAGAAAACATCGAAGGCATCCCTTCTACCGAGAACAAAGCCCGCTACGGCGGTACCAACGACGCCGATAACTCCGGTTCGCTCAAATACGTATCGATCCGCCACGCAGGCGCTGAGATCGCTCCCGACAACGAGATCAACGGCCTTACCCTCGGCGGCGTTGGTAGCGGCACTACCATCGATTTCATCGAAGTATTTGCCAATGAAGACGACGGCATCGAGCTCTTCGGCGGTAAAGTAGACATCAAGCACGCCGTCGTTTCCTTCTGCGGGGACGACTCTTATGACTACGACGAAAGCTGGGGCGGACGCGGCCAGTTCTGGTTCTCTATCCAGAATGCCCAAACCGGCGATAACGCCGGCGAATTCGACGGCTCGGAAAAAACCGACCTCACGCCGAAGAACTTCCCGACCATCTTCAACGCCACCTTCATCGGGGCAGGCGCTACCAGTAACCGTACTGGTAACGACGGTTTCGACATCCGCTCCGACGCGGCTGTTGTGTTCAACAACTCCATCATCACTGACTTTGGCGGCAAAGGATTGCGGATCCGCAACCAGACGGCAAGCGATTCCTACGCGCGCCTCACCGGCGGCGATACCAAGTTCCGCAACAACCTCTGGTTCGGATTTGGCGCAGGCAACACACCCGACAAGTTCATAGAATTGTACACCAACAACGCTGGTGGCACGCTCCAGACCATCCTCGACTCCATCACCAACTGGAACAACCAGGTTGTTGATCCAATGCTTGGCGGCATCTCCCGCACCAACAACGGCGGCCTCGATCCCCGTCCAAATGCAGGCTCACCTGCATTGAGCGGCGCGCTTACCCCTGCCGACAGCTGGTTCGAAACCACTACGTACCGCGGCGCATTCGGCCTGACCAACTGGGCCGACGAATGGTCTGCGCTGGCACAGTATGGCTTCTTTGGTAAACTGGCAACCGGGGTGGTTGAACTTGGAAGTAACGACCGCGGGTTGAAACTCGGCGTTCCAACTCCAAACCCTGCCAGCGGCTTTGCTCAGGTTAACTTCAGCCTGCCTGCCGCTTCCATGGTTAACTTCCGTACGTTCGACCTTTCCGGCCGGATGATCGATCAGGCAAACCTTGGACTGTTCCAGAAAGGCGAAAACCAATTCAACCTGAATGTAACGAAGTATCAAACGGGCCTTTACATTCTGGCCATCAAAACGGAATTCGGCGTGGTGACGCAGAAATTTGCCGTTGCCAATCAGAAAAATTAACCTAAACTTAATGATTTGTTAATGCCGCTTCCCGAACCGGGGAGCGGCATTTTATTTAGTTTCGCGCCAAATTTTAAACAAATGAGGAAATCTCTTTACGCCATCCTGGCATTTTTGTGTCCGCTCTGGATAATCGCCCAGGAAGGCTCCATCAGTGGTACAATTAACGACGAAAAAACCGGGGAGCCTCTGATCGGCGCCAGCGTGTTTATTGAAGGCGCCGCTTCCGGCTCTTCAACCGACTTCGACGGAAAGTACCAGTTCAAACTTCCCGTCGGAACCTATACCCTTGTTATAAGCTACACCGGCTACCAGGAAAAGCGGTTTGCAGAGGTAGCAATCAAAGCCAACGAAACGACTTACCTCGATGCGGCACTTTTGGAAGAAGGCATTCAACTGGATGCCGTGGTCGTCACGGCAAAGGCCACTGAACGGTCAGAAAACGCCATTCTTCTTCTGCAGCGCAAATCGGACAAAATCCAGGACGGTATCTCCTCCCAGGAAATGAGCCGTTTTGCCGTAAGCGACGTGGCAGCAGCCATGAAAAAAGTCACCGGCGCGACCGTTTCCGGCGACAAATACATTTACATCCGCGGGTTGGGCGACCGCTATTCGCTATCTCAATTGAACGGCCTGATCATCCCCAGTACCGACCCTTATCGCAACGGGGCCCAACTGGACCTTATCCCTACCAACCTGCTGGACAATATCATCACCTCCAAAACCTTCACACCCGACCTTCCCGGGACGTTCACCGGAGGAAATGTGGATATCCGTACGAAAAGCTTCCCGGAAGAATTTTCGCTTTCCTTTACAGTTTCCGGAGAGTTCAATACCCAATCCAACCTGATCGACAACTTCCTGACCCACGAGGGAGGAAAAAGCGACTATTGGGGCTTTGCCGGTGAAGAGCGCGAACTTCCTTCCATTTTCCGGGATCCGGCAATTCTCAACCAGCTTTCTGGAGATATTCCCGTGACGGCACGTTTAGGGAATGCATCTCTTGCCGCCAAACGCAAAGAAATTGCCGAACTTTCCGACCTGACCTCCAAAATTCTTAACCGCCAGTTCTCCCCTACAGAAAAAAGCACCCCACTCGGGCATAGCTTTGGCCTGACGTTCGGCAATCAGTTTTCCCTGTTCAATAAACCGTTAGGCGTCATCTTTTCAGCGTCTTTCAAACAGAGTTACGAGCACCTCGACCGTTTTCAGAAAGCCAACTGGATTCTGTTCGACGTGAACGACAACACCCTGCTCAACCAGGGCGACTTCGAAGACACCCGCTCCACCGAAAACCCCACTTTGAACGGCCTCGCCGGCTTAGCCTATAAATTAAGCAACCGGCATACGCTGTCGTTTATCGCCCTGTACAACCACAATACGGAAAAGCAGTCTCGCTATGTATTCGGTTCCCGCCCGGACAATATCGTCTATCCCGACCAACTCCAGGCCCGGGGATTGAACTTTACCGAACGCGCCCTTACCAGCTATCAGTTCGGCGGCGAACATTCCTTTGAACAGCTCAACGACGCCATGATCGAATGGAAGGTCAGCCTCACCAATTCGTCTATGGACGATCCCTATACCCGCTTCTTCGAAAACCAGTGGGATGTCGTGAACGACGTTTTTGATATTCCGCTTTCCAACGTACAGCAACCGTTTTACTTTTTCCGGGAGCTAAAAGACGAGCAGGTATCCGGCAAAGTGGATCTGACCCTTCCATTCTCCAAAACCAAAGGGAACAAATTCAAATTTGGCGGTATGGTAACCCAGAAAGACCGCGAATTTACCGAATACCGCTTTAACATCGCCACCAGTCCTTTTGCAGAGCCCTACTCTACCAGCCAGAATCCGGAAGTGTTTACCCGGGATGCCAACATGGGCATTATCAGCAACGACAACGTCAACGGGGGCCGCTACTTCATCGGCAATTACCTCATCGACGCCACCGTGCCGGATAACAACTATACCGGTTATGACGATGTGCTGGCGTTCTATGGTATGCTGACTTACCAGCTTAGCAAGAAACTAAAATTCGTTGGCGGCGCCCGCTATGAAAAAACCGACCTCTTCGCCGAAAGCGCAGCAGCCAGCAAGCCTGATTCAGCTCGTATCGGACAGATCGACGACTCGGACATTCTTCCATCCGTAAACCTCATCTATTCCCTCAAAGAGAATATGAACCTCCGGGCAACCTTCTCGCAAACCCTGGCGCGCCCAAATATGCGGGAGTTGGCCCCTTTTGCTGCGTACGACGCGCCTACCAAGGAGTTTTACCTCGGAAACCCGAAGCTGGAAAAGACCAATATTTCTAATTTCGACTTGCGCTGGGAATGGTTTATAAATCCCGGCGAACTCCTCGCTATCAGCGGTTATTACAAATCCTTCAACAACCCGATCGTCCAGCAGTACCGCCGGTCATCGTCTCCCGAAATCGAATACACTAACGTAGAGAATGGCTTTTTGTATGGGATTGAGCTGGAATTCCGGAAGGACCTGGAAGACGTTTTCTCTTTCATGCGCAATTTCAAGCTGAATACCAACTTCTCGTTCATCGACTCCAAGCTGGACGTAGTGGACTTCACCGGAGTAGAACCCGAAAACCGCCCCTTTGAAGGCCAGGCGCCATTTATTCTCAACGCAGGTCTGAACTACATCAACAAGGATGCCGGCGTAGATGCCGTGCTCGCGCTGAATATCGTCGGCGACCGGATGTCGGTTATCGGCCGCGAAGGAACGCCCGATATTTACGACCGGTCCCGCGCCCAGCTTGATTTTAATATCATCAAGGAACTCGGGAAGCTCCAGGCGCGTTTTGCCGCCAAAAACCTCCTGAACGCCTCTTATGTATTGTCCTCTGACTACAAAGGGCAAGAATTTATTTACAGCAAATTCCAACGCGGCGTTACGTTCTCTCTGGGCTTATCTTACACGATCAGGTAATTGCTCCTTTTTTAAATCATAAAAAGCCGCTCGCCAAAATTTGGCGAGCGGCTTTTTTGTTGCGTATTTCCGGTCCAGTGCAATCCTGCTACCGGACCAACGTGACATCGCCTTCGAACTTATCTATGCTGCCATCGATAAATTCCACCTCCGCATAATAGGCATATACCCCGGCATTTTGCAGTTCGCCCCGATGCACGCCATTCCAGCCGTAGACAGGATCATTGGGAGGGAAGTCAAATCTGTCGTACACCATGGTCCCCCAGCGGTTAAACAACTTCAGCGTTTTGATCCGGACGACGTCCAGGCCGGAAAAGATCATAAACACGTCGTTGGCGCCGTCCCCATTGGGGGAGAATGCATTGGGTATGTATACCCGCTGGGTGCGATCTACAAACACCGTTACCTGATCGGACGCTTCGCAGCCGTTGGTATCGCGAACGGTAGCCGCATATTCGGTGGTGTTCAGGGGCTGGAGTCTTTGCTCGCGCGCCGTTTTATTCTGGAGCGTATCGGGCTGGGTCCATACCAGGCTTTCCAGCGTTGCCTCCGGGATGTTCGTCAACGCTACCAGCCGGACAATCTCTCCGCGTTTGATGTACAGGTCGTCGCCCAGATTGAGTTCAGGGGCGATTCCTGGGTCGACGGTAAACCGTTCGGTATACTCGCACCCTTGTGCGTCCTGCACGGTAATCCGGTATACGCCGGGTTTCAAGTCGGAAAAAAGTTGGTTTGTAGAAAACCCGTCTGCTCCGCTCAGGCGGAACAGATAGGGCGCTTCCCCTCCTTCCACCAGCCGGATAACCATACTTCCGTTCTGGAGTCCGGCGCAGGTTTCCGGAGTAATATCCAGTTGCAGGCTATCGGGAACGTCGCCATTTAGGGTGACCTCAGCGGAATCCGTGTCGATGCAGCCGTTACGGGGGTCCCTGGCCTGATAAAGGTATATTCCCGCAAGTGACACCGCAAGGTCCGGCGTTCTGCTCAGTATAAACCCGGTGGAAGCATCCCTCCAGAAATATTCCCATTGCGGATTTGGGGTCTCCCCGCTCAAAGTGGCTTCCAGTGAAAGGCAGTCGAGAGCGCCGTCCGCACCCGCCATGGCAACAGGAGGGACCGTATCGATCCCGATAGAGGCTGAATCCCGGCCTGCGCACCCATTTCGGGAGTTCACTACCTCCAATGCATACCGCCCTGGGGTTGTGATCCAGGCGGTCGTAGTCATGCTGATAGGAGAAGCCGCGGCCTCCAGGCTCCAATTGTAGATCCACTGATCTCCCCTTGGCGGCGCATTCGACCGAAGCAGAATAGAATCCTGATCGCAGGTCAGCACCCCGGCATCCAGTATGATGGGAACAGGAGCTAACGTATCAATCCCTACAAGCAAGCTGGTTTGGGCCCTGCATCCGGTAAGCGTATCTACCACCTCAAGGAAGTAATTTCCGGGCCGGGTTACGCCTGCACGAATGGAATCGCTGCCCAAGGGCGCTGGGCTGCCAGCCTGCGTCCAGAGATAGCGAAACACCGGACCGGACGCCGATCCGGTCCCATTAAGGAAGATCAGAGGAGTAACGCAATCGAGGGTGTCCTCGGCAGCCAGCGCTACCGAAGGCGTATAGGATGCATCGACAACCGAAACCTGAGCGGCAAGAGAAGGGCAGCCATATATCGAATCGGCAACTACCAGCCGGTAAACCCCCGGAACAGTCACGGCGGGACGAAGTTGCCGGCGGTTCTGCGCATTAATCCCAGGGCCTTCCCAAGTGGCCAAAATCCCCTGAAGGTCAGTTCCGGCCGGTGCGCCAAGCGAAATAGTCTTCCTGTTGCAGGTAAAACTGGTATCCCTGCCCGGATCGGGAATAGGCGGACTCACCAGTCGAATGGTCGCCGTATCTGTTCCCTGACAACCCAGGGCATTGGTAACCAAGACCTCCACCAGTCCGGGTTGAGTCACGGTAATTCCGGGTCCCAGGACGCCAGTACTCCAGGCGACGGTTTGGAACGTGTCCGCCACAAATAAGGTGGCGACACTGTCTGCGCAAAAGAACAAATCGCCTCCAATATCCGGCTCCGGCACAGGAGCCTGGACCACCTGAACGGTATCCCTGTCGGTGCATCCGTTGGAAGCTTCGACCTCCAAAATATATTCGCCCGGCTGGGTAACGGTAATCTGCCGGGTAGACGCCGTATCCGGAAACCAACGGTATCCAGGGAAGATTCCCGAGGAGGTCAGTACGGTCGAATCTCCCGGACAAATTTCCTGGCGGCCTACGGCAAAAGCATCAGGAGATTGGATCGCAATGACCCGCACCTGGGCTTTTCCATCGCACCCAAGGGTATCCGTTATCGTCACGCCATAAGTGCTATCCTGCCTGACTACGATCCGGTTGGTCGTATCGCCTGTCGTCCAGGAATAACCGGCAAAACCGGCCTCTACCTCCAGAACCACAGAGTCCTTGGTGCATAAAAACTTTTCCCCATCAATGATTGGAAAGGGAATTCTGGACTGAACCACCTCCACTTCATCGGCAATCGGGCAGCCGTTGGCGCCAAATACCAATATGCCATACCTTCCGGGGCGGAAAACGACGATCGAAGTATCACCTACAACGCCGTTAGTCCAGTTATAAAAGACATGCCCGCCAGGCACCGAAAGCGTGGTGGAGTCTCCCCGGCAGATGGAAAGATCTCCTTCTATTTTAATATCCGGCGCCGGGCGTTCGATCACTTCCTTTCGCGCCGTTAATAAGCACCCATTAATATCGGTCACCGATACCCGGTATTCTCCGCCCCGCCTAATATAAACGAGATCCGTGGTATCCCCGGTAGACCACTGGTAATTCAGATAGCGGTTACCTGTGACGATAAGCGGGATCTGCTGCCCCTCGCAGAATTCCCCCGCGCCAAAAATACTTGGAGCAAAAACCCGGATGGAATCCACCCGAAATGCCACACTGGAAATACAAAAGTTCGTGTCCAGCACCGTTAGCTGATAATCCCCTGCCTGTTTTACTGTAAGGAATGGCTTGGAGCTTCCATCCGACCAGGTATAGGAAATGAAGCCATTACCCGCTTCCAACCGGACGCTATCGCCCTGACAAAACCGGTAATTTCCCGGCTGAAGCAGCGGCGGGACCGGCACGTCGGTATCTACCTGAAGGGAATCGGTACGGGTACAACCATCGATGGTTGCCACAGTAACCGAATAAATCCCAGGCGTACTCACCTGGATCAGGGAATCGGTCTCCCCGGTAGACCATTCATATCGGGAATATTTTCTGTCCACAAAAATGGAGGTAAAAGAACCCGCGCAAAATCGGTCAGGTCCCTCAATTTCTACCTCCGGGTTTTCCAGCAAACGCAGATCTGCCCTTCCGTACCCCACACATCCGTTGGAATCAATGACCTGGACCGTGTATTCTCTTTGGGCCATGACCAGAATAGAATCCGCCCGGTCGCCGGTAGACCAAAGATAGGAATCAAACCCGCGCGTAGCAAAGAGCTGGGTAACCGTTCCTTCGCAAGCGACGGAATCCCCCCGGACTTCAACTACGGGAGAAGGAACGCTGCGAAGGGTCACTGAAGCCCCTCCCCGGCATCCATTTTGGTCGACCACCAGCACATCGTAACGGCCCGGAATCCGGGCTTCCAGTTGGGGCAACGTATCGCCGTTAGACCATAGATAACCCGCGAAACCGTTCTGTACCCTAAGCAGGGAAAAGGTATCGGGGCAAATGGTCAGCGGGCCGTTGATAACGGGATCGGGGTTGGGATGGACGGTCAAGGCAAGGGAATCCGAACTGGTACACCCATTAAACCCCGTTACCGTAACCCGGTACGTACCGCTTTGGTCGACCCGGATGTCGGGAAAAATTTCGCCGGTAGACCAAATATACGATGCAAACGTGCCTGGGGAGATACGGGTAAACTGTCCGTCACAAAGCTCTCTGGCGCCCGTCATTTGGGTCTTCGGTTTAGCCAGCGTATCGACTACCGCAGTATCCCTGCCTATGCAATTAAACGCATCCGTAACGGTTACGACAAATACTCCGGGCTGCCTGAGTATTTGGAAGGAATCCCTGACTCCGTTGGACCATTCATACCTCCGGTATCCTGAAGTAGCGACCAGCAAGGTAGACGCGCCGCTGCAGAAGGTCCGGTCGCCGGAAATCACCGGAACGGGGTTATCTCTCCGGCTGATCAGAATACTGTCCTCGCTTTCGCAGGAGTTCAGGTCACTGACCGTCAACCGAATTATTCCCGGGGCATTGACAATGGCAGAGTCCAACACGCTCCCGTTTGACCAGGTATATGACTGGAAACCTGGACTGGCGCGTATGGTGGTGGTAGTTCCTTCACAAAAGTAATTTTGTCCGCTCAGGGTGGGTTTTTGGGGCGTCACGCTGCGCACTGTGGTACCCCCGCTAACGAAACACCCATCGGCGTCGGTAAGTGTGACACCGTAGAAAAGAGCGGAACCTACTGTAATGGTTTGGGTAGTGTCCCCATTGGTCCATTGATAGGAAGCATACCCGGAGTCGGCAGTTAAAAGGGAGGTTTCCCCGGGGCAGAGAATAGAATCCCCCAGGATGGTTGGGCTGGGAAGGTTTTTCGATTGAACGGTGAAGGTATCCATTCCCTGGCAGCCCAAATGATTGGTCACCGTCAGGCCGTACTCCCCGGTTTCGGTCACCTGAATAGACGGCAAGGTTTGGTTTCCAGGCGACCAGCGGTAAGCGGAAAAGCCCGGCGGCGCCCTCAGCGTGGCGGTATCGCCAGGGCAAATGATCCGCTGACCGGTGATTTCCGGTTGGGGAAGCGGCAATACATTGACTGCGATTTCATCGGTATGCTCGCAGTTGCCTTCTCCAATAGTGGCGATAAAAGAATATAGTCCTGCGGCATTATCCGGAATGATGATCCGGGTTATGGCAGAATCCCTTTGTTCGATAAAGGTATCCGCATCCCCTACGCCCGACCAGCGCACCGAAGCGTTTCCGTTGGTATTCGTGGCGCTCACGGTAAGGTTCAGGGAAGTACCTGCGCAAACGGAGGTATCCGGTTTGGCATCTACCGTAACCAGATCGCAGTTGGGGTTGGCAATGCAATTAAGATATGGGGCTGCTCGCCCGCCCCAATTCAGCCGGAAGGACTGGGCAAGGGTGGAATCAAAATTCGTCCCGCCAATTCCTACGAAAAAATCGATCAGCATGAAAAACCCTTGCCCGGGCTGAACGATCATGGAATCGACAAACCCGTCACCGGTAAGATCTTCGGTAGTGTCTACTGCTCCGCCGCCCAACCCGGTCCGGATGATGTTCTGGTTGGGCGAAATCTGGGCAAAGGAACACCGCACCGGCCTGCCCAGACTGTCGCACGTCAGATTGGGGCCATAGATGGCAAAATCGTAATCCTGACCTCTGATCCGGACGGAATCCGTCAAGGTAAATGATATGCCATAGCCTGGAGGCATATCCTTTCGAAACTCAAAATAGAACCAAACGGAGATATTTTCCCTGCGTTCGAGGCAGCCCTGGTCATTTTTAGGATTGAGGAAATCGTCCAACCCGGCTCCGAAACGGGGCGTAAAGGAAAACGGCCTGTCATCACAGATAACGATAGCCCTTCGGCAATCGTTGGGCTGGGCATGCAGGACGGCGACCGGCAGAACGAGCCACAGGCTGTAAATCAGGTTTTTGAGATTATCTTTACCCATAGGGTTCCTTTTGTGTAGTGGGGCCTGGTGGTCCTCGGTGTCCTCACAACCAGCTCTGGAAGGAGCTGCATCAAATAATTTCACCCATTACTAACGCCGGGCCTTCCTCCAAATTGCCGCAAGGAATCACTTTTCGCGCAGACCATTCTTTCCTACAATGGAAGCAAAGCAGGGGCTGAGTCAAAAGACCGTTCTTCGCCCCGAACAAAAATACAGGATATAATGCCTTTTCTCCTGCCCTAAAATGTTAAAAAGTCGAATATAATCAATTCAAGTACGTTAGGGTGTGGACCTAACGCCTCAACGCCTAAACGCCCTAACCCCTCAACTCAATCCCCTCCGTTTGATCTCCGCCAGCACAAATTGATACTCCCGGCTCATGTCCCCGGAAACGGAGGTATTTTCCTGGGCTCTGCGGATGAGGTAGGGCATGACGTCTTTAACGGCGCCATAAATCACATATTTCCCCGCATTAAAGCCTGCTTTGGCGAGATTAAAGGTGAGGTTGTCGCTCATGCCGTAAAGTTGCGCGAACAGGGCATGGGGGTGATTACGGGGGATATGGCGCTGTACCATCAGCGCGGCTTGCAACAGGGCGCTATCGGCGTTATGAGAAGCATTACAAAGGGCAATTTCCTCGTAATGGTCGAGGCAAAAGCGCAGGGCGAGGTTGTAATCTCTGTCGGTAGCGTCCTTATCCGGTTGAATCGGGGAAGGGTAGCCCATATCTGCGGCGCGGTTTCTTTCCCTTTCCATGTAAGCGCCCCGGACCAGTTTGGCGCCGATAAGGTAGCCTTCTTTCCGGGCTTGTTCATAAGATTCTTTCAGATAGGAAAGCCTGTCGGTGCGATACAATTGGTAGGTATTATAAACGACCACCCGCTCTTTGTTGTAACGCTGGGCCATCATCACGGCAAGGTCATCAATGGCTTGTTGTATCCAGGTTTCTTCTGCATCCAGGGAGATCGTCAGGCCATTGCGCATGGCAGCATGGCAAATGGCGTCGATCCGTTTCACGACATGCTCCCATTCGGTTTTCATAGCCGGACTCAGCGCATCGCCCCGGCTTACGGCTTCCAGCAGTTCAAAACGAGCCATCCCGGTAACTTTCGTACTTACCATAGGGATAAAAGCATTCCCCCTGGAGAAATCCAGTGCCCGAATGGTTTCATTCATGGTACTGTTAAAATCCTCCTCTGTCTCTTTTCCTTCAGCCCCATAATCCAGAATACTCAGCACGTTGACCGAGCCCAGCCGCTGGATGGACTTTTCTGCTTCGAGCAGCGTAGTTCCTCCGCAAAACTGCTCAAAAATGGTATGCTTTACAGCGCTCTCAACAAAGGGCAGATGCATCCGGATAGCGGCAAGGCCAAGCTTCGAACCCATGCCAACCAGCCAATGGTTGTTCATCAGCCCGAACAAGCGCGCTACTTTTTTCAGCTCATGGTCGGTACGGTGTGCAAAAGCATATTCGGTATTACTGAGATCCAATTCGAGATCCGCAGGCCATTGGCCAACCATCTCCTGTACCAAGGCGTTCATTTTTTCCTGGTTTTTCCTAACAGGTTGTGCGGTCTTTTCCATAAACTAGGCTTTCTTTCCGGCATGCCGGAGTTAAAAAATGGTTTATTTGGTTGGTTAGAATATTCTTCAGAGCTTAAAACAAACCGAAAGCAGACCAGATATTCCAGGCCTTCTCCGCTTGCCCAAACAGCATTCCCATTCCGTTGACCGTCCTGGCGCCTGCTTCTTTCCCTTTTTTCAAAAAAGCCGTCTCCTCAGGATTGTAAATTAAATCAAACAGCAGGTGATCCGCGGTTACATGTGCATAGGGAATGTTAGGTAAATTACGGATTTCCGGCGACATCCCCAAGGGAGTTGTATTAACTATTAAGGGACATTCTCTCATTATTGCCTCGTCTACCTCCTCGTAGGTAAGGTCACCCTTACCTGATTCCCGGGAAACGGTTATCGCGTGCAGGCCCAATTTCCGCAACGTGAACAGGACCGCTTTGGAGGCCCCGCCTGTGCCCAGTACGAGTGCTTGCCGAACATCGGCAAGCCGGACTCCCAGAAAGTCCAGCAAGGACTGTTCAAACCCGAAAACATCGCTATTAAACCCTTTGGTTTTTCCATTTTCAATCCTGATGACGTTCACCGCTCCAATACCGGCCGCGCCTGCGTCCAGTTCGTCCAGATAAGGCATCACCTGCTCCTTGTAAGGAATAGTGACGTTCAATCCTTTCAGATTTGGGTATGCCTTAAGTAGCCCGGGAAAATCTTCAATGGCCGGAATGGGAAAGAGCGCGTACGCGAACCCTTCCCGGCGCTCCCGCTGAAATTTTTCGGTGAAATATTTTTGGGAAAAGGAGTGGCTGATCGGGTAGCCGATCAACCCAAACAAATGGGTCGCTTCCAGCAACAAGGGATCGGGTCTGAGAGAGAAGCTCATTCTTTTTTTGTGCCGGCTTTTTCGAGAAAATATACCAATATTATACCAGCGACAACCAACAAGATAACCCCTGCAAGATAGGGTTCTCCTTCAAAGTTCCAGGGCCAGACGCTGCGCTCAATCAGTGGCTCCGGCTCTCCGTGGCGGTTGATGCGGTATTCCAAAACCTGCTTCCAGGGCCATATTTTATTGAGCGACCCCACCATAAATCCGGTCAAAACCGCCATGGTAGCATCGTGATAGTGGCGGAACAACCAGGTCAGCACCCGGGAAAAGGTAGCCAATCCCACCAGGCATCCTGCGCCAAAAACGCCTATGATCGTCAGGCTGGCCAGATCGAGGTTTTCCAAAGCCGATTTCAGACTGGGAATGATCAATGTATACATACCTAGAATAACCAGCATAAAACTGCCGGAAACCCCGGGAAGCATGAGCGCCGAGATCGCAATCACCCCGGAAACAAAAACAAACCACAAGGCTTCGCTTCCATGCCCCGGAACCGCCAGCGTGTACCACAGGGCAATCGCTGTGCCTGCCATAAGTGAAAAAATGGACACGACATTCCACTTTTTGACCTGCCTGCCGACAAAGAGGGAGGAGGCAATGATCAACCCGAAGAAAAACGCCCAAAGCAACTGAGGGTAGTGTTCCAAAAGATGAGAAATCCCAAACACCCCGGAGACCAGTCCGGTCCCCATCCCCAGCAGCAGAAAGAGCAAAAATTCGCCGTCAACCGCTTGCCAGACCCCGCGTAAACCTCCTGATTTCCACGCGCGGAATACTTCTGGACCCAAAATATTTTTAATACTGTCCAGCAGCCGCTCGTAAATCCCGGTAATAAAAGCGATCGTGCCTCCGGAAACGCCGGGGATCACCTCGGCAATCCCCATAGCGGCGCCTTTCAGGAAAAGGGCGATTCGTTCGTTTGGGTTCTTCATAAGAACAAAGGTAGTATATGGGCGGGGTAAAAAGACGAATTCAGAACAAAATTTTGTGCCGATGGCGTTTATCCCTCACTCACTCATGAGGCCTGCCAAACGCTTGTCCTTTTTTGAATGCGGCGTCCATTTCCTTGAGCATCCTGGCAGAAACGGGATCCGTTTGGGCGCCGTTCAGGCGGAGCAGATCCGGTTGCCCCGCGTCTACCCATGCCGTGTACCAGGCGCTACCGATAGATTTGATCGTTTCCCGCCAGCGCCGTTCGACCATCCCTTTCATGGCTTCCTGGTAAGCGGCGGCGTATTCCTTGCATTGCGTCCGGATCGTGGCGCCCAGCCGCTCCTCGTAGCAATATTGTTTATCCGGTGAAAACTCCAGACTAAGACGCTTTTCGATAATGAGGACGCTATCTACCAAACGGTGGCTGTCAAAAACAATATTCCAATAGTATTCCTCTACATCGGGAATATAAGCGGACGGCCCAACAAAATAATCGTATTCCTGGTCGGCAAAAAGCTCTGGTATCCGGCTCTCCCAAAACGCATGAATACCTAATTGCCCGGTGAGTTGCCCGTTGTAGTTTTCCGTTGTATGGAGCGGCACGTGAGCATCTCCAATGTAATGCCCTAATTCAGCGCTTTGGCGGAGAATGGCCGGCACGTTCCCCGAACGGAAAGCCTCCGTAAGCCGGCGTTGCACCTGGACAAGGTTGTACGGCAACACGCCGTGGACGGAAAACGTATCGACTGCAATCACTTCCGCGCAAGGAAAGCTAATGCCAAACACTTCGCGAAGGCTATCGCAGGAAGTTCGCCATTCGTCTTCGTAAAACTGAGGCAGCACGCGCTGGGAAAACCAAGCCAGGTAGGCTTTTTTATCAATCCCCTCCGCCGGCCAAAACGACCGGGAAGGAAGCAGCGTATCCGCCAGAAACCACCGCCCGTTTTCCTCCTTCACCTGTTCGTACCCCACGAGGAGTACCGTATCCGATTGGGGCGTGATCACATACACATCCGAAAACCGGGCGCATGCCTCCGTCCATCGTCTGGGTATATGCTCAAAAGGGAATGTCCCATACCGGTCGAGATCGAGAAAATGCCGGGGCGCTTCGTGCCGGGTGGCGTACCGGCGTTTGTCCGGATCGACGGCATGCTCGGTGAGGTACTCAATATGCTTTTTATAAAAACCGATCATTCCGGGAGGTAGCGTAAAGACCGCAAGCCGGTTTAACCGGCGATGGCCAAAGAAACCCCACTTCGAAGGCGCTCCCGCTCCCAGGAGCGCCAGCACGGCGCCTAAAAGAAATAGGGTGCGGAATAGACGGTTCTTTGTCATAGGTATTACTGGTTTCCAGTTTCAAAGAAAAATGGGTATGCCCAGAAGATCTTTTTGAATACCCGGTTTTGGACCAGCATAAAATCGCCGGCGCTCATGCTGGCAAAATACCGCTCTATCGCCGCCGATCCGGACAACGTGCCGGACTTGGGATCGGTTGCCGGAGAAGCGGACAGGATGGGGTAAAATTTGACCGTTTTCACCTGGTCGTCCTTGTCTTCAACAGTAACTACAGCAAAGGGGATCATCTGTTCGACGGAATCGCGGCCGGGATAGTCGTTCTCAAAAGCTTCCGCAACCAGGCTTTCGAAGCCCACGAGATAGGCCTCTGCGGCGCCCGGACGGTAAGGCGCCCTGATCTCCGGCGTGCCCGGGTAAAAAGGCGTAACGCGAAACTCCGATCCGTTTTTTTCCAACCGGAACGACTGACTGCGCTGCTTGGGATACTCAACAGAAACCGCTTGAATGCGGTCCGGATCTTCCGCGAAGACCGACCGGTCGCGCCAATCCTCCCCTTTCAGGCTGTAGCGGAATCTAAGGTTGCCTTCCCATCCGGGCAAATGCGCTACGTAAGGCTGGTTGTACCCCTCGCGGATAACGAATGTCCCCCGCTCGTCAGGGGTACTTCCTCCGACATAATATACCGTCAGAAGGCGGTTCCTTTTGTCGTAGATTTCCACTTTAATTCCTTCGGAACCCAGGTCCCGCACCATGTTTGGCACGGCGGCCTGTGCGGGTTTATACTTGATCTCGATGCGCCGGACGGCGTCCAGCAGGTTTTCCATGGCCCCGGGGCGAACTTTCCACTTCCCGTTATAGATCCAGTGGGTCCCTTTGCGTTCGAGCAATACGGTTTCATTGTCCCGGTGGGCCAGGAAGACCTTTCCGATGCGGGAAGTATCCGGAACGGCAAAACGGCGCTCCTCTTTCAGGGAAGCGTAAGGATCTGCGGAATTAGAAAGTAAATACCAAACGCTGAGCGCGCCGAGCAGGATAAAGACGGCAGCCAGGGGGAGCCATTTTCTTTTTCGCATAAGAGACCTATTTATCGGGTAAACCGGCGCCGGCGCAACCATTGATAGCCAGTGCCAAACAGCGCCAAAACCGCCAGAGGAAGCCCCAGATTAACCAGCCTCCATTTGCCTTTTTCCGCTTTGGCCTTAGCGGTGTCCAGCAAGCGCAGGTCGACGTTTTTCCCGCGGGCTTCGACGACGCCGGTATCGTCCAGTAAATACTCTACCGCATTGAGCAAAAAGTCTTTATTATCGAAGGTATAACGAACGAACCGGTTGTACCCCAGAGGAATGACCTGGCGTTTTTGAACATCGATTCCATTGCGGGCAATGTCGCCGTCGGCGATCACGATCATCCGGTTTTGAGGACTGCGGTCGCGGAAGGCGATATCCAGCCGGTTGAGGTTGTCCAGCATCTCCTGCGACACCCGGTTTTCGAACATGGACGGAAACTCGCCCTCCATTAACACCGCCAGTGGCTGAGGGCCTTTATCAAACCTGGTCCGGTCGAGCGGATACCGAAGGAACTCGAAGTCCATGCGCAACGGCAAAAGCTGATACCGGCTGTTGGGCGAAGACTCCAGCAGGATGGTTGACTTGAGCCCGGTTTTGGTTTTCAGCGACGTATCGATGGAACTTGGGTAGAGCAAATTGACAGGGCCCAGGTTTTTGACCACCGGATGGAGCGAACGAGGCGTAGAAACGACATGGTAAGGGTATTCGAAAAGCTGCATCTGGGGCTCATCGCCGATCTTGCCGGTCACGAGTTCAATGCCAGTACATTGCAGGTCGAGGACCAGATTGGGCTGAATGCGAAACCCATAACGAAACAGCAAGTCTTCCAGATTCAGGGTATATTCCTGGGGGAGGTATTCCTTTCTCCCCTCCAGGCTATCCAGGTCGACCCGGACAGCATCGATCAGCCAGAGTACTTTTCCGCCCTGCATGACGTATTGATCGATTTTGAACTTGTCTTTCTCCGAAAAAGGACCCCTTGGTTTGGCGACCACCAGCACATCGATTCCTGAGTCGACCTGTACGACACTGTCGAGCACCAGGCGGCCGGTATTGTAAAACTGGCGCAGCGCGCGCTCCAGGTCAGCGGTTTCGAAAGGCTCAAGCTCTCCGTGGCCGGAGGTAAACACAATGGCTGGTTTTTCGGGCTTCTGGATCTGGCTTATGGCATTGGCCAGTTTGTATTCCAGGAAGCGCACTGCTTTGTTCAGGCTTTCTTCCGTCACGCCGGGGCCGCCTTCCAGCAGGTTTACCGGTATGTTTCTGCCTTTGTAATACACCAGCGCGTAGGGCAACACGGCTTTGGTAGTGCTTTCAGCCTGCCCCGGGAGGCGGAGGGAAATGGGTTGAAGCCCGTCTTTCCGGTAGGCTTCGATGCGCTGATTGATCTCCTTGACACTGCCAGCAAAAGGATCTTCAAAATCGTATTCCACAAACCCGGATTCGGAGCGAAAATCCTCCAGCATATCCGTCGTGGCGGTTTGCAAGCGCTTAAAACCCGCCGGAAATTCGCCTCCGAGCAACACTTTTACAAAAAGGACGTCATCCAGGCCGTTCAGCAATTTTCGGGTTCCGGAAGTCAGCGTGTAGCGCTTGTCGGCGGTGAGGTCGGCATATCCGTACATGGCCTGCCCCCCAACCCGGGCATTGGCCAGGATGTTGACAAAGAGGAGAATGCCCGCAATGAGAAACGACCTCAGGTAGGCGCCCCGCTCCAGGGAGGCTTTGGTCAGAGAAAGGAATAAAAAGATCAGGGACAAAAAGTAGATCAGGTCCCTGGAATCCAGCACGCCACGGCTTAGAGAGCGGTAGTGGTATTGGATACCGAGCTTTTGGATCAGGTCGTCCCCTTTGCCAACGAAAACGGGAAGCTGGCTGAAATAATCGAACCCGTTGAGCATTAAAAAACCAAGAAAAGTAGCCAGAATGAAGGCGGCTATTTGGTTGTTGGTCAGACTTGACGCCAGCATGCCGATCGCCCCGAAGACCGCCGCCAACAAAAATAGTCCAACGTAGGAACCCATGATAGCGCCGCTGTCAAGATTGCCCTTTGGAGACCCCAACTGGTAAATGGTGTAGTAATATATTGCGGTTGGGATAAGAGAAAAAAGGACCAGGGCCAGAGTGGCCAGGTATTTTCCCCCGATAATCTGCCAAAGCGTCACGGGCTTGGTGCGCAGCATTTCGATCGTTCCTTGCTGGCTTTCTTCAGCAAAGGAGCGCATCGTGATGGCCGGTAATAGCAGCAGGAAAACCAGGGGCGCGTTCTCGAAGAGCGGCTCCAGGGTGGCATAGTTGTACTCCAGGAGGCTGGATTCCGGAAAAACAAATAAGATGAGCCCCAACAGGATCAAAAAAACGGCGATCACCAGATAACCCACCAGGGAGCTGAAAAACGCGTTGATTTCTTTGAGAAAAATGGCCGGCATAGGTTTTTTTATTTCTACCAGGGTAAGATGCTATTTACCAACGGGTAAAGGGTTTCTTTGATTATAGACCACAACAGGGCGGAGCAACTGCTCCCGGAAATTGGGCTCTCCTTCCTGTAATACCGAGATCGCCCGCCGGATTTCCGGATCGTTATCGGTCCAGCGCATCAGGTTTTCCCGGGTGAAGGGGAGAATTTCCCCTGTATGCAGCGAGAGGAGGCGCTCCCGGAGCTCTTGCCTGCTCCGCTGCACTTTCCCTTTCCGGAAAGGAAGTCCAGATTCCGGGTTGTAGGCGGCTATTTCCACGGTATCGCGAAGGATCCCTTCGTAGGAAAAATAGGAAATGGGGCCGGTGATCGTCAACGGATAAAAGACGACCGAGCTCCGGTTGATGCTGTCGGCATCGATCCGCACAGCGGGTTTGCCATCCATGCAGACTCCCCAAAGCGACTCCGGAGAGAGGGTAGTGTTTTCAGCAGCGCCCAATTCCACTACGGTGACGACTCCCGATTCCGGGTTTCGAAACCAGTTCCCCCGGAGTTGCTTCCAGGAATACCCTGGTTGGTTGGCCTGGAATTGCTGAAGGGTGAGGTATACTCCATCCTTGAACTTGATCTGAGGGACATTCCGGTTTTGGCCGGGTACGCTGGTCAATGACAGGCACCCCAGGATACCGATCCATCCGATGCGCAAGCGGTCAGTTTTCATGTTGCGGTTCCTTTTGGTCTGCAGACTGGGTTAATTGGCGGAACACTGATTCCAGCGAAGAAGTTTCCTGATGCATTTCCAACAAGGTCATTTTCTGAGCAACGGAAAAATGGAAGATCTCCGGGCGCAGGTCGCGGCCTGGAGGGCCGCTAAGTTGAAATTTCCGGTCGCTGATTGCCCGCACCTTGCCCACGCCCTGAATTTTTTGCAGCAGGGAGGCGGAGACGGGTTCTGCCCATTCTGCGGTGACGATCACTTCGCCCTGGAGGCGGTTCTGCAGGTGGTCGATGGAGTCGTCGGCCACCAGTTTACCCTGGTTGATGATGAGTACCCGGTCGCACACCGCCTGTACTTCCTGCATGATGTGCGTGGAGAAAATCAGGGTTTTTTCTTTTCCTAATTGCCGGATCAGCTCGCGGATCTCGGCCAGCTGATTGGGGTCGAGGCCGGTGGTCGGCTCGTCGAGGATCAGCACTTCCGGGTCGTGCAGGAGCGCCTGAGCCAGTCCTACCCGCTGCCGGTAGCCTTTCGACAACGCGCCGATGAGCTTGTGCCGCTCCCGGGTAAGCCCGGTAAGCTCCACCAGTTCGCCGATCCGCGCCTTCGGATTCGGTATCCGGTAAAGCCGGGCGGCAAAACGGAGGAACTCCAGCACGTACATGTCCTTGTACAGGGGGTTGTGCTCCGGGAGATAGCCCAGCAGTTTCCGGGCTTCGAGGGCGTCTTCAGCAACATCCCTGCCGCAGACGTACGCTTTGCCTTCGGTAGCGGGAATATAGCCGGTAAGGATTTTCATCGTCGTCGTCTTCCCGGCGCCATTGGGGCCGAGAAAGCCGAGGATTTCTCCCGGTTTCGCTTCGAAGGTCAATTGGTCGACCGCGCGTTGCTTGCCGTAAATTTTTGTAAGCGCTTCTACTTTTACTGACATGGAGGCCTTATTTTGGGCGTCGGAACAAAACTAAGCAGAGAAAGCGAAGTTTTGTTCGTTCACATCGACAAACGAGATTTTTGGGCCTCAAATTATACCGAACATGACAAAGCCCTTGCACGCGAAAATCCGGAAAATCGACGTATTCCCGTTGAACATTCCGCTTTCCGAACCTTTTGTGATCTCCCTGGAAACCATCACCCATGCCGAAAACATTCTCGTGCGTATCACCGCCGACAACGGAATAGAGGGATACGGCGAATGCAGCCCTTACCGCCGCATTGCAGGGGAAACCCAGGCCAGCGGGTTGGCGGTAGCTCCTTTACTCGTCAACGCCCTTACCGGTAAGAACCCTTTGGAGATCAAGTCCTGCATACAAGCTATGGACCTGGCCATTGCAGGCAACCGATGTATCAAAAGCGCGTTCGACCTGGCCCTGCACGACCTGGCAGCCCGCCTGCTCGATATTCCACTTTATCAATACCTGGGAGGGCAAAACGCCAAACCCTTGCACACCGACATGACCGTGAGTATGCTGGCGCAGGAAGAAATGGCGAAGGCGGCCCTCCGGTTTAAGTCAAATGGGTTCCCGGCGATCAAGCTCAAACTGGGCGGCGGTTTTCCGATTGATGTGGAGCGGGTAAAAGCGGTGCGCGAGGCGATCGGACCCGACCTTCCCATCCGGGTCGACGCCAATCAAGCCTGGGATCTGCCCACCGCTATCCGGGTGTTACATGCGATTGCGCCCTTCGATATTCAGTTTTGCGAACAACCCATCGCTGCCCACGCTTATCTCGACTTGCCCTACCTCCGCCAGCAGAGTCCCATCCCGATCATGGCCGACGAGTCGCTGTTCGACCATATCGACGCTGCCCGGCTAATCCGCCTGCAAGCCTGCGACCTGTTCAATATCAAGCTATCGAAAGCCGGAGGCATCCACCACGCCGTGAAGATCGTCCACCTGGCCGAAGCGGCCGGCATTACCTGCCAGGTCGGCTGCTTCTCCGAGACCCGGATCGGCATGAGCGCCCTGGCGCATGTTGCCCTTGCTTTCGACAATATCCGCTATTTCGACCTCGACGCCCCACTCATGCTTTCCGAAGACCCGGTGGTTGGCGGACTGGAATACCATACCGGAGGCCGGGTTACCGTACCGGATAGTCCGGGCATCGGCGCTGTGCCAGATGAAGCATTTATCATGGAGTTGGAAAAAATCAGGTTATTTCGCTAAACAACGCTTTCTCAATAATTACATTATTGTACATTTGCGTAATGAAAAGTGCTGTTTCCATTTTACTCGCCCTGCTCATCTTGGCCGTTTCGGCTAAGGATGGCTTGTATTGGGCGGGGTTTAAAATGAATCAGCGTTATATTTCCAGCGAGTTGTGTATCAATTGGGACAAACCGGAGTTGAATTGCGCCGGGTCCTGCTTTCTCAATAAAGTAATCAAAGACGCGAAGGAGAAGGAGTCGGAAGGCGGAGCGGCGCTTCAAGTCCCCGCATTCAAGCAATTGCTCCTCTTTTTTCAAACAGACGTATTTCAGCTGCCCGTTCTTCTTCGCCGTCCATCCATTCTCCATCCGGTGATTTCCGCCTTTTGGGCGCAATTTGATCCGGCATCTATCTTTCAACCTCCCAAAGGGTAAGCGCGCTCTGTAACTTATCCTAACTTCCTTTTTTAACAAGTTTGTTTTTTCCACATGGCAAGAAGACTTCTTGTGCTTGCCGTGTTTCTTTTAGCAGGAGTTGAAAAAAGCGTGGGTTGCGATGCATGCGGATGCAGCGCTATGGGTTCCGGAGTCGGGTTAATGGCGGCGTTTCGCCAAAATTCCCTGGGGCTTCAATACCACTACACGCCTTTTTCCTCGGCATTGGAACACGCGCACGGCGCCCGCGATTATTTCCACACGATGGAGACGGTATTTCGTTTTCACCTGGCTACCCGGTTCAAAGGACAACTCAACCAGCCCTACCGGCTGAACGTGCGGCGTCACCCCGGAGAAAACCAATCTCTGGGCGGATTTGGCGACACCCGCCTTTCTCTGAGCTATGCGTTGTTGGACCAAAAACCGCTGGGGAAAAAAGCTACACTCTACGTCGAAGCCGGACTGGGGGTCAAAGCGCCCACTGGCGTCTACGACGAAACCCTGCTCAACAAAAACCTGCCCGAGAACTTCAACACCGGTCTCGGCGCATGGGGCGGAATCTTCCAGACCAATATCGGTATTAACCTAAAAAACTCGGGCGTTGCCCTATCGGGCAATTACCAATCCAACTGGATACCGGAAGGCAAATACCAGTTTGGCGACCAATGGTCGGGGCAGGTGTACTCGTTTCACCAATTCTTTGCCGGCAGCAGGCTCAAAGTCACCCCCTATGCCGGAGGCGCTGCGGAATGGGTGGCCCAGGACCGTCAGGCCGATGGGAAATATGCTCCTGCGACCGGAGGCAGCGGCGTGTTTTCCGCGGTGGGATGTAACCTCCAGGCTGGGAATTGGCTCTTCGGAGGCAGTTTTTTAACCCCCATTAAACAACAGTATTCCAACGACGAAGTAAGGGCTAAGGGCCGTTTCTCCCTTCAATTTGCACGAATTTTTTAACACCCAAAATGTTTGATCATATGAAAAACAAGCTTTTTTTCCTGCTCGCTTTCCTCGCTTTAGGTTTCGCTTCCTGCGAAAAAGAATCGGAATCCAAAGAACCCGGAACCATCGACATTAACTTCGACAACGTGGCGATCGTCAACGGGACCCAGACCCAGCTTTCCATGGCTACGGCAGGTAGTACTGCCTATCCCTACACCAATGGAATGAGCCAAACGTTTAATGTTACGCTGCTCAGGTATTTCATTTCAGCCATCGAACTCTCCGGCCCGAACGGAGAATATTTTAAAGACGAAGTATCCGTCAGTGCTGCCGGTTCCAAAGGGTATTACCTCATCGACGAGAGCAAATCGGCATCTCAGTACGTCACGCTGAACGATGTTCCTGCCGGCGAATACAACAAACTGACCTTTACCGTGGGCGTGGATTCCACTGGAGTCGTCGACGGCGCTGCCGGCGGAATGCTCGACCCGGCGACGAACAAGATGTTCTGGAACTGGAATTCGGGGTATATCGCCGTGAAATTTGAAGGACAATCCCCGGTTTCCAACAGCGGGATTACCGGATCCGAGTCCTTGGCCGCTGGAGCGGCCAACGGCATCGTTTATCACGTAGGCGGCTGGAAAAACCAACCCGGCACTGCCTTTGTCTACAACAACAAACGCTTGAGCTTCACCTTCGACACCAGCGTCAAGGTAGACAAAGACCGCAATCCCGAAGTCCACATGTTGTTTGACATGCTCAAGCTCTTTAAAGGAACGAAAACGATCGACTTTACGGGCAACCACAACGTACATAAGCCCGCCGACGGTGTCGATGTGGCGAATAACATCCCTGCTGCATTCTCCTTCGACCACGTGCATCAATAAGAATTACTTGTGCCTTAAATTACCGGCGTCTCCTCATTGAGGAGGCGCCCTTTAAAGGTATTACAAATGAAAAAAAGCTGGATCATCTCCGGGGTGTTTTTTTTTGCTTTAACTGCCTGCACAAAAGAAGATGCAGAAATCAACACCTACCGGTTTGAAAAACCGCCCCATTTCCCGGAGCCAACTTATACATTCCATAAGAACCCCATAACCAAAGAGGGTGTAGAGCTGGGAAAAATGCTTTTCAACGACCCGTTGCTCTCCCGGGACCAGTCGGTGGCCTGCTCCAACTGCCATGCCAAAGGAACTGCATTCACCGATCCGCAGCACGCACTCAGCCTGGGAGTGGAGGAAAGGCAAGGGACGCGCAACGCGCCTTCTATTGCCAATATGGCGTTCATGAAAGAATTCATGTGGGACGGCGGGGTGATTCACCTGGATTTCGCTCCCCCAAACGCCATCGAAAACCCCCTGGAAATGGACGAAACCCTGGAAGCCGTTATTCGCAAACTCAACCGGCACGGTTCCTATCCGGGGTTGTTCAAAAAAGCTTTCCCGGAACTCGACACCATAACGACGCCCTATCTCCTGTATGCGCTTTCCCAATACCAGGCCATGCTGGTTTCCGCCAGTTCCGCCTACGATCAATACCAGTTGGGCAAAGGAAGCCTGACGGAAGAAGAGCGCCAGGGGCTTGATCTGTTCAAGGCCAAATGCGCTACTTGCCATAGCGGCGCGCTGTTCACCAATCAGGACTATGCCAATAACGGTCTCGACACCGTTTTTCCCGACCTGGGCCGCGCCCGGATTACCGAAAGCGACGCCGACCTGGGCAAATTCAAAGTGCCCAGCTTGCGCAATGTAGCCCTTACCGCTCCCTATATGCACGACGGCAGGTTTAAAACCCTGGAAAACGTGCTGGATCACTACGCTGCCGGAGTAAAATCCTCCCCTACCTTGGCCCGGGAATTGAGCGGAGGCAAGGGACAGCTTGGCATTCCTTTGACTCCCCAGGAAAAGCGTCAGCTCATCGCTTTTCTAAAAACGCTTACCGACTACGCGTTTTTGATGGATCCCCGGTTTTGAAACCGCCTCAAGGAAAGAGGTTGTTGTCCGCCGACGGACGGTATGGCCTGTTGGTTTTGGGAAAAGTGTTATCTTCCCAACAGTTTCCTAAAAAGGATGCCCATACTTTTGCCCGAAAAAACAACGATCATGAAAATCACCATCGAGCGCGTGGCCGCCATCATCGCGGCCCTGATCCTCCTTCAAACCCTGTACTTCAAATTTTCTGCCCACCCCGACAGCGTGCTGCTGTTTAGCACCCTGGGCATGGAACCCTATGGCCGTATTGGTATCGGGGTAGGCGAACTGATCGCCGCCGGACTTCTGCTCTGGCCCCGCACCAGCGGTATCGGCGCGGTGTTAGCGCTGGGACTCATGAGCGGCGCTATTTTCTTCCACCTCACCAAGCTTGGCATCAACCACAACGGGGACGGCGGCATGTTGTTCGGCCTGGCAGTAGCTGTTTTTGTGTGCGCCCTGTACATAGCATGGGTTAAGCGGAAAACGATTCCGATAGTCGGGGGTTGGGTTTAGGTGTTGAGTGGGTGAGTCGCGTTGCATCGTGCATATGGTTCGCTCGAGCACCCAACTGGGGGCGGATAAAGACATCAAGAGTGTATGTGCGGACTTGCAACAGCACGCCCGCCTGGCCCTGGAAAACTTCGGCCGCAAATGGGATGGGAAGTACCGGAAGATCCGCCCTATATGGGAAGCTGCCTGGCTGGAATTAATGGCCTTTATGGATTTCAATGAGCACATCCGCCGGATGGTCTATACGACCAGCCCGGTGGAAACGTGGCACCGGGTGCTGCCCAAGGCGACCAAAGCAAAGGGTGTTTTTGTTTCCGAAGATGCCTTTCAGAGTAAGCAAAAAAATTGACACGGTTTATTGAACAATCTTAATGTTTTCAGCTACCCCACTTCGCAACTTCATTACTTCGCAACTTCGTAACTTCGCAACTTCGTAACTTCGTAACTTTACCCCCCATGAAAACCCTCTCTCTTGGCGATCAAGCCCTGCTCCTGCAATTCGACCAGCGCATCGACCCGGCGGTGCGGGCGGAGGTAGCGGCATGGGAAACCCGAATCCGGGAGGCGGATATTCCCGGGGTGTTGTATTTTATCCCGGCGTTTTGCTCGCTGACGGTAGGCTTCGATCCGCGCGTCTGGACCGCTGAAGCGCTGACAGACAGGATAATAGCCCTCAGCGCCGGGGACGGCGTTGCCCATCCGGAAATCCCCAGTAAGTTCTGGAGGATTCCGGTGTGCTATGAAACGCCCTATGCGTGGGACCGGGAGGATCTGTGCGCCCAAACCGGGCTCGACTGGCCCGAAATCGTCGCCCTGCATACCGGATCGGTATACCAGGTGTTTATGATGGGCTTTTTGCCGGGCTTTGCTTATTTAGGTATCTTGCCGGAGGCGTTGGCATGCCAGCGCAAAGCTGTTCCGCGGGCCAGCGTGCCGGAGGGCGCCGTGGGACTGGCGGGGCGGCAGACCGGTATTTACCCGCTGGCTTCGCCCGGAGGGTGGCAGATAGCGGGATGGTGCCCGGTACCGGTTTTCTCCCCCCGCAGCGAGTATCCGTTTTTATTTCAGTCTGGAGACCAGGCACAGTTTTATTCCATTTCGGCGGAGGAATGCGCAAATTGGAAACGCCGGGTTCAAGACGGGATCTTTGATCCAACCTTGCTTTATGGCTGAACCGATTTTTCTGCACTTCATCAAACCCGGTCTGCACACCACCGTCCAGGACGAAGGCCGGCCGGGCTTTCAGGCGTTCGGGGCGCCGGTATCAGGGGCGTTGGACCGGGAGTCGGCCCGGGCAGTGAACGAACTGGTAGGCAACGCCCCCGGCGTGCCGGTGCTGGAAATCACCCTCCTGGGGCCGGAAATCCGCTTCGAAGGCGCCGCCCAGATCGCCCTTACAGGCGCCGACCTGGGCGCCCTGCTCGATGGGGCGCCCGCGCCCCGCTATACAACGTTGGCGGTCCGGGAGGGCCAAACCCTCGCGTTTGGAAAGCCCGTTCAAGGCTGCAGAGCCTACCTGGCCGTTGGCGGCGAATGGATGGTCCGCTCCTGGCTGCACAGCGCGAGCGCCGCCCCATTTGCAGGCGCCACCCTCACCCCCGACAGCCTCCCCCGAAAAGGAAGCCGGCTAGCCATCCAGCCCAACCCCTGGATCGAACCCCAGTCCTGGCCCCGCGAACAACTACCCGATTGGAGCGAAACGCCCCGCATCCAGGTCGTACCCGGACCGGAATTCGAGCGTTTTCCACCCCTGGCAATCGCGCATTTCTTCGGAAGGCTCCACCGCATTGCCCCACAATCCAACCGCATGGGCTACCGCTTCCAAGACCCTCTGCCAGGAATAACGAACCCATCCCTGACGGAAATCATCTCCTCCGGCATCGTGCCCGGAACCATCCAGGTCACCCCATCCGGCCACCCCATCCTCCTGCTGGCCGACGCGCAAACCACCGGCGGCTACGCCCGAATCGCCGTAGCGCTTTCCCGAGAGCTCGGTCGCCTGGCACAGCTCAGGCCAGGGGATGGGGTTTGGTTTCAGTTGGCGGGGTAGTAAAGTTGCGACGTTGCGACGTTGCGACGTTGCGACGTTGCGGAGTTGCGGGGCAGGCCTCGGAGAGGCCCAACGTTTGTAGCCCAAAGCCCGGAAACCCGCCTCCGCCCATCGCTCGTTCAAGTCTGCCGACTTGAATGTTTATCGGCACGTCTCTGACGTGCGTAAGGGAGTGATAGGTTGCGAAGTTGCGAGGCCGGAGCCTCTACGAGGTACAAGGCACGAGGCAGGAGCCTCGCGCCTGTTTGCCTTGCGCCAGTTTGCCTTACGCCTTACGCCTTAAACCCTTAACCCTTACCCCTCATTCGCCTAAAATTTCTATAAAATTCCCCCGCCATCCCTATCTTTGGGATTGTGCAATCTATTACATAAAAAACAACCCAACATGCAGGCAAACACAAAAACATCGCTTCGGGCGGCAGATAACATCCGCATTTTGGCGGCGGCCATGGTAGAGAAAGCCAAATCCGGTCACCCTGGCGGGCCTATGGGCGGTGCGGATTTCATGCATATTCTGTATTCGGAGTTCCTTCAGTATGACCCGGAAGATATGGCCTGGCCGCTTCGCGACCGCTTTTTTCTCGACGCGGGGCATATGTCGGCCATGCTCTATGCGGGGCAGGCCCTGCTGGGCAATTTCAGTCTGGAAGACCTCCGGCATTTCCGGCAGTGGGGCTACCCTACCCCGGGCCACCCCGAGCTCGACGTTGCCCGCGGCATTGAAAACACCTCCGGACCGCTGGGGTTGGGCCATACCTTTGGCATCGGCGCGGCCATCGCCGAGCGCTTCCTGGCAGCCCGGTTTGGGGAAACGGTTGCGCACAATACCTATATCTACATCTCCGACGGCGGCGTGCAGGAGGAGATCTCCCAGGGCGCAGGGCGGCTTGCCGGCCACCTCGGACTGGGGAATATCGTCATGTTTTACGACGCCAACGACATCCAACTCTCCACCGAGGTAGATGAAGTGACCAGCGAAGATACTGCCAAAAAATACGAAGCCTGGGGCTGGCACGTGCTGACCATCGCCGGCAACGACCACGACGCCATCCGCGCCGCGCTTAAAGCGGGTATCGAAGAAACCGCACGCCCAACCCTCATCATCGGAAAAACCATCATGGGCAAAGGCGTGGTGCTCGAGGACGGCGCCAACTACGAAGGACAGGTGGAGCTCCACGGCAAACCCCTGGGCGAGTCCAAAGCCTCTTTTGCCAAAACCATAGAAAGCCTCGGCGGCGACCCCGCCAACCCTTTCCAGGTCTTCCCGGAAGTAGCCGCCTTCTATAAAGACGTGGTAGCGGAAAAAACGGCTGCAGCCAAAGCCCGCAAAGCGGAATTCGGCGCCTGGGAAGCCGCTAACCCCGCGCTTGCGGCCAAGCTGGAGCAGTTTTTTGCAGGCACATTGCCCAATCTCAAATGGGAAGACATCCAGCAGGCGCCCAACAACGCCACCCGCAACGCCTCCGCTACGGTGTTGTCGTACCTGGCCGACCACGTCGACAACCTGATCGTCGCTTCGGCCGACTTGTCCAACTCCGATAAGACCGACGCGTTTCTAAAGAAAAAAGCCCCCTTCAAGCGGGGCGACTTCTCCGGCGCCTTCCTGCAGGCCGGCGTTGCCGAACTCACCATGGCGGCGGTAGCTACGGGCATGGCCCTGCACGGGGGCGTCATCCCTGCCTGCGCGACGTTCTTCGTGTTTTCCGACTATATGAAGCCCGCCATCCGCGTCGTGGCGCTCATGGAGCAGCAGGTGATCTTCATCTGGACCCACGACGCTTTCCGCGTCGGGGAAGACGGCCCCACCCACCAGCCGGTGGAGCAGGAAGCGCAGATCCGCCTCCTGGAAAGCCTGCAAAACCACTCCGGCCACAATAGCTTCCTGGCGCTGCGCCCCGCCGACGCCCAGGAAACCACCGCGTGCTGGAAACTGGCTTTGGAAAACCGCCACAGCCCGAGCGGACTGATCCTCTCCCGCCAAAACGTGAAAGACGTGCCCGCCCTGCCCGGCAGCACCCGCTATGCCGACGCGCAATGCGCCGCGCAAGGCGCCTACATCGTCCAGGATTGCGACGGTACGCCCGATGTAGTCCTGGTGGCCAACGGATCGGAAGTCAGCACCCTCGTCGCCGGCGCCGAGCTGCTTCGCGCCAACCACGGACTTAAGCTCCGCATCGTCTCCGCGCCCAGCGAGGGGTTGTTCCGCAACCAACCGGCAAGCTACCAACACGACGTACTCCCCTCCGGCATCCCCACCTTCGGGATGACCGCCGGCCTCGCCATCAACCTGCGCGGCCTCGCCGGCCCGCACGGAAAAGTCTGGGGGCTGAACCACTTTGGCTACTCCGCGCCCTACACGGTGCTGGACGAGAAGTTTGGATTTACGGCGGAGAACGTAGAGAAGGAGGTGCTGGCCTATTTGGGCAAATAGCATCGCATCCGCAGGATGCGGATAGCATAAAAAAAGCCCCGGGATGTTGCACCCGGGGCTTTTAACCCTTTATCGTGTTCATGCCGGCCTAAGCCGGATAAAACCCATAGGCAAGATTAGTACCGGTTGTTACCGCCGCCACGATTGTAACCGCCGTTTCCGCGGTCTTCGCGAGGTTCAGCCACTTTCACCACGATGGTTCTGCCGTCCAGCTCGCTGTCGTTGAGTTCAGCGATTGCTTTGCGGGCCTCCGTGTCGTTGGGCATTTCGACAAAGCCAAACCCTTTGGAACGGCCAGTCATTTTGTCGGTAATTACATTGGCGGAGGTAACTTCGCCAAATGCTTCGAACGTTTCCCGAAGGTCGTCCGACTGAGTATCAAAACTCAGTTTTGCTGCAAAAATGTTCATTGTACAAAAAAATTGAAATAAAAAAACACGAGAACTCCCTTTTCAGGGCATCATTTGCAGGAAAAAAGTTGACAAAAGAGGCAAGGAAGAAAACTGAAGACAGGAAACCGGTTGAAACAACCTTAGCTTGCAAAACTGATGTAAAACGAATTCCTCAACAAAAATAATGCGCCACTTTGGAGCGCTCATAAGAATAACGATACAAAGGTAACACTTTTCTGCATACGTCCAAATTTTTAAAGGATTTGTTTTCCGCGATCCAGGGTTCTCCGGCGCTGAGGTGTTCGACCCGCTGAAAATATGAACGCTTCTCCCCTTTACACCCCAGGCTTCCGGAATGGAAAGCCTGGGGACGGGGTGGCAGGAGGTTTGGGAATTACTTGGGCCATACGCAAGCGATCGGAGCCCTGCGTCCACGCCAGAAGGCATAAAGGGATTATAATCCCAGGCCTTTTATGGGCGGTAAATCTTCCCTTTCTTATTGAGGAAGAAAAAAGTGACGGGGTGAAAGGGGATTTAACATTTTTTTGGAAAATCTGCTTGCTGCCTGGACAGGATTTAGAGATGTAGCTCGGATTTTCAATCCGAGATCGTTCCCCGGAATTGAATTCCGGGAAGCCTGGCGATGGGGGATTGTTTGGGCGTTAAGGGGTTAAGGCGTGAGCGTACAATCACCTAGCCACTTAGCCACCTAATCACTTACTCATTGTCTGAACACGATTTACGGGATTAAAGGATTGACAGGATGAAGCTCGGATTTTTAATGGGCGTTGGGGCCATCCTCCTTCCTTCGTCCATCGTTAACCGTCCACTGTTAACCGTCTACCGTTGCTTATTGTCTGAACACGATTTGCAGGATGTAAGGATTGACAGGATGGGGGGAAACGTTTATATTGACTGGAAAAAAGCTTGATCCTGGTTTTTACGCTTAATGGAAGAACAGAATGAACGGGAACCTCAATAACCTAACGCGCAAAATCATTGGATGCGCCATGCAGGTGCACAACACGCTCGGAAGCGGCTTTCAGGAGGTCATTTATCAGCGGGCGCTGGCCATTGAAATGCGGTTAGCAGGCCTCGCTTTTCAACGGGAAATGGCGATGCCTATTTTTTACAGGGAAGAACCCATCGGCAGCCGGCGGGTGGATTTCTTTGTAGAACAAGCCGTAATGGTCGAACTAAAAGCCATCGAGAAAGTTGAAGACGTCCACAAAGCCCAAGCCATCAATTACCTGGAGGCCTATCACATCGCCGATGGCTTATTGATCAATTTTGGAGGGCAGAGCCTTGAATTCAAACGGCTTTACAACAAAAAACTGATTTCCCCAACAGGCAATCCTTTGAATCCTTGAACCATTACGAATTCAATCTTTGCATTTCCATCCTGTCCATCCTTCAATCCTGTGCATCGTGTTCGGACAAGAAGTGGGTGGCTAAGTGATTAGGAGGCTCAGTGATTGCAGGATCAAGGCTAAAACGCCTGCTCTACCTAATTTAAGAAAAAGTCAAGGAATCCCCAGGATAGGGGTTGAGCATCTACCGTTGCTCATTGTCTGAACACGATTTACAGGATTAAGGGGATTACCAGGATGGGGTAAACTTTTTAAATTGACAGAAAAAGAGCTTGATCCTGGTTTTTTTAAGATTCATGGAAGAGCAGAATGAACGGAAACATCAATGACCTAACGCCCAAAATCATTGGATGCGCCATGCAGTATTGAAAATCCGAGCTACATCCTGTCCATCCTTACATCCTGAAAATCGTGTTCAGACAAGCAAGCAACGCTCCGCAAGCAGAAAATCCCACCCCTGCCTGCTAAAACATTGCCCAGCATCCCGGAATCCAATTCCGGGAAACATCTTCGGATTGAAAATCCGAGCTACATCCTGTCCATCCTTAAATCCTGAAAATCATGTTCAGACAAGCAAGCAACGCCCCGCAAGCAGGAAATCACACCCCTGCCTGCAAGACATTGCCCAGCATCCCGGAATTCAATTCCGGGGAACGCCTTCGGATTGAAAATCCGAGCTACATCCTGTACATCCTTCAATCCTGCAAATCGTGTTCAGACAACAAACAACTCGAGAAAGGCAAACGGTAAACGTGGACGCGTTGTAACAGAGCGACCTGACGCCCCTCCCCCCACTTTTTTCCGCCTTTTTCTCCCTTTTCTTCCGTATGTTTATGTCACCTTGATCGGATTAATTCCGAATAGGGAACGTGACATGCCCCAACGCGAAGCGGACGAAGCCATTATACGCATGCTCCTGTCGGGCGATCCCGGTGTGGCGGATAAGGCGTTAGCGGAGCTGATCGGACGGAATATGGACCGGGTGGAGATGATCGTGTGGATTGGAGGGCGGCACGACGCGCACGACGCGCTTTCGATTGCCCACGATGCGGCGATGGATCTCCTCAGCCTGGTGCGGGAGGGGAAGTTTGACCCCGAAAAAGGGGAGCTGGATGCGCTGTATTACCGCATCGCCAGAAATAAATGGCTCGACGAGCTCGATCACCGGCTGCGGCGCGGTAAATATGAAACGGTATTTGATGAAAACCTGACCTATACCCACCCAAAACCTTTTAGCCCGGTTGAAGATCAGTTATTTTGGGAAGAGCGAAAAGCCCTTGTCCATAAAGCCCTCCTGGAAATGGGGCCCACTTGTTTTGACCTGTTTTTCAGGATCTATTTCGAAGGCATGAAACTGAAACAGCTCACGATCGAGTTGAACGCTTCTGAGGACGCCCTGAAACAACGGCACAAACGGTGTAAGGAGAAAATGAAAAAGTTAATCCAACAAGACCCAAGAAAAGCGTGAGTAACCGGGTAGAACTGGAAGATATTCTCGACGATGCGGCCCGTTATGTCCGTGGGGAGATGGATGACGAGGAGCGCAGCTTTTTCGAGGAACTGGTCGATCGCCACCCCCACCTCCGCGAAGACCTCCGCCTTATGCAGCTCGTCCATGAGGGGTTGAAATCGATGGAAGCGCGCCCCGCCGCCAAAGCGGCGCCCGTATGGAGCAAGCCCTGGGTCATTGCCGTTCTGGCCTTGCTGGGCGCCGGGCTGATCGGCGCCATCGCCTGGGCTATTTTCTTCCAACAGGGAAAACAAACGGACAGGGATTCCAATTCCGCCGTTCAGGTGGAAGGGGAAAGGCGCGCAGACGAGTACATTCAATTCAGGCAGCTAGGAGACGAAAACGCCGCGCTCGACGCGGAGATCGGGTACGCCGTGCAGTGGACTCCCGATGGACAACTCGCTTTCGCCGGCGCCCTGGCAGGCGGCGACGGGCAAGCACCGGAGCATCCGCTGAGCAACGCGCTGTTTGGCACGTACGACGGCGACGCGGGGGCGTTTACGATGCTGAAAACCTTTGGAGAAAAAGGCCAGGACGACCGCGCTCTCGGCATCGCCGCCGACAGCAGGGGCGACCTCCTGGTCTGCGGGCGCATCGGCGATCAGGCCCTGGTCGGCAACCGGCGCATCCGAACGGCAGGGACGGACGACGCAGGCAAGCACGATTTTTTCATCGCCAAATTTAGCCCGGCAGGTACGCTGCGGTGGATTCGCCACCAAGGCGGCACCCGGGACAAAGACAGACAGACCGGCCGCAATCAGGCCATCGCCGTAGCCGCCGGTCCGGGCGACGAGGTCGTGGTAGCCGGCAACTACATCGGGTCGCCCACCGTGGAAGGTAAAAAATTGCCCTCCGGCGGCCCCAATGAGGAGCTGTTTCTTGCCCAATATGCGCCCTCCGGCGAGCTCCTGTGGATCCTAACGGCCACGTGCAACTATATGATCACTCCCAAAGACGTGAACGCCGACGCAAAGGGCAATGTCTATGTCTGCGGCGCCTTTGGCCACCACAACCTCGGCGGGTTCGCGGTGTTTGAGCAGGACACCCTCTACAGCTACGGCGGCAAAGACCTCTTCCTCGCCAAATACAGCCCGGAAGGGAAGCTGCTTTGGGTGCGGCAGGCGGGTTCGGCGCTCCGCGAAAACGGTTACGATATGGCCAACCACCTGGCTATCGGCCCCGACGGCCGCGTCACCATCACCGGAATATTTCAGGGGGAAGCCCGCTTTGGGAGTCAAACGCTGGTCTCCAGCGGCGGCATGGACCTCTTCGCGGCCCAGTACCTCCCCAACGGCGATCTCGCCTGGGCGCGCCAGGCCGGCGGCAAAGAGGGCAGCGGACCCCATCTCGAGCAGGGGTTTGCCGTCGCGACCGACCGCTGGGGCGCCGCCTACGTCACCGGCGCTTTTGCCGGCGAAGCCCGGTTCGGCAGCGAAGTCCTCCGCACCACCGGCGCGTACAATTTCTTCCTCGCCAAATATAGCCCGCAAGGCCGGCTGGAATGGGCTATCTCCTTCCTGCCCGGAGCCGATTTCCTCCGCGCCGAAGGCCGGGGCATCGACATCCACTCCAACGGCAGCATCGCCGTGACCGGCGCCTTTGCAGGGTCTATCCAAATCGGCGATACCGTGCTGAAAAGCAAGGGCAAGGAAGATTTCTTCCTGCTGCTGTTTAATGAAAACGGGGATCTGATCTCGGCGAGGGCGTTGAGGGGGTGAGGCGTTGGGCGTAAGGCTTGAGGCGTAAGGCCTCGGAGAGGCCCAACGTTTGTAGGCCCAACGTTTGCAACCGAAAACCACCCTTACCCATCGCCCAACGCTCGTTCAAGTCTCCAGACTTGAATGCCTATCGGCACGTCTCCGACGTGCGGGAGGAGTGGGAAGGGGCAATTCGTTCGAGGCAGAGCCTCGAATTAGAGTGAGTCCGAGGCGGAGCCTCGAATTAGAGTGAGTCCGAGGCAGAGCCTCGAATTAGAGTGAGTCCGAGGCGGAGCCTCGAATTAGAGTGAGTCCGAGGCGGAGCCTCGAACTAGAAGTCTGTGGGCGGAGCCTCGAACTAGAAGTCTGTGGGCAGAGCCTCGAACTAGAAGTCTGTGGGCGGAGCCTCGAACTAGAAGTCTGTGGGCAGAGCCTCGAACTAGAAGTCTGTGGGCGGAGCCTCGAACTAGAAGTCTGTGGCGGAGCAGCAAGAAATCACGCTACTCCGTTACTTCGCTACTTCGCTACTCTTCTTCCCTCCTTCCAAAACCAGCACCCAATCGTTGCCAGGGGCGGGCGCTCCGGGAGGGTCGAACGATTGGATGGCGTGGTTATCGACGCGGCCGATGCGGCGCAGGCGGCCGGTGCGGGGGTCGAACCAGGATGCGCGCACGGTTTCGCCGGGCAGTTTGCCCATGGCGATGCGCAGGGTGCGCCCGGTGTAGGTGTATACCAGGGCATGGCCTTTGCCGCTCAGGGCGGCCAAATGCGCGTAGCGTTCTCCCTGGGCGCCTTTGGCGATCAGGCTTTGATCGGGCGACAGGGTGGCGAAGTTGTTGGACAACATTAGTTTTTTCAACCAGTGCATTTGCCGGGCGCCGGGGGCATTGAGGGCTTCAGGCCAGTATTCCCGGGCGCCGTAGGATGGGGTGTCTCCCGGTCGGTAAAATTGCATCACGGCATTGTGGCCGTAGGTATGGCCGAAAGCTCCCGAGAACGCCGCCCAATAGGCATAGCGCCGCGCATCGGCGTCCGTCCAGTAGGGTTGAAGGGTATCGTGGAGGCCTTGCGGGATGCCTTCGTAGGAGGGTTCGCCGTCGAGGCTGGGCTTGACGGGCGTACGGCGGTAATCCGCTTCCATGTACTTCCAGTTGTCTTCGCCGTAGGCCAGGGCAGTATCGTCCTGGTCGTAGCGGCGGTGACCCGACTGAAACATGTTGAACGAAAGCCAGTCCGCGTCGTGAAACCAGGCAGAAGACTGCGTCCGGCCAAAGGGGTGAAAACTGATCAGCTTGGCGGGATCTGCCTGGCGCAACGCACGGCCCAGTGCCTGCCAAACCCGCATGGAATCCGTGCCCCGGATATCTCCTCCGTTGAGCCAGATGACGTTGTTGCGCTCCCGGTAGCGCTTGCCCAGCCAGTCGCCGTAAGCCGCTGCGGATTCGGCCGATACCAGCCCGGCTTTCACGTTAGACCCCCACACCGGCACTAACGCCAGGTATATCCCTTTGCGCTCCGCCAGCTGAAGGATATAATCGACATGATCCCAGTAATCGTAGGCCAGAGCGTCGTCAAAATTGCTCCCGGGAGTAACAAGAGGTTCAGCAATCTGGCGGCCAACCAGCGCCGAATCGCCATACGCGTTGGCCGAATTCCGGATATCGTGGATCAGCATCACCTGGATCACGTTAAACCCCTTTCTCCGGCGGTCTTCCAGATAGCGCTCCGCCTCCTCCCGGGTCAGTTTCTTAAATAAGAGCCACCCGGTGTCGCCTAGCCAAAAAAAGGGTTTCCCGTTCGCACCGGCAAGGTGGCGCTGGTCGTCCGACACCCGAAGGGAAGGCAACTTCTGAGCCTGGGCCGGGGAAAGTGCGGAGAAGAACAGGCATAAAAGCCCTGGCAGGAGAAACCGAAAGTTGTTCATTTGGTGTCAAAGTTTGGGTAAAGAGATAGCCAAATCCGCCATAAGGTGAATGTATCTCTTTGCGGAATGTTATCCAAGGAAAAGGCCTTGGGCCGGTCCTGAAAATCTATCAAACCCCGCAACTACCAAAAAAATTACATTTTTCATCGCGGAGAAAGAACGGCCTTATATACAGGCTCCAGGAACTACCCTCTTTCTCCCATTTTTGCATAAAAACCTGCGCAGTACAGGAAAAAAATCTATTTTGGAAAAATAATCACGTTTTCAAAGCAACCCTGAATGCCCCTATATGAGCATACAAGCCCTTTTCTCCATTCCATGTAATGCCGGTTTTGTTTGCTTTCCACGCGCATTGCCCGCAACAAAAATCAAATACGGGATAGTCAAACCTTTGGCTCTTCTGGCGGCGTTTTTCTGCAGCGCTACCTTCCTGGGCGCCCAGGAAGAGCATCCGGTCATTGTCCTGGCTACCGAAGGAAAGGTGGCCTATCAATCATCCGATTCGTCGGAAGCGCAAAACATTGCTACCGGAGCCGTACTCAAACTGCAAGGAAGCATTATCCTGAATAAGAAAGAACACGCCACTCTATTTTGCAATGGCCAATTTCGCCAGGTGGAAGGTGATCAAACCGTTGCCCTGAAAACGATCTTTCCCGAATCCGATGGACTCGTCCCTATGAATTTCGACGCGAGCTTTGGAGATTACGTCATGGCGGCAGTAAGCATGGCGGCCAGCCCTGAAAACACTACGGATAGCTGGACAGCCCTTAGAACGACTAAAGGCACGGGCGACGGATGGAGCTCCATTAAGACCAAAGGCACGGGCGATGGTTTTGCTTCCATAAAAATTAAAGGAACCGGCGACGGGAGGAGTGAGATCAATGCCACCGCGCCCGCAACCCAGCCCTTCAGAACTACAAAGGCAACAGGCGATGGATGGGGTGGAAAAGGAACAGGGATCCACGCGATCATGCCTTATGGAAAAGTCCGGTCAGGGAAAAAAGTGTTTCAATGGTCCAAACCGCAAGGGAACCCATTATTTAAACTGGAAATTAAAAACAGCGAGGGGGCTGTCGTTTTGGACACCCTGGCGCAGGACACTTTCCTGGTCCTGGAATCCGCTGCCGAACCATTTAAACAGGGCGCCCGTTATGAGTGGAGGGTAACCGTTTCGGACGATTCAACGACGGCTTCCGACGTCATGTTTTTTGAGGTCGGCGATCCGGCAGCCGAGCAGGAAGCCCTTCAGTCTGCCGAAAAAGCGCCTTTGTTCCAGGAAAGCACAGAAGAGGTGCGCAACCTCATGCGGGCTGTAGCACTGGAGCGGGGCGGGTGGTATGAGGAATCATCGAAACTGTATCTCAACCTCCAAAAATCCGAATCCAAAAACAACATGATCCGGCTGATGCACGCCGCATTCTGGATGCGGCAAGGACTAAAGCCTTTAGCAGAAAGTGTATTTTCAGGAAAATAGGGGACTATTATACTTTATTGTAATAGGTTTTGCCCATTCTGGAATGGATTTTCCCTTAAGGGGATCAAGGGGCATTAGAAGTAAAGGCTCATAACCTTTTGCATTGGAGTGTAGTTTGTCCATACCGGTCGGTTTGGCGCTATGAATTTGATTTCCAGGAAAACGATACCCCTTAAACAGAATATGATTGCTTAAATGCGGACTTTTTTTCCCATACTTCTTGTTTTAATCGCCTCGTATGCCTGCCAGGAAAACAAACCGGGCAGTCAGACAAACGACCAGGCGCTGAGGGTGGTGCACGCTGCGGGGAGGATCGTTTCGCCGGATAGCCTGTCCCGGCCCCGGGTGGTGGAGGTAGACGAGGCCATGCTTCAGGTCGTGCAGGCTAAACCACCCAAGGCTGTTCAAACCAACCGGAACATTTTTCCGGTTGGGGTCCCCAAAACGATCCGAATTGACACCCCCGCGCTGGTGCGGAACGCGCCAGGAGAAAACGGCTTTTCCAGACCGGTAGTATCCCCCGCCAGGGGCGTCGCCGTAACCGCCGGAAGTCCGGAAGTGGTCCTCGCCAAAGACAGGGTGAGCAAGGACCTCAACCCGCAAAATTTCAGCTCATTTGGAAAATTACAGGGGCTAAAATACAATGTCATCCAATGCCTGCTCAAGGACCGCAACGGCAACCTGTGGATGGGCACCGTGGGCGGAGGCATCACCCGGTACGACGGGAAGTTTTTTACCCACTATACCGATGCGGAAGGCTTGCTGAACAACTCCGTGTTGTCCATCCTGGAAGACCGGGACGGGAATCTCTGGTTTGGGACAGAGGCCGGTTTGTGCCGGTTTGATGGAAAATTCTTTACCTACTACACCGAGACCGAAGGGTTTACCAACTCGGAGGTCATGAGTATCCTGGAAGACCAGAGCGGCCGACTCTGGCTGGGAACCGGCGGCGGATTGTTTGCGTTCGACGGAAAAGCCTTTACCCGGTATACTACCGACCAGGGCCTCCCGCACAACGAAGTGCGGTGCGTCTTGCAGGACAGATCCGGGATCTTCTGGATCGGGACCCACGGCGGAGGGCTGGCGCGCTTCGATGGGACCGCCTTTACCCACTTTTTCGACCAGAAAGGCCTTCCAAATAGCTATATCAGCGCTATCATCCAGGACCGGCGAGGAGATCTTTGGATCGGACTGAACGCCGGGGGGCTCCTTTGGTTCGACGGCAATTCCTTCCGGCTTTTTACCGAAAAAGAAGGGCTCTCCAGCAATGCCGTTTACCGGCTGATGGAGGATCGCGCAGGCAACCTGTGGATCGGCGCCCTCGGCGGCGGCGCTACCAAGCTTTCCCGGCAGAGCGGGTCGGATACCTTCCTCGCCACCCACTATACGGAAAAGGAAGGGCTGAACCACATCAGCGTCATCGCCCTGCTGGAAGACGACAACGGCCACCTCTGGATGGGCACCGACGGCGGGGGGCTCAATTTGTTTCAGGGAAACACCTTTACCCATTACACCGAATCCGAAGGCATCAGCAACCGCAGCGTGTTCAGTATCATCAGCGACCGGCGCGGCGACCTTTGGTTTGCGACGTTTGGCGGGGGCGTCAACCGGTATGATGGCAAGTCGTTTTACCACTACACGCAAGCCGAAGGACTGAAAGACAACTCCGTTTACGATGTGCTGGAGGACCGCAAAGGAAATATCTGGCTGGCTAATAGCAGCAATGGCGTTACCAAATTCGACGGGCGGCGGTTCGTGCATTATTCCGACGCCAACGGGCTTTCCCACAACGAGGTCCTGTCGGTTTTAGAAGATAAAAACGGGGCCCTGTGGTTTGGTACCCGGGGCGGGGGCGTCTCCAAATTCGAACCTAATCCCGATGGAGACGGCGGGCGATTCACCCACTTTGGAAAAAAAGAAGGACTTGGCGACGATATTGTCTTTTCCATTTGGGAAGACAGGAAGGGTAACCTATGGTTCTGCACCATGGGGGCTGGGGTTACCAAATACGACGGCCAGCAGTTTACCCATTTCACGGAAACCGAAGGCATGAGCCACCAAACGGTGTTGTCGATATGCGAAGACCGCAGCGGGAACCTATGGTTTGGGACTATGGGAGGAGGTGTTACGCGTTACGACGGCAAGCGCTTTGTACACCTCACCGAAGAAGACGGACTGAGCCACAACGTCGTATTGTCGATAATAGAAGACCGCCAGGGTAGCTTGTGGTTTGGCACGCGGTTTGGATTGTCGCAACTGGCGAGGCAATATGCCGACGCACTAAAGCGCCCGGAAACGCTGACCCGCAGCGATCTGTTGTTCAAAAACTACCGCTACGAAGACGGCTTCCTGGGCATCGGATGCTGGCGCAACAGCCTGTTTGAGGCAGAGGACGGAACGATTTACATCGGCGCCAACGACCGGCTGACGGCTTACCATCCCGAAAAAAGCGCTTTGGGAGACACCCTGGCCCCGGTAATTCAACTGACCGGCGTTGCCTTGTTCAACGAACCCATTCCCTGGGGCCTGCTTGAAAACAACCAGGACACCAGCTTCGCGCTGGGGAACGGCGTTCGGGTGGGCGATCTCAAGTTTACAGGCTTGTCTCCCTGGTATTCCCTTCCCCAAAATCTGAGCCTGAAACACCCTAACAACTATTTAAGCTTCAGCTTCATTGGCATTGCCCTCACCCAGCCGGAGAAGATCAAATACCTGTACCAACTGGAAGGGCTCGACGAGCGCTGGAGCGGGCTGACTTCCAATAACGAAGCCCATTTCGGGAACCTCCCCTTTGGCCGGTACACCTTCCGGGTAAAAGCGCAGAACGCCGCCGGCAAATGGAGCGATGCCTACGCTTATGCGTTTGTCATTCGTCCTCCCTGGTGGAAAACCCCCTGGGCTTATGCCGGTTATTTCCTGTTTGTCGCCGCCCTGCTCTGGGGGGTCGTCCGGGTTAATACCTGGCGCCTTCGGCGCGACAAAGAGCGCCTGGAGCGCATGGTTAAAGCCCGGACCGCCATGATCGAACAGCAAAAAGAAGTCATTGACCAGGAGCGGGAAAAAGCCGAAGCGCTGCTGCTCAACATCCTCCCCGCCGAAACTGCTGCAGAGCTGAAAGAGAAGGGCTATACAACCGCCTGCAAGATCGACCGGGCAACGGTCCTGTTCAGCGACATCAGGGGGTTCACGCAGGTGGCGGAAGCCATGCAAGCCGAGGAACTTGTCCAGGAGATCAACGTGTATTTCAGTGCATTCGACGAGATCATGGGCCAGTATGGCCTCGAGAAGATCAAGACCGTGGGCGACGCCTACATCGCCGCTGGGGGCGTACCCGACCACAACCAGGCCACGCCCCAGCAGGTGGTCGAAGCTGCTCTAGCTATGCAGGATGCCGTAGCCCACCTCAAAGCCGAAAGGCAGGCGCAAAACCGGCCGTTCTTCGAATTGCGCATCGGCATTCATACCGGCCCGTTGGTAGCCGGCGTAGTCGGCATCAAAAAATTCCAGTACGACATCTGGGGCGACACGGTCAACCTCGCCGCCCGCCTGGAAGAAACCTCCGAGCCCGGAAGGGTCAATATTTCCCTTTATACGTATTTGCTGGTCAAAGACCAGTTCATCTGCACCCCCCGCGGACGTATAGAAGCCAAAAATAAAGGGCAGGTGGAGATGTATTTTGTGGAGGGGAGGGCGTTGCGGCGTTGAGGCGTTGGGGCCTTTAGGCGTTGAGGGCGAAGGAGGCCTCGGAGAGGCCCAACCTTTGTAGCCGGAAGCCGGTGATCCACCCACCTCCAACGCTCGTTCAAGTCTCCAGACTTGAATGCCTATCGGCACGTCTCCGACGTGCGGGATGGAAGCGGCAGCAAGTCCAAGCTGCTCCTGGCAGGTGGGCGGAGAATGTTCAAAGTTAACCTGGTCGAAACGCCGCCCCAATCCAGGCGTCCGGACCTAATCGGAACCCACTTTCAACGGTAGGCAGGGACCAAAAAGATCATAGCAATCCTTTTTTAAAGCCTCCCATTGTTTCTTTTTCCGGTCGATTTTTCCCAATTACGAATTATCTTGCCCTTTTCCAAACCAATCCCCTACCTGCCATGCAACTACCTTCCCAATCCACCCTCTCCGCCGCCGACTTCCTCCGCCATCCGCGATTAACGGCCTGCCTGGACCGGCTCGGCAAGCGGGAAGAAGAAAAAGGCAAACTCGTCGTCTCCGACGTCCTCGACGCCGAGGGCCATCAATACGTCAACCTCGTGCAGAAGGGAGGCGGCGTGCTGGGGGTGGCCCTGGTGGGCTATACCTATATTCTGGAGCAGGCGGGCATCCGCTTCCTGCGGCTGGCGGGCACGAGCGCGGGTGCGATCAACACGGCGCTGCTGGCGGTCATAAAGAAAAAGCAGGATGCAAAGTCGGAAGACATCCTCAAACTCTTGTGCGAGTTGCCCCTGTTCGATTTGGTCGATGGACACCCTACGGCCCGATGGTTGATCAAAAAGTTGATTGTGCATAAGGATTTTGCAGGGCGGCTGAAAACCGGGGTATTCATCCTGGCGGGGTTGGCCGGGATTTCCATCGCCGTCAGTCTCCTGGGTTTAGGGCTGGAAGCCGCGTACCCGCTTGCGGCCGCCGTTACCCCCGTCGCGTTCCTATTCAGCGGCGCTTTTCTGGGGCTGGCTGCGGCGCTGGCGTTTTTTGGCAACCGGCTAATGGCCCGTTTTAACAACGCCGGACTGGGGATCAACCCCGGCAACTTTTTTTACGACTGGATCAAAGACCGGTTTGAAGAAAACGGGGTGAAAACGGTGACCAACCTGAACCGCAAAGCGGAAGCTACGCCGGAACTGCACCTGCGCGAGCGGCGGTCGGGCGAGGATATCACCGGCTTGAAAGGCGACGTCACCTTCATCGCTTCGGAGATCGTGACGGGCAACAAGATCCAGTTTCCCCGGATGGCGGGGTTGTTTCGCGGGGAAGACGAGGTCGATACCCTTCAGCCGGCAGGGTTCGTACGGTCGTCCATGGCCATACCGATCTTTTTTGAATCATATTTCATCAACGAAATTCCCTACAACGACCCCATCGTAAAGGCGAAGTGGGAACAAACGTTTGGTATTTTACCTCCTCCTGCCGTCCGCCTTGTCGACGGCGGGTTGCTGTCCAACTTCCCCATCAACCTGTTCTTCAACCCACAGATCCAGGTACCCCGGCTGCCTACCTTTGGCATCGATCTCGACGACACCGGCTCCGCGCCCAAGCCTCCTGACGACGGCTTCTGGGCCCTGCCCGTGTACCTTGGCAAGATGCTCAGCGCCCTTCGAAGCCACTACGACAAGGATTTCCTTCAGCAGCATACCGTCTACCAGAAGGGCGTCGGCAAGATCGACTTGTCAAAGTTCAACTGGCTGAACTTCTTCCTGAGCGACGACGACAAAAAAGAGCTGTTTCTCAAAGGCGCCGAAGCGGCCACGGATTTTCTGCTGCAATTTGACTGGCAGCAATACAAAGCAGAACAGGAAGCTTTCCGCCGTAAGATTCACCCTCAAAACCCGCATCAGCTATGACCCCTTTGCACTTAATCCTCGATCAAGGTCCCCTGTGGTTTTGTCTGGCCCTTGGCGCCACCCTGTTTTTTTCGTTCCTGCTGGAGCAGGTAGCTACCCGATTTGTAAAAGACAAAGCCAGACGGGTGCAGCGCTTCTCCATCATGGATCTGGAGTTTCCTGCCGATAAGGAGGATATTGAGCGAATACTTTGCGACATCCTCCGCCTCGGGGAAGAACGGGCGTTGCAAATCCGCCGAGCGCTCCGAACGCATCTTTATCTCGATTACCTGTTCATGCCCGGCGCGTTTGGGGCGATCTTCCTGCTGTGCATGATGATTGCCGGCAAATTCCCTTCCGGGTCGCCTGGCCAAACTGGTTTTGCCCTGCTCGCTTGGGCGCAACTCGCCGCATGGGCCTGCGATTTCGCCGAAAATTCCGTCCTTTTGCGCCAGATCCGCAAAGATCCCCGGCCGATGGGCCAATTCGCGTTCACCAGTTTTGTGACGCTGGTGTGGGCCAAATGGATCATCGCCCTTGCCGGCATAGCCCTGGGGCTGTCGATGGCCGGGTATTTTTGGCTGAAGGGGGGCTATGGAGCGCAGACGCTCGGGTATATTGGAATAGCCGGAATGGAGTTGGCAGCCTTCCTCGGCATGCGCGCATTGTGGAAATACTGGAGAAAAGGGTGAAGAGGGGGGATTGGGATAGTCCGCGCTATGGGTTGCCCGCAGAGGGCGCGTCCTATTCCGTAACCCAGGGTTTGAAACTCTGGGTTACGGAATAGGACGCGGGCAGCAGGGGCGTTTTTCCCGGAATGCAATTCCGGTCAACACCATCGGATTGAAAATCCGAGCTACAATCCTGGCCATCCAATAATCCCCCCCAATCCTGGTTAAGACAACCCAGCAACGCCCCAACGCTCGTAGTTGACGCACGCAATCTGAAGATTGCCCGGAAGCGTTGACGGAAGTCTACGAGCAACTAGGAAATTTCAAGACCGCTTCGCGACAGAATAGTATTACCAGGGGCGGCTGGCCGCTTGAGTGCCTTTCGCTTATTACCTGACCAAATAGGCAGCTACATCTACCTCCAAAATAACTCCAGGCATATTGTAACCGCTGACTACCAAGCGAGTCTTTTCGCCAATGACCGGGATATCGACAAATCCGTGAAATTCGCTTGTGAACTTTTGAGGGAACTCTTTTGAAAAATAGCTCCAGGATCCTTTTCCAATACCGTGAAAAGCAGAAATCGTCATTTTGGCATTAGGAGGGAATGGCAATGTTTTGTAGGAATTATTAAAAACGTGAACAAAAATGCGCACTTCCTTATAACACACCGTTTCCAAATCAGTCACTTCGAAAAGATTGGTCCACCCCCCCGGTTTGCCAGTAACTACCGCCGTTTTAGCCAAAGCGACGTATTTGGTTGGGCAGTTGGTATTTGAGGTGTTTTGGCCATACCCATTATTGAGAAACGCCAGCACTAGCAGGCCTAATACTGGAAACAAAAATAGTTTTTTCATAATGGTGCGTTTTTAATTTTACTCGAAATCAATTGAATAAACCAGTTTAGCATTGGTCGTTTTTGGGGAATTTTCATACTACTGGACATTTTCGTTTTCCTGGCGCCCAGACCTTCCAGGTTTCGCAAACGGCTCGCTCCCATAATATCCAATAGTGTGGGGGATTTCTCTTGGAACCCAGCGCAGTAGAAGAACAATAAAACGCGCAGCCCCGCCCAAACAGGGCGAGGCCGCACGAAAACTATTTGGCAACAGACCTGTCTGGTCTAATACAAAATCCGATAGGCTCTATGCAGGTACGGCTAACTTAATCGATGCCTTGGTGATCTGGATGCTCGTGACCTTGTTGGTAAAGCCTCCGAAATCTTTGATTTCAAGAGGCTGGTTTTCGCTCAAAGGCCGCCTGTTTGCAGGCATCATCATGCTGTCATAGTTCTTCATGTCGTAGAAGTTCACAAACCCATCCGTTGCGGAGTAGGCCGGCCCTGGCAGGATACGGGCGGATGAAATCCGGTTGTCAAACCCCAAAATAGCGATGTCGGGTACGCTGTTGAGGACAATCCGTTTTTTGCCCTGGAAGTTGGGAAGGTCGTACAATTCGACAATACAGTAAATGGATTCCGGCCAATTGGCATTGGTTTCCGTGATCTTGTTGAACATTTTCACAGAAGACACCGCATCGTTAAAGTTGTACGGATGTTTATGGATCATATACATGCTGTTACGCGGTTCGAGGTCGATGTAGCCATTTACCGGATCAAAGTTAACTCCGTTGAATAGCCGCGCAAAGTCTCCATTTACATAGTCGGGGCCTTTCCAAACCTGAACGGCGGAAACGGTGTCGTTGTATTCCAAATCCCCAAGGTTACTGAATCCCTGGGTGCTGTTGAGGAAAAGGATCCGGAACAGAGAAGTGCTCTTTGGATCTTGAAACAGTTTGACGATCAAATTACATTTAGTTTTCATAAGAACAGGGTTTAACGTGGAGCGGTTTCCCGCAAAAAAGCTTTCGCGCAAATCAATCGATTTCTGGTAAGGGAACATTTCACTAATTGCAGTAAGTATATTTCAGGCGCCTTGAGCGGGGTAATTGGCGCGGCAGATTCCATTGCCTAACGGGCCGTAACCGGTCAAAAGCAGCCATTCTCGCCTTTTAATTCCATCGTCGTTTTCAACACCTTGTAATCAAACGCAGACAATTTGGGGCCACTCATTTTCAACTGGGAGGACAGGATTCCCTTCGTTTGCGACATCTGCAGGGTGTCCGCTTTGCACTCGGTTGGTAACAAAGGGGTCGTCAACCCGGCCGAAGCGTTGAGGACGTAAGTATTTCCTTTGTTCTGGTAAACCCCTATGCCGGAAAACCGGGATCCAAATGTCTGGCGTATGTCGGCGAGTTGAATCCCCGGACCGTCCCAACGGTATGACGAGGATAAAACATGGTTCCCGTTGGAAGTTTGTATTTTGTGGAGATAAACCAACCGGCTATTCTCCTTCACATAGCTTCCTCCAACGACAATGTGAGTACTTTGAGGCGTTGCGCGCACCAAACCGGCAGGCCGGAACGTAATGCCTTTTGTAGCGTATCGGAAACCCCAATAAGCGGCGCCGTTGGGGTTTAGGAGAAACGTAAACTCGTCGCTCGAGGAGGAGCCGGTCACGGCAACTGCGTATCCCTTTTCATTTTGAGGGTAGTTAACGATCCGGATGCCTTTGCCTAAATCCGAGGAAGACTTGTTGAAGTGGTATTGATTAGCCCAAACCACGTCCCCGGTTTGAGGGTTCAGGTTCATTACCAGGACACCTGAGACCCCTTGCTGATTTCGAATGGTACCGGTCAGGAATAAGCCATCGGATTTCGCTTTGGGCGCCAGGTCTACGTGTAGCGCGGTTTGGTATGGATGGCTCGGGTTTTCATAAGTACGGTTCCAGATGGGGTTCCCGGAGGGATCCGTGCAGAGCGCATACGCACGGGTTTTGTTGGTTCCTGGGACGGAGGAGTAGCCGACCGCCACGAATCCGAAATCGGGCATCTGGATAACGCACACCCCATAGTCTTTACCAACCTTGTCGCCGTATCTGCGACTCCAAATGATATCGCCATTGTTGTTCGTTCGTATCAGGAACAAATCCGTATTTCCGTTCTCATTTCCGTACTCGGTCGATCCCACCAAAATAAATCCGTCATCCTTCCCCTCTCTATTCTTCGCTTTCTGAAGGTACATTGGAAACTCTTTCTTGGAAGATCCGATCCGGATGGCCAGCGGAAGCGCATGCCCTTTTGGGTCTAGGCGTCTCAACACCAAATCAAAGTCCGTAGCCGACAGTTCGTATTGCTGTAACAGGATGTATTGGTTGTTACCCACATCGACCATGCTTACGCCGGGGTCTTTCACCGGTGTAAGTACTTGGTTCTGGAATTGAGCCTCCACCATAGGAGGCAGTATGAAAACAAAAAAACAAAACGGGAAAAACAACCTGGAAAGTGTGAAGAAAGAATTTGGGGTTTTCATCGATAAAAAGGTTTTGGGTAAAGGAAAATAAACCACCTCCTTCGTCCCCTGAAATGGGACAATAGGAAAATACAACCGAATGGGTTTGGGAAATTCCCAAGTCCGTTCGATTTGTGAATAGCCGAGACCAAACTTATTTTCTGTTGCCTTATGTTATCTGCGCCTTATGGCCTGCCGCAGAAAATCAGAAACTCAGGATGTGCTCGAATTTCCAATTTTATCCATATACGGTTGCCAGGTAAATCATTTTTGTAAAAAAAACAATGACAGAAATCATTTCGCACGGAAAAGCCTCTGGCTGCAAGGCATCCCCAATCATTTTTTTCATAAAAAATGATTGGGCTGTGTTGCCGGGGCGGCGCTCCACTTTGAAGAGACAAGGAGCGGATTTTTTCGGGCAAACAGGCGTTTTTTTTGAATTATTAATTCTTATTTTAAATTTTTTTCAAAATTAAATTTTATAAATATTTAATTATTAATGATAAAAATCATTGATTTCAAGTCATAAACAGGTTATACTTCGGCTGGCTTTAAGGATATGCCCGAGTAAAAGGCGTATCCGGTTGCCCGTTTGGTAAATGGACATCAAATCCCGTCTGCCATAATCTCTAAAGCGTTAATTCACCCAATTCAAAGTCGCCGCAAATGGGCGAGGCGGGTAAACAGCTGGTCAACAAATCAGAGAATTAAATTTAAAACGGTTTTCGCCGACCCGTAAAAAAGCGGTCTGAAAACCGTTTAGGGAGATTTATTGCCGTATGCTTAAGGGCATCGATGCAGTTGTCCGGTAATGCGGATAACGCAAGGAAGTGTTTTGTTATATTGTTTTGAAAAAGGTGTAAAACAATAAGCTGAGCGATAATTTATTTCCGTAATCTTAATTTATCTGTTTATGAAAACCCACATAACCCCAAGGTCCTTATTGTGGAAATCCGGAATGTTCCTTCTCCTTCTGGGAGCGGGGATTTTCTGTTCCTCTTCTACTTCGCTCCCAGCGCCCGCCGTTTTGAATTCTCCGGAATTGGCGATCTCTCAGGGGAGTAAAATAGCGGTTTTTTCCACTGCTACCTGGTCGGTCAGCAAAGAGTTATCGTTGAAGGAAGTCGTAGACATGGCCTACAGTAAGAACGGAAAATTCCTGGCTTTAGGAGATTGCTACCACAATGATGTCGTCAAACTGGAAACGGGAAGCTATTGCCAAAGTTCTGTGCCGCTGGATTCCGACCGTGGTCCGGCAAAGGTAGCGTTCTGCCCCGACAATAAACAAATTGCGGCAGCGGTAGTCGACAGGGGATTGTTTCTCATTAGCGGAACCGGTTCCAGCCAATCCAAGCCCATTGATTATGTTAATGGCCTTGCTTTTAACCCCGAAGGCAACCGGATAGCGGCAGGAACCAAGACAAGTTTCCAGGTTTGGAAAACCGCCCCTTTCGAAAGAACAGTTTACAAGAAAAATTACCCGGTAACCTGCCTGGCTTACTCAACCAACGGAAAACAGGTATATGTGGGTAAAGGCGACGGATGGCGCGTGCTGAATACCGCCAATTACGAGGAAGAAAAACGATTCACCGGGGAAGCGGTCAGGGCCATTGCCGCCGACGAAACCGGGAAATGGATTGCCGTTGTGCATCCTGCAAAAGCCATCATTTATTCTTCAGCGACCTTTAAAAAAGTTAAAGAGTTCCTGTTTGCACAGCCTGTTACGCTAAAGGATGCTAAATTCTCCACCAACGGGAATTGGCTTGCCATTGCCCAGAGCGCGAATTCGGTGCATGTGTATACTACCTTCCAGTGGAGGAATGTGAAAAGCCTTCCTTTTAACGGAACCTTCCGGGCCTTTGCATTTCGACCGGGCGTCCTGGAACTCATGCCCAAAGAATTGGCAACCAAAATCTATCTGGTCCGTCATGCCGAACGCACCGCTGGCGACGATCTGACTGCCGACGGCTATGCCCGCGCAAACATCCTGGCGGATACTCTGGAAGAAAAACGCATTAGCGAGGTGTTAACCACCGATACGAAAAGAACATTTGAAACGGCCAAACCAACCGCAAACCGTTATTGCTATGTGGATCCGAAGTACTATCAGGAAGACACCATCGTTTCCTACCTGAAACGGCAATGGAACCGGAATTTTCTGGTAGTCTCCCACTCTGGAAGCATTTCCCATTTGGTGCAGCAATTCGGTCTCACCCCTACCTTCGAAGATACCCCGGATATTTTTGACAACCTTATCATCATCACGAGAAAGAAGGTTAACAATAACATAACCACCACCCATATCGAAACCAAGTACGGTCCGTCGTCTTCCAAAAAGGCGGCCGTGGGGACAATGAACCGAGGGAATTCAACTGACAGGTGAATTAATGGGGCTGTCTCAAAAGACGGTTCTTTTGAGACAGCCCCTTACGAGTAAGGAAGCCGGCAACAGGGGCGTTTTCCCGGAATCCAATTCCGGTCAACACCATCGGATTGAAAATCCGAGCTACATCCTGGCCATCCAATAATCCCCCCAAATCCTGGTTCAGACGACGCAGCAACGCCCCAATGCCTGTAGTTGACGCATGCAATCTGAAAGATTGTCAGGAAGCGTTGACGGAAGTCTACGGACAACAGGTTACGGAATAGGAAGCCGGCAGCAGGGGCGTTTTCCCGGAATCCAATTCCGGTCAACACCATCGGATTGAAAATCCGAGCTACTTTTATTTACCTGCTAAAACGCACATAATAAGGCAGTACGGAGCCGTCCGACTCGTAGGTATATCCGGCGCCCACCCATTCCATACCATTTGCGCCCGATCGCCGGGCGGTATGGTAGTGTCCGTAATTCGTTTTGCTCACGCTGCTGAGCCTTGGATAGTAAATAACAAAATCCCCCCAAACCCCTACGCCGCTGCTAGCGTTAAACGATCCGCCGCCAAAAGCGACAATCATTCCTAATTCGCCTTCGGCATTCGTCTCAAAATAAGGATAGGCAAAAGCAAAATCCGGGTTCCAGATTTGCATTTGGTTGGCTAGGGTAAAATTGCTCGTGTTAATCTCGGCGATCTGCACGTGCGGATGCGGGAAGCCATCGCCTTTGGAGGCATTCCAGGCAAAGAAAACCCGGTTCCTGCGGGTAGCAGCAGCCCGAACGTAGGTTTTCCAGGAGGCGTCCGCCAGCCAGTCATTGCCATCGCTCGCGATGGAGGAGATCGTGTTGTTTGGCCAGGAGTTCACTGCCACGTCGCGCCAGCTGTAAAAACCATCTGCATCCATCATACTATATACGATCATCGTGCTGTTGTCTTTGTGACCGGCCCAGTACACACCGCTGCCGCCATTTTGGGTTACGTGCGACCAATACGCATTTGTGCTGCCGGTAAACTGAAAGTTGACCGTTCCCATGGCCTGAAGTTCCTGCAAAGGAACCCGGATAACGTACCTGTTCTGCCCGCCTCCAATACTGCTGGTCCAGTAAAGGAAGTTATCTCCTACGCTCATGTCGTTATAATCCAGCATTCCGCCAGAGGCCAGAGCCGTATTGGTAAAATCCCAATAAGTCCATGCGGTAGCATTACTGTTACGCACACCCTGGGTAGTTTGCACTGCGATGCGGATTGCGTTCACCCCGTCTTTACTATTGTATTGCAACAGCCAGACAAACAAGTCGTATTTGGGCACGTATTGGAGCACCTGATCGCAACAAAACCCGCCATAATCTTCTGGGAAAATGGTTGTTGGGTTTACGCTGGTAAACTGGGCGCCTCCATTTTCAGATAAAGCCATCCAGAAATTCCCGGTAGTCATCACGGTTTGGCCGTTCTCTGCGACACTGGGTTCGGGCACCAGCCGGTGGGCGCTGGGAGTGGCGTCATCGAGTTCGTCATACGTCCGGAAGCGCAGAGGGGCTTGGGAGCCACCATCGTCGTCGGGGTTCTGTGTGTCCATTTTCTTGATGTCGGAACGTTTATTTCTTGGACGTAATTTCCCTCTTTCCGGTCCTTTGGGTACGATATACGGGGTGTCTACTTCATTCAGCTTTCGCTCCAGGTCGGGTTTGGTAGCGGGGTATTTCCCGCCTTCCACGCGTTTGGGCTCGACGGAGACGCGTTTCAACTCCATGGTGTCCTGGTTGGTTGGTGTTTCGCCTGGGTCAACCACCGGCGGTTTCCGTTTTTGGCAGCCCAGGCTGATCAGCACCAGGAGCGCAACGGAGAGGCTCACGAAAAAGAAGGTTTTCATACTCGTTTTTTATAAAAATGAGAAAAAAGCTCGCCCTGCCTCAATTTGCAGAACGGCCGAACCTTACTTTTTTCAGGGACAAAAGCCCCTTCCGATTTGTCTTTTAGCGAAAATCTATTCCCTACCCACCTAAGAAATTAAACTTATGCCTTTCCCCTCACCCATAAACGCCTAAACCCCTAAACGCCTAAACCCCTAAACGCCTTCACGCTACCTCCCCTACCCCATTCAACCCCACCCGCTCCAAAAACGGATTGGAAAACACCTGCGCCATGGCCGGCGAGAGCAGGGCGGCGCGCTGTGCCATCCAGGTCTGGGCGTCGGAGCCGTACATATGGGAAGCCAGGTTGGGAAACGCCCAGTCGGCGTTTTTCCCCCAGTGCAGGGTGAAGGGGATGTCGTTGACCTTCAGGACTTCCTGGATGCGGCGGTAAAAGCGGTCGGGGCCGATGATCCTCCGGGTTTTCTTCCACTGTACGCCGTCCATCTCGAGCATGCAGGTGAAGGGGAAGCGGGTGCAGGCCAGCGTCGCGCCGGAGGCTTTGACGAAGCGCATGGCGTAAATGCCCGGCACAGGTCCCTCTTCCCGGGCGAGCCGGACGAGCAGTTCCGACGCCCGGGCTGCATCCTTGTGGGAAATACCGACCGATACGGCAAACACCGCGCCGAGGTTGGGCGCGTCCCAGAAGATATCTTTCAGCGGGCCTTCCAGCTCGGCATCCACTTCGGGCAGCACCTGGCCCTGAAGCAGCTTCACCAGCTTTGGAATGGTCTTGGGAAAATGCTCGATGACTTTTGCAAACAACACAATCAGGTCGCGGTACACCGCAGTGCGGATGAACGGGATGGGGCTGGTATAATCCGGCCGGTAGGGCTTTTTATACATGGCCTCGACCACGTATTCCTCTTCGTCGTTGTACGGGTTGAGGAAAATCTTGTAGTGAAAGGGGCGGCGGCCGTCCTCCGGTATCCCGGCAATCTCAAACGGCCTCGCGGGGTCGTCGAGGTGGAGGGCCAGATCCAGCGCGGCGGCCTTTGGAATTTTTTTCACGTAGCGTTTGAGCAAAAACACGTCTTCCGCTTCCAGCGCCACGCCGTGAATAAATCCGAACGCGCCAAGACCCACCAGGGCGGCGTTGAAGAGCGCGTCGTCGCGAATGATGCGGGCATTGATCCCGGCGGCAAACGCGTCGCTGAGGGCGGGCGCAGAGGCGCGCTCGAGGTACACGACGTCTTCCGGGTTGGGGCCGGTGATAAGATTTAGTCCGACGACGTAATCCTGCACCGCGCCAACGTCGATGGCCGACCCGTGCACCCCGGTGGAAATGCAGCCTGCTATGGTCTGACCGTTGCTGGCGCCGGTAGTTTTGAGGGATTTGCCGTGGTCGTAGAGGTACTCGGAGATCTCCTTGATGCGGTTGCCGCACTGGAAGAAAAACAGGTTGGACGCCGAAAAGGCGGTGTCTGCGTGCAGATGCTCGGGGGTTACGGCCATTTTGAGGTTCATAAACCCATTGTAGTGCATGTTGTCGGGGTGATGGGGAATGTCCGACAACGACCACGCCGAGCCGTAAGCGCGGAACCCTTGCCCGAGATCCGCCGCCTGACCGATCAGCCGCCGGATCTCCGTTGCGGCATCGTTATACCGGTTGATGAAGCCGGGCAAAATCCCCGCGCCTTGCAGGCGGGTAGTATGCAGTTTTTCCAGGTGGAACGGCCCATTTTTGTGGTAGGTATCCCATTCCCCAATAGGTTCTGTTCTGGTGGATGCCATAGGGTTTAGCGGTTTTCTTCTTTGGAACAAACGTATTTTATGCGCACCGTTTTCCTTCTGCCGAAGGTAACGGCGTTAAGCAGCACGCCGCCCAGGGTGGTCCGGTATTCCACCGAATACAACCCGGCGCCCGGACAAGGCAGGTTGAGGGTAAACTCGCTGTCGAGGATCTTCTGGGTGATCACGGTGTCGAGGGTATGCACCTCCATTTGCCGGTAAAAGCCGTTGACGAAATTCGCCGGGTCGGGCGCCGGCACGGCATGCTGGCTGGTAACGCGGACGGAGTAACAGGAGGGGAGGAAAAGGAGGAGGCAAAACGCCGCCACAAAGGCAGGCCAGGGTCTGTTCTTGTTCCCCGCGGCCCGGGGAGAAGGGGTTGTTTGCATGGTATGGGCGGTTTTAGGCGAAAATAGGTTCGGTGTTCAAGTTACGCTCAATTGACAGGCTTGTCAAGAGGCAGGGAAAAGGTTAGGGGGCGCTGCCTTATTACAGAACGGGATTTCAGGGTTCGCTCCGAGGTCTAATAAGTCGTTTCCTTCAAGCGCGCTTTGCCATTGGGATTGCGGGGAATCCGCACGATGAAAAGCAGGTTGTAGGTAGTATCGGGAATCAGTTCCATAGAGGGGCTGACGCCCAGTTTGCGCGCCAGATCGGGAGTAGTATTGGAATGCCCTACGACGAGGGCGTTTTTTCCCGCTGCCCGCAACATCGTTGCCAGGCTGTCCAGGTTTCTGTACGTCTGGACCGGAAGGTGGGATTGGGCCCGAAGCGGCTCCGCCGTCAGGAGTGTCCGGCGATACGGGGTGGACCAGATGGCCCGGATATTCTTGTGAGCAAGGCGCCGGGCAAGCGTTTCGGCCCGTTCCTGCCCGGCCGTCGTCAGGGCGGGGTCTTGGGTTTCAGCGGTCTTTTCCGCATGGCGAACCAGGTAGAGCGTGGAAGAGCATGAAAACGATCCGGCCGCAAAGGCCAGGAGTGCGATGAAGGAAAACGGTTTAAACATTGGTTATGGGTTTTATTCCCATCAAAAGAAAGGAAAAAGTTGCAAATTACGGCTGTTCCCATTACTTTTGCATTCGCTAAAAACCGAAGGAAGACAACCCTTCGTTTTCAAAGCTTGGTGAAGTGGGTGAGTGGCTGAAACCACCGGTTTGCTAAACCGACGTACTCTAACAGGGTACCGCGGGTTCGAATCCCGCCTTCACCGCCACCACACGCACACGCGTCCACACACAATCTTCGGGGCGTAGCGCAGCCCGGTAGCGCACCTGCTTTGGGAGCAGGGGGTCCCAGGTTCGAATCCTGGTGCCCCGACTGAAAATCAAGCACTTACGAAGTCAATTCGTAGGTGCTTTTTTCATCGTAACACAATCGTAACACAACTTAGCGCCTGAACCTGTCGTATTAGCAGACACTCCTGCATACACCTTATAATGTATACACTACTTGGCTTGGGCTGATTCGTAGTCTTTACGGAAGAACCTCCAAAGCTACCCATCCGGAGAATCTCCTT
>WBZM01000193.1_pt1 | contig 98941 bp, 90 predicted proteins | sample 5204271 | NCBI WGS metagenome assembly WBZM01 (sample SAMN12344346, study PRJNA552823) | activated sludge metagenome | biome: Activated sludge suspended growth; feature: Nitrification reactor; material: Wastewater; isolation source: activated sludge from nitrification reactor of wastewater...
TATGGAAGGGCCATCGCTCAACGGATAAAAGGTACTCTGGGGATAACAGGCTGATACCGCCCAAGAGTTCATATCGACGGCGGTGTTTGGCACCTCGATGTCGGCTCATCTCATCCTGGGGCTGTAGTCGGTCCCAAGGGTATGGCTGTTCGCCATTTAAAGAGGTACGTGAGCTGGGTTCAAAACGTCGTGAGACAGTTTGGTCCCTATCTTCCGTGGGCGCTGCAGATTTGAGGAAGCCTGCTCCTAGTACGAGAGGACCGGAGTGGACGCACCGCTGGTGTACCTGTTGTCACGCCCGTGGCATCGCAGGGTAGCTAAGTGCGGAAGAGATAACCGCTGAAAGCATCTAAGCGGGAAACTCGTTTCAAGATGAGATCTGCCGGGGCCTTGAGCCCCCTGAAGAGTCGTTCTAGACCAGGACGTTGATAGGCTGGGTGTGGAAGCGCAGTAATGCGTTAAGCTAACCAGTACTAATTGCTCGTGCGGCTTGACCCTATAACTTTGATCGTCGATCAAGGTTGTTATGCCAAGTGACGCATTCAAATCAAGCTGATTTGCTCTATGGATTGGTTGTTCAGTATCTTGCTGAATGACAACAAGTTATGCCTGATGACCATAGCGAGGTGGTCCCACTCCTTCCCATCCCGAACAGGACAGTGAAACACCTTAGCGCCGATGATAGTGCGGATTCCCGTGTGAAAGTAGGACATCGTCAGGCTATTACAGCAAGAAACGCCCAGTCAGCAATGACTGGGCGTTTTCTTTTGGGCGGCCGCATCGCCCCTTGCGGAGCGGAGTGAAAGACGCTTCTCGGTAGCACAGCCTAGAATGCCCTCGATGAACACACGCAATATCAAGCATCACCATCTGGCCACGGCGCGCGCATTGTTGCTGGACCCGTATGGACTGTCCGAGCGGGAGCTGGATGCCACGCTGGCGACCATCGCCCGTCACCGTGTCGACGACGCCGACCTGTTCTTTCAGTACACGCGCACCGAGGGTTGGAGCCTGGAAGAGGGGATCGTCAAGACAGGGAGTTTTTCGATCGACCAGGGCGTCGGGGTGCGGGCGGTAACGGGTGAGCGCACGGCGTTCGCGTATTCGGACGATCTTTCTCCCGGTTCGCTGCAGGATGCGGCATGCACGGTGCGTGCCATTTCGGCTGCTGCGGGGGTGGGGCGCGTCGATCGGCGTCGCCGGCGTGCGTCCGGGCGCAATCGCCCCCTGTATGCGCCGATCGATCCGATCGCCACGTTGGACAGCGGGGCCAAGGTGGCCTTGCTTGAAATGGTGGAGCAACGCGCGCGTGCCAGGGATCCGCGCGTGGTGCAGGTGATGGCAGGGCTGGCGAGCGAATACGACGTGGTGCTGGTCGCGCGCCTTGATGGTACGCTGGCGGCCGATGTGCGTCCGCTGGTGCGGCTGTCGGTCACGGTGGTGGCCGAGCAGGGGGGACGGCGCGAGATCGGCTCGTCCGGCGGTGGCGGGCGCTTTGGGCTGACGCACTTCGATGCCGGTCGGGTGGCGCAGTACGTGGACGAGGCGGTCGCCGCCGCCTTGACCAACCTCGAATCAAGGCCGGCGCCGGCCGGCGAAATGACCGTGGTCCTGGGCCCGGGTTGGCCGGGCGTGTTGTTGCACGAGGCGGTCGGCCACGGGCTGGAGGGTGACTTCAACCGCAAGGGCTCCAGTGCTTTCAGCGGCCGCATCGGCCAGCGCGTCGCCGCCAAAGGCGTGACGGTGCTCGATGACGGCACCCTGGCCGATCGCCGCGGCAGCCTGAACGTGGACGACGAGGGCCATGTGACGCAGCGCAATGTCCTGATCGAAGATGGGATCCTCCGGTCCTATCTGCAGGACACCCTGAATGCCCGCCTGATGAAGGTCAAACCCACCGGCAACGGGCGGCGTGAGAGCTACGCCCACATCCCGATGCCCCGCATGACCAACACCTACATGCTGGGCGGCGACCGCGACCCGCGCGAAATCGTCGCCAGCATCCGCAAGGGCCTGTACGCCACCAACTTCGGGGGCGGCCAGGTCGACATCACCAGCGGCAAGTTCGTGTTTTCGGCCAGCGAGGCCTACTGGGTCGAGAACGGCCGGATTCAATATCCGGTCAAGGGCGCCACGCTCATCGGCAGCGGGCCCGAATCGCTCAAGAAGATCAGCATGATCGGCAACGACATGCGCCTGGACTCGGGTGTCGGTACCTGTGGCAAGGAAGGCCAAAGCGTGCCGGTCGGGGTCGGTCAGCCCACGCTGCGCATCGACGGTCTGACGGTGGGCGGAACCGGTTGAGTGGCCCGACGGTAGGCGTCGCTGCGCGCGTCAGGTGCGCCATGCGAGGCGGCGGGCAGGGCCCGCAGCGCTCGCTACAACCCGCCGTTCAGGGCCTCGCGTGCCTCGGCGATGACCAGCAGACCGTCGAAGATCATGCTCTCGATCAACTCATAGGGCCGGCTCATGGCCGGCAGCATCTTCCAGCCGGCGCCGCCCGTCATCAGGCACAGCGGCTCGGCCGCACAGCGTTTGAACAGGTGCTGGAACATGCGCTCGCAGGCGCCGGCGATGGCGAAGGTGCCGCCGCTGGTCAGCGCATCGCTGGTGTTGGTGGGGAACTCCACCACGTCGCCGGTGGGCACATGCAGGCCGGCCGTGCCGGACTCGAGCGCACGCAGCATGATGCCGTGCCCGGGAATGATCAACCCGCCCAGAAAGCGCCCCTGCGCGTCGATGGCCTCCACCGTCACGGCGGTGCCGACCATCACCAGCAGCACCGGGCGGGCCGGTCCGCGCTGCAGCATGTGGTGGCGCGCGCCGACCATGGCCACCCAGCGGTCGGCGCCCAGGCGCGAGGGGAAGTCGTAGCCGTTGACCAACCCGGCTTCCGATTCCGACGCCACCACCCAGCGTGGCTCCACGCCCCAATGCTCCATCTGCTCCTGCACGCGGTGCTTGACGGCCTGGCCGGCGACGATGCAGCCCAGCATGCGGCTGGGTTCGGGCAGGTCGGCCCAGGGTCCTTCGGCCAGCCGATCGAGCTGCTCCAGAAACTCCACGCCCTGCGCCAGCACCCGTGCACCGACCGCCGGGCGCTCATACAGCGTCCATTTCAGCCGGGTGTTGCCGACGTCAATCGCCAAAAAAGTCATGGGTTCGCAATATAAGCGCATTCGTTGACGCCTGGATACCGAAGACATGGCGCCGCGCGATCGTCCTGCGTTAGAGTGAAAGGTTCCTGTCATCAACAACCAAGGAGAACCTGTATGGGACTGTTCAGCTTCATCAAGGAAGCCGGCGAAAAGCTGTTTGGCCACAAGGAGGTGGAGCAGGCTGTGGCCACGGGCGCACCCAACCTGGCCGAGCTGAACCAGAAGGCTGCCGACGCCATCAAGACCTACGTCGAGACGCAGAACCTGGGCCTGTCGGGTCTGACGGTCGGCTTTGATGGCGCCAGCGGCAAGGTCACGCTGGGTGGCAATGCGCCCAGCCAGGAAGCGGCCGAAAAGGCCGGCCTGGCCGCTGGCAACGTGGCCAGCGTCAGCGATGTCGACAACAACCTGCAGTACCCGGCCGGCACCGCTTCGCAATACCACGACGTGGTGCGCGGTGACACGCTGAGCGCCATCGCCAAGAAATACTATGGCGATGCCAACAAGTACCCGGTGATCTTCGAAGCCAACAAGCCGATGCTGAGTCACCCGGACAAGATCTACCCGGGCCAGAAGCTGCGCATCCCGCCGCTCTGAAATCAATAGCTTATGGCGCTTGCCCTGCAAGCGCCGGAGCCTGATTTCGTTCATGAAAAGGCATCTTCGGATGCCTTTTTTCATGGCTGCTGCTGGCGTAGAGTGGCGCCATGCACGCCGCCGCCATGCCCACCGACCCGACCGAGCTGGACGCCAGCGCGCTTTCGGCCGCCATCCATGCGCGCCAGCTGTCCTGCCGCGAGCTGATGGCGGCTTGTCTGGCGCGCATCCAGCGCCTCAACCCGCGCCACAACGCGCTGGTGTCGCTGCGCCCCGACGACGAACTGCTGGCCGAGGCCGACGCCTGTGACGCCGAACTGGCGCGCGGCCACTCGCGCGGCTGGCTGCACGGCATCCCGCAGGCGATCAAGGACCTGGCCCACGCCGCCGGCCTGCCCACCACGCTGGGTTCGCCGCTGATGAAGGACTTCATTGCCCGCGACGACGGCCTGATGACCACACGCATGAAGGCGGCCGGCTGCATCGTCATCGGCAAAAGCAACACGCCCGAGTTCGGCCTCGGCTCGCACACCTTCAACCCGGTGTTCGGCACCACGCTGAACGCCTACGACCCGAGCAAGTCGGCCGGCGGCTCCAGCGGCGGCGCGGCGGTGGCGCTGGCGCTGCGCCTGCTGCCGGTGGCCGACGGCTCCGACTTCATGGGCAGCCTGCGCAACCCGGCGGCCTGGAACAACCTGTTCGGCCTGCGCCCCTCGCAGGGCCGCGTGCCCATGGCGCCCGCGCAGGACGTCTGGATCAGCCAGCTGGGCACCGAAGGGCCGATGGCGCGCAGCGTGCGCGATCTGGCGCGGCTGTTGGCCACGCAGGCCGGCTGGTCTCCAGATGCTCCTCTTTCGATAGCTGCCGGCGCAGATCTGGCAAGCGCCAGCATGCCGTTGAACTTGAAAGGCCTGCGCATCGGCTGGCTTGCCGACGTGGACGCATATCTGCCGCTGGAGGCCGGTGTGCTGGACACCTGCACGCAGGCGCTGGCGCGCTTCGAGCGCGCCGGCAGCGTGGTCGAGCCGGCGCGGCTGGGCATGTCGCCCGAGCGTGTGTGGGACGCCTGGCTGGTCTGGCGGCGCGTGCTGGTGGCCTCGCGCATCGCGCCGTTCTTGCTGAAAACCGGCAACCGAGCCCACATCAAGCCCGAGGCGCTGTGGGAGCACGACCAGGCGCAAGGCTGCAGCGCCGCCGAGTTCATGGCCGCCAGCGTCACCCGCAGCGCCTTTTATCAGCGCATGCGCGCACTGCTGGCGCGCCACGACGTGCTGGCCCTGCCCAGCGCCCAGGTCTGGCCGTTCGACGCCCGCGAACGCTGGCCGCAGCAGATCGCCGGCCGCACCATGGACACCTACCACCGCTGGATGGAAGTGGTGATCTACGCCAGCTTCGCCGGCCTGCCCTGCATCAGCGTGCCCGCCGGCTTCGGCTCCAAAGGCCTGCCCATGGGCCTGCAGCTGATCGGTCAGCCCCAGGGTGACGCCTCGCTGCTGCGCGTGGCTGCCGCGTATGAAGCGCTGATCGGCGACTGGCTGGCGACGATGCCTCCGGTCTGACGGGCATGGTGCAGCCCGTGGCGACACCGTAAATAAAAGTTACATTCATTGGCGTTCGTCGGTGGCGCCGATACCATGACCGCGCGGGCATTGCAGTCGATGGGGTGTCTGCTTTCCAAACAAGATGCCGGCCAATGGTCGGTTTTACCGGAGACCATCCCATGAAGCCAAGCCGGATCGCATCGCTGGTGTGCGCCACCCTCGTCACGGCGGCTGCCCAGGCCGCCAACGTCAACCTTCCGGGGGGTACGCTGGTGATCCCGGGCACCAGCCCCGCCGGCGCGTCATTCACCTACACCGGCACGCTGACGCAGGCCGACACGATTGCCTTCAGCCAGACCGGCAACCCCTGCCTGCAGTCCGGCAACACCTATTGCGTCAATGGCGCCGGCGTGATCGTGGTGGCCGGTACTTCGCCTGTGGGGGCGTCGACCGGTTTTGGCAGCTGGACCTACGGGGCGTTGCTGATGCAGATTTCGGGTGTCGGCACCGTACAGGTGTGGCCGACCAATGCCGCCAACGGGCTCGGCTCCGGCTCGCCGCCCACCGGGCTGACGCTGCCGACCACGACGCTGGCGGCGCTCGGGTTTCCGGCGTTTTCCCAAGCCAACCCGACCATCACCTTCACCGTTGCCGACACCAACTTCGGCGACAACAGCGAAAGCTTCACCCTCACTCAGGCGGCCGCCCCGGCGGCGGTGGCACCGGTGCCCACATTGGCCGAATGGAGCCTGGGCGCGCTGGCGCTGCTGGTCGGGCTGGGCGGCGCAGCCCGTGCCCGGCGGCGCTGAGCCGCTGGCGCCCGGCCGGTTGCACCGTCAGTTCTGCCGCCACGGCAACCCCGCATGCCGCCAGCCGCCCAGGTGGCCGCGCTGGGCGTGCTGGTCGGGGTCGCCCTCAAAACCTTCGGTCACGTTGTAGGCCGTCAGGCCCAGCTCGGTGGCGCGGCGCGCGGCGGCGATGGAGCGCACGCCGCTGCGGCAGATCAGCAGCAGCGGCCGGCCACCCTGGCCGGCGGCGCGCATCTGCGCATCAAAGTCAGGGTTGAGCGCCATGCCGGGCCACTGCTTCCAGGCCACGGCCAGCGCACCGGGCACAAAGCCGACCCACTCGCGTTCGGCGTCGGTGCGCACGTCGACCAGTGCGGCGCGGCCGGCCTGCACCCAGGCCCAGGCCGTGGCGGGCGACATATCGCCGGCATAGCCCACGGCGGCGCGCACGCCGTGCTCGTCCGGCGCCAGCGGCGCACCCGCCATCTGGTGCAGGCCCGAGCGCCGGTTGGCGGGCAGCGCCTCGTCGATGCGGCGCGGGTGCGGCAGGTTCAATGCCAGCATCAGGGCCACGAACTCGGCCCGCGTGCGGCCGGCCAGGCGCGCGTTGTGAGCGCGCTCGTGCCCCACGCTGGAATGCGTGCGGCCTTCGTAGTCGTGCCCCGGCCAGACGCGGGTGTCGTCGGCCAGCGTGAACAGCTTTTGCGTGATGCTGTCGTACAGCTGGCCGGCGTCGCCCGACTGAAAGTCGGTGCGCCCGCAGCCGTCGATCAGCAGCGTGTCGCCGGTGAACAGCTGCGCCGGTGCGCCCGCCTGGCGCGGCTGCCACAGATAGCAGACGCTGCCTGCCGTGTGGCCGGGCGTGTGCAGCACGCGCAGCCGCTCGCGGCCGAAGTCCAGCGTGTCGCCGTCGCGCAGCTGCACGGCGGCGGTGCCGACCTCGCAGGCGGCCGGAGCGCCGCTGTGCGCGCCGGTCAGTTCCACCAGGCGCGCGGCGCTGGTGATGTGGTCGGCATGGGCGTGGGTTTCCAGCGTCCACTTCAGCGTCAGGCCCTCGCGCTCCAGCAGCGCCAGGTCGCGCTCGAGCTGGCCGTCGACCGGGTCGATGATCACCGCCTGGCGCGTGGCGGGGTCGGCCAGCAGGTAGGTGTAGGTGCAGCTGGTCGGGTCAAAGAGCTGGATCGGGTGCATGGCCGCCAGTGTAGGCGGGCGGCGCTCAGGCCTCGGGCCGTCGCCACAGCCAGATGGCCACCGCCAGCATCACCGCCGGCGCGCCGAGGCGCAGCGCCAGCGGAATCTGCGGCAGAAACTGCATGCCGATGGCGCTGCCACCCATCATGATCGAACTCAGCCACTTGGATGGGCGCGACACCGCCCCGCGTTCGCGCCACTGCACCAGCGGCGGGCCGAGCCGGCGGTGGTTGAGCAGCCAGATCTCCAGCGCCGGCCAGCCCTTGCTGGCGGCCCAGGCGGCCAGCAGCAGAAACGGCACCGTCGGCAACACCGGCAGCATGGCCCCGACGCCACCCAGCAGCAGGCTCAGCAGCGCCAGCGCGCGCCACAGCAGCGTGGCGACGCGCCGGCGCAGTCGCATGCGCGCCTCGTCGTGGCTTTGCAGGGCGTCAGATTCGGGCATCAAATCGGCTTGCGGCGCTTGATGTTCAAGCGCCAGCAGCTATTAAAATAGTAGCTTATGAACGATTCATCGCATCTTACCCGGGGCGCGCCCCAGGCGCCATCGGGTGGGGGTTCGCAGGCGCCGGCCGCTGCGCGCTGGCGCCACCAGGCGTGGCTGCGCTGGCGCATGACGCGACCGGCCTTTCTGCTGCTGACGTTGTCGACCGTCATGCTCGGGCTGGCCAGCGCCGCCAGCGCCGGACCGCTGGCACTCTGGCGCGCGCTGGCGACGCTGCTGCTGGCCTGTCTGGCGCACGCCGGGGGCAACGTGTTGAACGACTATCACGACGCCCGCAGCGGTGCCGACGCCGCCAACCGGGACGCGCTGTCGCCCTTCACCGGCGGTGCGCGCCTGATTCAGGACGGCCAGGTGACCGAGCGCGACACCGCGCGCTGGGCACTCTGGCTGCTGCTGGCCACGAGCGCCGGCGGGGTGGTGCTGGCCAGCGTCAGCGGCCCTGGCCTGTGGCTGATCGGCGCCGCCGGGCTGGTGCTGGCCTGGGCCTATTCGGCCCCGCCCCTGGCGCTGATGGCGCGCGGGCTGGGCGAAGCCGCGGTGGCCGCCTGCTGGTGGCTGGTGGTGCTGGGGGCGGACTACGTGCAGCGCGGCGCCCTGGCCGCCCTGCCGGCGCTGCTGGGTGGCGGGCTGGCGCTGCTGGTGGCCAACCTGCTGCTGATCAACGGGTTTCCCGACGCGCCCGCCGATGCGCGGGTCGGCAAGCGCACCCTGGTGGTGCGCCTGGGGCCGGCCGCGGCGGCGCGCCTGTACCTGGGGCTGGCGCTGCTGGCGCACGCGGTGGTGCCGCTGGCGGTACTGGCCGGGTGGGCCCCGACGGGCGCGCTGGCCGGCCTGCTGTCGCTGCCGCTGTCACTGGTCGCCGGCGGGCTCCTGTGGCGCCATCGCCGGCAGGCGGCGCGGCTGCGGCCGGCCATCGGCCTGACCATTGCCGCCGCCAACCTGCACGCCCTGGCGCTGGCGGCGGGGCTGGTGCTGGGGCGCTGAGGCGGACGCGGTTTCAGCCTCCTAGAAACGGCCGTTGGACGCGCCCGCCCGTGCCGTGATCGGCGTGCCAGGCAAGACGCGATGCCGCCGCGGGCTGGTGCCCGCAGGCAGGCGCATCGCCGCATGGCGCGCCGAGCGCGGTGCGGGTGGGTGCGCAGCGTGCTCACCCAGGAGGTGAAGACCATCGCAGCCGCCAGACCTCGCATCGATGCGGCCCGCCCGAAGTTGACAAGCGGTCAACGGCCGTTTCTGGGTTCAGGAATCATCGAAACGGAACGCCGAGATGTCCACCGCCATCACGCGGTCGGTGAACACCCGGCGGCCGCGGCTGTCGCCGGCCGCGCCAGCTGCCACGTGCAGCGGCAGCAGGTGCTCTTCGGCCTGCGCCGGGTGGCTCAGACGCCCGGCGGGGCCGCTGGCGCGCGCCCAGTCGGTCAGTCGGGCGTGGCGCTCGGCCGCCGGCAGGGCCACCGTCTCAGCCAGCCAGCGATCGAACTCGGCCGCCACCGGGGTCGAGCGCGGATCGCCATAGCCGCGCATGTGGTGGTAGCTCATGCCGCTGCCGACGATCAGCACGCCCTCGTCGCGCAGCGGCGCCAGCGCCTGACCCAGCCGCAGGTGCTCGCCCGCGTCCAGGCTGCGCAGCAGCGACATCTGCAGCACCGGCACGTCGGCGGCCGGAAAGGCGAGCTTGAGCGGAATGAAGCTGCCATGGTCATAGCCGCGCGCATCGTCCAGCCGCGGCGCGAAGCCGGCATCGGTCAGCAGGGCGGCGGCGCGCCGGGCCAGCGCCGGTGCACCAGGGGCGGGGTAGCTCAGTTCGTAGGTGTGGGGCGGAAAGCCGTGGTAGTCGAACAGCAGGCCGGGCTGCGCGGCGCTGCCCAGGCTGGGCTGGGGCGCCAGCCAGTGCGCCGTCACCAGCAGGATGGCGGTCGGCGCGGCCGGCAGGCTGTCCGGAATGCCGCGCAGGAAGGCGGCGGTGCGCGCCCAGGTGTCGGGCGGGTTCCAGTCCATGAAGAAGCAGGGTCCGGCGCCGTGCGGGATGTACAGCGTCGGCATGCGGGTCGGCGTGGGCGTGGACATGGTGAGGTGGCCGCGGGTGGGCGATGGCGCGATTGTCCGGCAGCGCGCGCGCAGGCGGGTGCCACCGGCCGCAAGCCCCTGCCCTTGCCACGGGCGCCGCCTGGGGGCAGGATGCGGGCCTGCCTTCTTCGTCCGCCTGCGCCGTTGCCGCCATGACCGAACCGACCGCCTGCCCCGAACCGCCCTGGCGCCACATCCTGCGCGACGTGCCCGATGCGCTGATCTATGCCGATGCCGAAGGCGTGATCCGCGCCTGGAATGCGGGTGCCGAGGCGCTGTTTGGCTTCAGCGCCGCCGAAGCGCTGGGCGCCAGCCTGGACATCATCATTCCGGAACGGCTGCGCGAGCCGCACTGGGTGGCGTACCGGCGCGCCATGGCGCGCGGCGCCACCCGCGGCGGCGCCGAGGTGCGTACCACGCGCGGCACGCACCGCGACGGCCGCAAGCTGTACGTCGACATGAGCTTTGGCGTGGTCAGGGACGACCACGGCCAGGTGCTGGGTTCGGTGGCCATGGCGCGCGACGCCACGGCGCGCCATCTGGCCGAGATGGCACGGCGCACCGCCACCGGCGGCACCTGAGCGGCAGCCGCACGGCCCCGCCCGTGCGACACTGTCCCTGTCCCACGCAGCCCGGCACGCATGACCCACCCGCCACCCGCTCACGCCGCCTTTGCCCGACGCGCGCCCGTCATCGGTCTGGCGCTGGGCAGCGGTTCGGCGCGCGGCTGGGCACATTTCGGTGTGCTGCGTGCGCTGACGGACTGCGGCATCCGTCCCGGCGTGGTGTGCGGCGCCTCGATCGGGGCGCTGGTGGGCGCGGCTCATGTGCTGGGGCTGACCGAGCGCTTCGAGCGCTGGGTGCTGGGCCTGCGCCGGCGCGATGTGGTGTCGTTCATGGACATCAGCACCGGCGGTGGCCTGCTCAAGGGCGAGAAGCTGATGCGATTTTTCCGCAGCCAGTTCACCGACCGTGACTTCGATGCCCTGGAGACGCCGTTTGCCGCCGTCGCCACCGCGCTGCACACCGGCGAGGAAGTCTGGCTGCGCCAGGGCTCGGTGGTGGATGCCGTGCGCGCCTCGATCGCCATGCCGGGCCTGTTCACGCCGGTGTGGCACCAGGGGCGCCTGCTGGTCGATGGCGGGCTGGTCAATCCGGTGCCGGTGTCACTGGCGCGCGCGCTGGGCGCCGACATCGTGATCGCGGTCGATCTGAACGCCGACCTGATCGGGCGCCACCTGCGCCACGGCCCGGCCCAGGCCGCCGTGCCGGCCAGCGAGCCGTCGATCGGCTGGCTGCAGAACCTGCAGCGCAGTCTGGGCTGGCACCGCGACGAGGCCGCCGCCCAGGATGCGACACCGCCGATCCCGCCGGTGCTGGAGGTGCTGACCAGCGGCATCCACATCATGCAGGTGCGCATCACGCGCAGCCGCATGAGTGGTGACCCGCCGGAATTCACCATCGCGCCGCGCCTGTCGCACCTGTCGCTGCTGGATTTCCATCGTGCGCACGAGGCCATCGAGGCGGGCGAGCAGGCGGCGCAGGAAAGCCTGGGCCTGCTGCGTGAACTGGGCCTGTGTCCGCCGACGCGCGAAACCACGCCCGCTGCCCCGCCCGATGCGGCATCGGGGGCCACCGGATGATCCGGCGCGGTGGCAGGGCAAGGCCTCAGGCCGCCGTGCCGCGGCCGCCTTCGCTCAGCCCCTGCACCGCCTGCATCAGCGCCTGGCGCGCCTGGCTGACGATCTGGCCCTTCCAGGCGTCGGTGTCGGTGTAGAAGGCACGACGCAGGCGCGCCTTGATATCGGCCGCCAGCGCCGGCGGCGCCTCGGGGTGCTGGGCCAGCCAGTGGTCGCCGCGCAGGGCGTCGAGAATCTCGAGGATCGGCTCGGTGCCGAATTCGAGCGCGATGCCGGTGTATTCGGCCTGCGGCGCGGCGGCGTCGATGGCCGACCACATCAGGCCGGTGAGCGGTGGGCTGGTGGAGGAGCCGTCGTGGATCGATGTCACCTGCTCGCCCCACCAGCGGCGCGCGCGCGCCACGCCGGCGGCGTTCTGGCCGCCGGCCCAGATGCGCTCGCCCACGCCCGGCGGGCCCAGGCCGGTGTGCAGGTCGATCCAGGCCACGCGGCGCGCGCGTCCGGCGCGCCGCGCCAGCACGCCGCGCAGGGTCTGGTGGCTCCAGGTCGGCGCGTGGCCGCCGTAGAACAGGCCGGTGGGGAATTCGTACTGGCCGCCCGAGATGGCGGTCTGCCAGGCGGCCACGCCCTCGCGCGCGATGAAGTCCTGCACCGCGGCGCGGTGGGCGGCGTCGGGCGGCCACTGGGGCGGCAGCAGCCACGGATGCAGCTGGCGATAGGCGGTGTTGACCGGCAGCGGCTGGCTGAAGTCGGGGAAGTTGCGGTTCAGGTCCACCCCTTCGTGCGTCACGCGCCGCAGGTGCGAGAAGCCCCAGGGGTTGAGCGCATGCAGGTAGAGCACCGCCACACCGGCGTCGCGCGCCTGCTGGCGCCAGTCGGCGTCGTGCAGGGCAAACACCTGCACCCCCGAGCCGCAAAAGCCCTCGACCCCGTGGCAGGCGCTGCTGACGATGAGCAGGCGCTCACTCTGCGCGTCACCATCGAGCGCCAGGTCCAGCGCCAGCAACTCGCCGTCGCGGCCGGGCAGGGGATGGCGGTGGCTCTCGATCTGCGTGCTGGCGCTGGCCGCCGCTTCGAGGAACTTGACGCGCGCCTGGGCGTAGCTGGCGGCAAAGGCCTGCGGGATCGGGATCATGGCGGCAGGCTCAGCAGCTGGGCATGCATGTCGGGCACGCCAGGGGTACGCCGCGACGCGGCCGATCAGGGCGCCGCGCGCCGCCGGCGCCTGCGCCACGGCGGCCACGGGCCACGTCGGGCGGCTGCGTTGCGGCGGTCGCAGCGGGCATGAAAGGTTCGCTCACACCGGCTCAGCCCTTGCGTGGCAGCGGGCGGTCGGCCGGGGGCTGGTGCGCCAGCCACTGCTGCGCCAGCTGCACCCAATAGGTGCCGCCCAGCGGGATCAGATCGTCGTTGAAGTCGTAGTGCGGGTTGTGCAGGGTGCAGGGGCCGGCGTCATGGCCACCGCCTTCGTAGCGCCCGCGGTGCGCGCCCATGCCGTTGCCGATGAAGCAGTAGGCGCCGGGTTTTTCCAGCAGCATGTAGGCGAAGTCCTCGGCGCCCAGGGTGGGTTCCTGCGGTACGGCGTTGGCTTCGCCGACGATGCCGGCCATCACGCGGCGGCAGAACTCGGCCTCGTAGGCGGTGTTGATGGTGGGCGGGTAGTTGCGCGTGAATTCGAACGTGCACTGGGCGCCGAAGGCGGCGCTCACCCCTTCGGCGATGGCCTGCATGCGCTGCTCGATCAGATCGAGTGTCTCGAAGCTGAAGGTGCGCACCGTGCCCTGGATCTCGCACGCGTCGGGCACCACGTTGGTGGCCTCGCCGGCGTGGACCATGGTGACCGAGATGACGCCCGGATCCACCGGCTTCTTGTGGCGTGAGATGATGGTCTGAAAACCCAGCACCACCTGGCAGGCGATCGGCAGCGGGTCGATGCCGGTGTGGGGCATGGCCGCGTGGCCGCCCTTGCCGGTGATGACGATGCGGAATTCGTTGCTGGAGCCCATCACCGGGCCGGCCGAGACCGCAAACCTGCCGGCTTCCATGCCCGGCCAGTTGTGCATGCCGAACACCGCTTCCATCGGGAAGCGGTCGAACAGGCCGTCCTTGACCATTTCGCGCGCGCCGCCGCCGCCTTCTTCGGCGGGCTGGAAGATCAGGTACACCGTGCCATCGAAGTCGCGCGTGGCCGCCAGCTGCTGACCGGCGGCCAGCAGCATGGCCACATGGCCGTCGTGGCCGCAGGCATGCATCTTGCCGTGGTGGCGGCTGGCGTGGGCGAAGGTGTTGAATTCGGTCATCGGCAGCGCGTCCATGTCGGCACGCAGGCCGATGGCGCGGCCCGACTTGCCGCCGTCACGCCCGTGCACGATGCCGACCACACCGGTGGTGCCCATGCCGCGGTGGGTGGCAATACCCCACTCGGCCAGCTTGGCCGCCACCAGGTCGGCGGTGCGCACCTCTTCGAAGCACAGCTCGGGGTGGGCGTGGATGTCGCGCCGCAGTTGGGAGATGGCCGCGGCCTGCGCCAGGATGGGTTCGAGCAGTTTCATGGCCCCAGTCTAGCCGTTGGCGCAGGGCCTTGCATATCCGTCAGAACGCTATGATTACAATAGTTGCTGGCGCTTGGTGGGTACGCCGTAGCGGCAAAAAACACCACTGAAAACAAGGCCGCCGCGGCGTGCCGGACGCAAAAAAGCCGCCCGCAGGCGGCTGGCTGGCTGGGGCTGACCCGGTCAGGCCTGGGCGGTCTGGTCGTCGACCGTGGCGCCGGGGGCATGGCTGACGCAGGACTGGATGCCGTTGTCGCGCGTCGTCTCGCTGGCATACATCTGGCTCTGGCCGATCACCTGGCCGTTGCCGGCCTTGAGCGTGAAGTAGGGCGAGCCGTCCTTGCCGGTCAGTTTTTCGTAGTGCGCGGCGTCGGCGCCGTTTTTCTTCACCGATTCGATGCCGTTGACCGCGCTGGCCTTGGCCTCGTACATCTCGCTGCTGAGGATGACCTGACCATTGCTGGCCAGCAGGTTGAAGAAGAACTTGCCGTTCTTGGACTTCTTGAGTTCGAACTTGCCTGCCATGAATGTCGCTCCTTGAGTGATGGGGGGTGGATGCGCCGGGCCCAGCCCGGCTGCCCGGCATTGTGGGGCCAAGAGGGGCCGTCCGGGCGACTTCGGGGCACGCCGGCGTGCAATGCCGCACACCGACGTGGCGTCAACTCTGCATCAGGGTGCGCCGCGCCTTGGCGATCGACATCAGCATGCCCAGCGCCAGCCCGAGCGTGACCATGGCCGTGCCGCCGTAGCTGATGAAGGGCAGCGGCACGCCCACCACCGGCAGCATGCCGCTGACCATGCCCATGTTGACGAAGGCGTAGGCAAAGAAGATGGTGGTCAGCGCCGCCGCCAGCAGGCGGGCGAACAGCGTCGGCCCCTCGGCGGCGATCATCAGCCCGCGCAGGATCAGAAACACGAAGCCGGCGATCAGCGCCAGGTTGCCAGCCAGGCCGAATTCCTCCGAGAAGGCGGCGAAGATGAAGTCGGTGGTGCGCTCGGGAATGAACTCCAGGTGCGTCTGCGTGCCCTGCATGAAGCCCTTGCCCCACAGCCCGCCCGAGCCGATGGCGATCATGCCCTGCAGCGTGTGAAAGCCCTTGCCCAGGGGGTCGCGCGTGGGGTCGAGCAGGGTGCACACGCGCTGGCGCTGGTATTCGTGCAGCACGCGCCAGTCCACACCGTCGGCACACAGCGGGCCTTCGTAGGCCAGCAGCAGGCCCACGCCCAGCGCCGCCAGCAGCAGCGGCGGCAACACCAGCTTCCAGGGCAGGCCGGCAAAGAAGATCACCGCCAGCCCGGCGGCGCCCACCAGCAGGGCGGTGCCCAGGTCGGGCTGCTTCATGATCAGCCCCACGGGCGCAGCCAGCAGCGCGAACGCCACCAGGAAGTCGACCGGGCGCGTCTGGCCCTCGCGGCGGTGAAACCACCAGGCCAGCATCAGCGGGGTGGCGATCTTCAGCAGCTCGCTGGGCTGGATCACCACGCCGACGTTGATCCAGCGCTGCGCCCCCTTCTTGGTGATGCCGAACAGCGCCACCGCCACCAGCAGACCCACGCCCAGGGTGTAGACCGGCACCGCCAGGCTCATCAGCCGCTGCGGCGGCACCTGCGCCACCACGAACATGATGCCGGCGGCGATCAGCATGTTGCGGGCGTGGTCGGCAAAGCGCGTACCGTGGTCGAAGCCGGAGGAATACATGGTCATCAGACCCATGCCGGCCAGCACCAGCACCGCCACCAGCAGCAGCAGGTCGAAGCCGCGCAGCAGCGGCCACAGACGCTGCCAGAGCGACGGTTTGTCGAACACCACGGCCATGGCGCCATTATCCCGCCGCCCCGCAGCGCAGCCTGCGGCGCCGGTATGGATTGGGTTCAAATGTCAGGCTTCCAAAGCCATAGCATTGCCCGCATGCCGACCACCCATTTGCTGTACCTGCACGGATTTCGCTCCTCGCCGCAATCGGCCAAGGCGCGCCAGATGGCGGCGCGCGTGCGCGCCGACCACCCGGGCGTGACCTGGTGGTGCCCGCAGCTGCCGCCCTCGCCCCGCGAGGCCGCGGCGTTGATCGCGCAGGGCAGCGCCGACTGGCCGGCCGCGCACATGGCGGTGGTGGGCTCCTCGCTGGGCGGTTACTACGCCACCTGGCTGGCCCAGCGGCGCGGCTGCCGGGCGGTGGTGCTCAACCCGGCGGTCGATCCGGCGCGCGACCTGGCGGCGCACATCGGCGAGCAGACCGCCTGGCACGACCCGGCCGAGCGCTTCTTGTTCCGCCCCGAATACGTGGACGAGCTGCGCGCCCTGGCACCCGGCCCGCTGCAGGCGCCCGAGCGCTTTCTGGCCGTCATCGCCCAGGGCGACGAGCTGCTGGACTGGCGCGAGATGGCGGCGCGCTACGCCGGCGCGGCGCTGCGGCTGATCGAGGGCAGCGACCACGCGCTGAGCGACTTCGAGCACCACATCGACGCCGTGCTGAGCTTTCTGGACCTTCTGTAACGCTATCGTAACTATAGCTTCCGGCGCAGTTTGGGCATGCGCCAAAGGCCTTTACAACCGCTTGACACGGCAGACGGACGGGCTTCACCGGCGGGTGACAGCATCACCGGCACCCGAACCCCGGAAAGGCTTGCACGATGACCCCCACCCCCACCCCCGTCCGCTACGACCGCATCAGCCGCTGGCTGCACTGGGGCATGGCCGGGCTGTTCGCCTGGATCTTCGTCTCCGCCGGCGCGCATGCGCTGGCCGAGCGCTCGGCGCTGGACGCGCTGCTGTGGCCCACCCACAAACCGGTCGGCACCCTGCTGCTGGCCCTGCTGCTGGCGCGTGTCGCCTGGGCACTGGCGCGGCGCCGCCGGCCGCCGGCGGTGAGCGCGCTGGCCCGTCTGGGGCACCTGGGCCTGTACGCCCTGATGCTGGCCGTGCCGGCCATCGGGCTGCTGCGCCAGTGGGGCTCGGGACGCGCGTTTGCGCCGTTCGGCCTGCCGCTGCTGCCGGGCTTCGACGTCAGCCAGAAGGTGGAATGGACGCTGCAGCTGGGCCGGCTGCTGCACGGCAACCTGGGTTGGGCCTTGCTGGCCCTGGTGCTGGGCCACGTGGCGGCGGCGCTGTGGCACGAGCGCGCCGGCCACACGCCCGTGCTGGCGCGCATGGCCGGCTGAGCGCCGGCGCGGCAGGGAGTGGGACAATCGGCGTCCCATGCATGTACTGTTCGACGAGGCCGGCAAGTTTCTTGCCGGCCGCATTCTTTCCGAGGCCGAGGCCTCGGCCCAGGTGGAGCTGGACTCCGGCAAGCGCGTCAAGGTCAAGGCCGCCAACCAGTTGCTGCGCTTCGACAAGCCGGCGCCGGCCGAGCTGCTGGCCCAGGCGCAGGCCCAGGCCGCCGACGTCGACCCGGCCCTGGCCTGGGAATTCGCGCCGGAAGACGAGTTCGGGTTTGCCGAGCTGGCGGCCGACTACTTCGGCGGCGGCCCCGGCCCGGTGCAGCAGGCGGCGGCGCTGATCGCGCTGCACGAGGCGCCGCACTACTTCCGCCGCGCCGGCAAGGGGCGCTTTCGCAAGGCGCCGGCCGACGTCGTGGCGCAGGCGCTGGCGGCGATCGAGAAGAAAAAGCAGCTCGCGGCCCAGATCGCCGCCTGGGCCGACGCGCTGGCGCAGGGCCAGTGCCCGGCGCCGGTGCGCGAGCAGCTCTACCGCATCCTGTTCCGCCCGGACCGCAACGCCCCCGAATACAAGGCCGTGGTCGAGGCCAGCCGCGCCACCCAGCTGGCGCCGCTGGCGCTGCTGCAGCGCGCCGGCGCCATCGAGTCGGCCTACCAGTTCCACTGGCAGCGCTTTCTGTTCGAGAACTTCCCGCAGGGCACGGGTTTTGCCCGGCTGGCCGCGCCGGTCATCCGCGAGGAGCTGCCGCTGGCGCCGGTGGCGGCGTTTTCGATCGACGACTCGGCCACCACCGAAATCGACGACGCGCTGTCGCTGCAGGGGCTGGGCACCGGCACGGTGGTGCTGGGCATCCACATCGCGGCGCCCGGCCTGGCCATTCAGCCGGGCGACGCGCTGGACGACGTGGCGCGCGCGCGCCTGTCCACCGTCTACATGCCGGGCTACAAGATCACCATGCTGCCCGACGAGGTGGTCGACGCCTACACGCTCGCCGAAGGCGCGCCGGTGCCGGCGGTGTCGCTGTATGTCACGCTGGACGAAGCCACGCTGGAGATCCAGGACCGCCAGACGCGGCTGGAGCGGGTGCCGATCGCCGCCAACCTGCGCCACGACCAGCTCGACGCGCTGATCACCGAGGACTGGCTGCAAGGCGCTTCGGTTGATGGTCAAATCGACCCCCAGCGCTTGCCTGTCGAGCGCGAACAGCTATCATTTTTATATCAACTGAGCCGGCACCTGAAGGCCCGGCGCGAGCAGGTGCGCGGCAAGCCGGAAACCTTCACGCGGCCGGACTACAGCTTCCGCCTGGTCGGCAACGACGGCGCCGTGCCCACCGGCGCCGAGCAGGTGCAGATCACCACCCGCTCGCGCGGCGCGCCGCTGGATCTGATCGTCGCCGAACTCATGATCCTGGCCAACAGCAGCTGGGGCGAATGGCTCAAGGCCCTGGGCGTGCCGGCCATCTACCGCAGCCAGGCCAGCCTGCTGCCCGGCATCAAGGTGCGCATGGGCGCGCGGGCGCTGCCGCACGCCGGCCTGGGTGTGCCCAGCTACGCCTGGAGCACCTCGCCGCTGCGCCGCTACGTCGACCTGGTCAACCAGTGGCAGATCATCGCCGCCGCACGCCACGGCACGGCGGCGGCGCTGGTGGCGCCGTTCAAGCCCAAGGACGCGGCGCTGCTGGCCATCATCAGCGCCTTCGATGCCGCCTACAGCGCCTATGGCGCGCACCAGGCCAGCATGGAACGCTTCTGGACGCTGCGCTACCTGCACCAGCAAGGCATCACCGAGCTGAACGCCAGCCTGCTGCGCGAGCAGACCGGCGGCGCCTGGCTGGTGCGCGCCGACGAGCTGCCGCTGGTGTTTACCGTGATGGGCGCGCAGGGCCTGCCGCGTGGCACTCGGGTGCGGGTGCGGCTGGGCCAGCTCGACGACATCGCGCTCGACGTGCACGGCACCGTCCTCGAGGTGTTGCAGGACCAGGCGGCGGTGCCCACAGCCGCCGAGGCCGAGGACGACGACGAGGGCGCCGCCGCCGGGCCGATCGCCATTGCGGTGGAGCTGGACGAAACCGAAGGCGCGCGCACCGATAATCCGCCCTCGTAATGCTTCGTTCGTATAAAACGCTGTCCACGCTGCAATGGGCGCTCGGCCTGTCGGTGCTGCTGCACGCGGTGCTGCTGACGGTGCGTTTCGTCGATCCCGAGGGCTTCAAGCGCCTGTTTCAGGAGACCACGCTCGACGTGGTGCTGGTCAACGCCGCATCGGACGAGAAGCCCGTCAAGGCCCAGGCCATCGCCCAGTCCAGCCTGGCCGGTGGCGGCGAAGCGGCCGATCGGCGCATGGCCAGCACGCCGCTGCCGCCCAGCCCCCACGAAGCGCCGGGCGATGCGCCGGTCACCGAGAACCAGCGCCGCATCGACGCCATGCTGCAGCAGCAGGAGCAGCTGCTGGCCCAGGTGCGCCAGCAACTGGCGGCCATGCCCAAGCCCGACCCGCGCCAGCTGAGCGAAGATCCCGAGGCGCGCGCCCAGGAAGAGCGTCGCCAGCAACTGGCGCGCCTGCTGGCGGCGATCGAAAAGCGGGTCGAGGAAGAGAACTCGCGCCCGCGCAAGCGCTACCTCAGCCCCGCCACGCTGGGCACCACCTACGCGGTCTACTACGACAGCATGCGCCGCAAGATCGAGGCCGAGGGCACCGCCAACTTTCCCCAGGTGGCCGGGCGCAAGCTGTATGGCGAGCTGATCATGGCGCTGCTGATCAACCACGACGGCCGCATTCTCGACGCCCGGGTGGTGCGCGGCTCGGGCCAGCGTGCGCTGGACAAGCTGGCCGAGCTGATCGCGGCGCGCGCCGCCCCGTTCGGCAACTTCACCGCCGCCATGCGCAAGGACACCGACCAGTTCGACGTCACCGCGCGCTTCAGGTTCACGCGCGAGCAGACCCTGGAGACCATGCTGCAGGCCGACCCGCTGGCGACCTCGGTGCGGGAGTTGAAATGAACCACCCGCGCCCCGCCACCCACCGACCGCCGGGCGTGGTCTGACGGCGGGACGGGCATCGACCATGGGGGCTGTGCTGCGCCGCATCCTGCTGCTGGCCGTGCTGGGCCTGCTGCTGTTGCAGCTGTTCTTCGTCGGCCGCGTGGCGCTGATGGTGGTGCTCGACCCGCGCTCCACCAGCTTCGAGCGTTCCGAAGCCTGGCGCCTGGCCAGCACCGGCACGCTGCGCTGGCGCCAGCAGTGGCGCGACTACGCGCAGATCAGCGATCACCTCAAGCGCGCCGTCATCGCGTCCGAGGACGACGGCTTTGCCAACCACGAGGGGGTGGACTGGGACGCCATCGAAAAGGCCTGGCAGCGCAACGCCGCCGCCGAGGAAGCCGCGGCCGAGCGCGCGGCGCAGAACCGGCCGGCGCGCCCGATCCGCATCCGTGGCGGCTCGACCATCACCCAGCAGCTGGCCAAGAACCTGCTGCTGTCGGGCGAGCGCAGCCTGTGGCGCAAGGGGCAGGAGCTGGTGCTCACCTTCGCACTGGAGCAGCTGCTGGACAAGCGCCGCATCCTGGAGCTCTACCTCAACCATGTGGAGTGGGGCGAGGGCGTGTTCGGCGCCGAAGCGGCGGCGCAGCACTACTTCCGCAAGAGCGCGGCGCAACTGACGGCCGCGGAGTCGGCCCGGCTGGCCGTCATGCTGCCGCGCCCGCGCTATTTCGAGAAGCTGCCGCGTTCGGCCTACCTGGCCAGCCGCACCCGCACCATCTTGGCGCGCATGCGCAGCGCCGAACTGCCCTGAGCCCGAAACACTGCACCAGGCTGAAGGTGGCGGCCTGCACCCGCGCGCAGAAAGGAAAAAGCCCGCCAACGGCTGGGCCGTGGCGGGCCATGGTGAACCGACCCGGCCGTTCAGGGCCGGGTGCGCCATCACCGGTCAGGGCTTGCTGGCCGTCGGAAACGGCCACGCTGCCTGCGGGCTCAGCGTGGTTTGCGCAGCCGGCTTCTTGGCCGCTGCTTTCTTGGCTGGCGCGGCTTTCTTGGCAGCCGGCTTCTTGGCGGGCGCGGCCTTCTTGGCCGGTGCCGCTTTCTTGGCGGCTACCTTTTTGGCGGGCGCGGCTTTCTTCGCCGGTGCGGCCTTCTTGGCCGGTGCCGCTTTCTTGGCGGCTACCTTTTTGGCGGGTGCGGCTTTCTTCGCCGGTGCGGCCTTCTTGGCCGGCGCAGCTTTCTTCGCCGGTGCCTTCTTGGCGGGCGCGGCCTTCTTGGCCGGTGCCGCTTTCTTGGCCGGAGCGGCTTTCTTGGCCGGAGCGGCTTTCTTCGCCGGGGCCTTCTTGGCCGGAGCGGCTTTCTTCGCCGGGGCCTTCTTCGCAGGTGCTTTCTTCGCAGTTGCCATTTTTTTCTCCTCGATCAAGTTGAACGTTCAACAGCAGGAAACGCTTCACGCGGGTTGGCGCGTGCGAAGCGATTCATGGTGCTGGGGCAGGCCCCAACACCATGAACAGGGGCGCACCGAACCGACGACAGCAGGCTGTCGGCGGTCGGGGCGAATCGGGTGCACATTCGGTTCAGCGGGGGTCAGTCCCACGACAGCGCGCCGCCGGTCTGGTACTCGATGACGCGCGTTTCGAAGAAGTTGCGTTCCTTTTTCAGATCGATCATCTCGCTCATCCAGGGGAACGGGTTCTCGGCGTTGGGGTACAGCGCGTCCAGACCGATCTGGGTGGCGCGCCGATTGGCAATGTGGCGCAGGTAGCCCTTGAACATGGAGGCGTTCATGCCCAGCACGCCGCGCGGCATGGTGTCTTCGGCGTAGCGGTACTCCAGCTCGACCGCGTGCTCGAACAGGGCGCGCACCTCGGCCTTGAAGGCCGGCGTCCACAGGTGGGGGTTTTCCAGCTTGATCTGGTTGATCAGGTCGATGCCGAAGTTGCAGTGCATCGACTCGTCGCGCAGGATGTACTGGTACTGCTCGGCCGCGCCGACCATCTTGTTCTGCCGGCCCAGCGCGAGGATCTGCGTGAAGCCGACGTAGAAGAACAGGCCTTCCATCAGGCACGCAAAGACGATCAGCGACTTCAGCAGGCGCTGGTCGGCCTCGGGCGTGCCGGTGCGGAAATCGGGGTCCATGATCGCGTCGATGAACGGGATCAGGAATTCGTCCTTGTCGCGGATCGACGGGATCTCGTGGTAGGCGTTGAAGATCTCGCCTTCGTCCAGCCCCAGCGATTCGACGATGTACTGGTAGGCGTGGGTGTGGATGGCTTCCTCGAAGGCCTGGCGCAGCAGGAACTGCCGGCACTCGGGCGCCGTGACGTGGCGGTAGGTGCCCAGCACGATGTTGTTGGCGGCCAGCGAGTCGGCGGTGACGAAGAAGCCGAGGTTGCGCTTGACGATGCGGCGCTCGTCTTCGGTCAGACCGTTCGGGTCTTTCCACAGCGCGATGTCGCGGTTCATGTTGATTTCCTGCGGCATCCAGTGGTTGGCGCAGGTGGCCAGGTACTTTTCCCAGGCCCACTTGTACTTGAACGGCACCAGCTGGTTGACGTCGGTCTGGCCGTTGATGATGCGCTTGTCGGCGGCGTTGACGCGGCGCGGGCTGCCCGTGGCGACGCCGCTGTGTGCGTCGGCGGCGCGGGTGGTGGAAGGCGCGGACTCGGTCACCGGCTGCAGGCGCGGCTGCGGCGTGGTGAGAGTGGTCTCGTGATCCCAGGTCAACATGATTTGTCCAATGCTCCGATTATGGGAGCAACGCCACGAAATGCAAAGCATTCCGTCACGCTGCGGCCCGATGGATGGGGTAGGTGTGTTGCAGCGAGGCATCGTTGAACGCGGCCTCGCAGCGATGGGTGCTTCATTGACAGGCTTCGCAGCCCGGGTCGTCGATGGCGCAGAAGCGGATGTCGGTGGCGGGCTGCGCAGCAACGGTCGCGGCCACGTCGGTGGTCGGCGCGGCGCGCGCGCGCATGGCCAGCGCCTCGTCATCGCCATGCGGCACGGCGTTCAGGCGACCCGAGGTGATGGTCGACTTCTCGGCCTGCGTGGCGCTGGTGGTGCGCAGGTAGTAGGTGGTCTTGAGGCCACGCCGCCAGGCCAGCTTGTAGGTTTCGTCGAGCTTGCGGCCCGAGGCGCCGGCCATGTACAGGTTCAGGCTCTGCGCCTGATCGATCCACTTCTGACGCCGCGCCGCCGCTTCGACCAGCCAGTGCGGCTCGATCTCGAACGCGGTGGCGTAGAGCTGGCGGATGTCGGCCGGCACGCGGTCGATCGCGCGCAGCGAACCGTCGAAGTGCTTGAGGTCCATCACCATCACCTCGTCCCACAGATCCAGGCGCTTGAGCTCGCGCACCAGGTGCTGGTTGATGACGGTGAATTCGCCCGACAGGTTGCTCTTGACCGACAGGTTGCCGAAGCTCGGCTCGATCGAGGCGTCGACGCCGACGATGTTGCTGATGGTGGCGGTGGGCGCAATGGCCACGCAGTTGGCGTTGCGCATGCCGTCGCGCGCCATCTTGGCGCGCAGTGCGTCCCAGTCCAGCGTGCTGCTGCGGTCCACCTCGACGTGGCCGCCGCGCGCGCGCTCCAGCAATCCCAGGCTGTCGAGCGGCAGCACGCCCTGATCCCACAGCGAGCCGCGGTAGCTGCTGTAGCGCCCGCGCTCGGCCGCCAGTTCGGTTGAAGCCCAGTAGGCGTGGTAGCAGACCGCTTCCATCGATTCGTCGGCGAACTGCACCGCCGCGTCGCTGGCGTAGGGCAGGCGCAGCGCGTAGAGCGCGTCCTGAAAGCCCATGATGCCCAGACCGACCGGGCGATGGCGCAGGTTGGCGTCGCGCGCCTTCTTGACGGCGTAGTAGTTGATGTCGATGACGTTGTCGAGCATGCGCATGGCCGTCGAAACCGTCTTCCTGAGCTTGTCGTGATCGATGCGACCGTCGCGCAGGTGCTGTGCCAGGTTGACCGAACCCAGGTTGCACACCGCGGTTTCGCTGTCGCTGGTGTTGAGCGTGATTTCGGTGCACAGGTTGCTGGAATGCACCACCCCGACGTGCTGCTGCGGGCTGCGCAGGTTGCAGGCGTCCTTGAAGGTGATCCAGGGGTGGCCGGTCTCGAACAGCATCGACAGCATCTTGCGCCACAGATCGACCGCCGGCAGCGTCCTGCTGGGGCTGATCTCGCCGCGCGCCGCGCGCGCTTCGTAGGCGACGTAGGCCTGCTCGAAGGCGGCGCCGCACAGCTCGTGCAGGTCGGGCACGTCCACCGGCGAGAACAGCGTCCACGTGCCGCCTTCCACCACCCGGCGCATGAACAGATCAGGCACCCAGTTGGCGGTGTTCATGTCGTGCGTGCGGCGGCGGTCGTCGCCGGTGTTCTTGCGCAGCTCCAGAAACTCCTCGATGTCCAGATGCCAGGTTTCCAGGTAGGCGCACACAGCCCCCTTGCGCTTGCCGCCCTGGTTGACGGCCACCGCGGTGTCGTTGGCCACTTTCAGAAACGGCACCACCCCCTGCGATTCGCCGTTGGTGCCCTTGATGTGGCTGCCCAGTGCGCGCACGCGCGTCCAGTCGTTGCCCAGGCCGCCGGCGTGCTTGGACAGCAGGGCGTTTTCCTTGATCGACTCGTAGATGCCCTCCAGCTCGTCGGGCACCGTGGTCAGGTAGCAGCTCGACAGCTGCGGGCGCCGCGTGCCGCTGTTGAACAGCGTCGGCGTGCTGCTCATGAAGTCGAACGACGACAGCAGCTCGTAGAACTCGATGGCGCGCGCCTCGCGGTCGATCTCGTTCAGCGCCAGACCCATGGCCACCCGCATGAAGAAGGCCTGCGGCAGCTCGATGCGGCGCTTGTTCAGGTGCAGGAAGTAGCGGTCGTACAGCGTCTGCAGGCCCAGGTAGTCGAACTGCAGGTCGCGCTCGGGCTTGAGCGCCGCGCCCAGGCGCGCGAGGTCGAACTGCAGCAGGCGCTCGTCGAGCAGCTCGCCGGCCACGCCCTGGCGGATGAAGTCGGGGAAGTTGCCGGCGTAGCGGCTGGCCAGCGTCGGCAAGTCCACCGCCTCGCCCAGCACCTCGGCGGCGATGGTGTGCAGCAGCAGGCGCGCCGTGGCGAAGCTGTAGTCGGGCTCTTTCTCGATCAGCGTGCGCGCGGCCAGGATGGCGGCCTTGTAGACCTCCTCGACCGGCACGCCGTCGTACAGGTTGCGCAGGGTTTCGGCCAGGATGGGGGCGCTCTGCACGGCGCCGTCCAGGTTGGCGCAGGCCTGATTCAAAAGGGCCTCCAGCGCAGGCACATCCAGCGCCACAAGCTCCCCTTTTTGCAGCACGTGCAGCACCGGCGCGGCCGGCTGACTGCCGGCCGCCTGGCGCGCCCGCTCCTGCGCGCGGCGTTCGCGGTAGAGCACGTAGGCGCGCGCCACCTCGTGGTGGCCGCCGCGCATCAGGCCCAGCTCGACCTGGTCCTGCACGTCCTCGATGTGGAAGGTGCCGCCGGCCGGGCGCGAACGCAGCAGGGCGCGCACCACGGTCTGCGTCAGTTGCTCCACCGTTTCGCGCACGCTGGCCGAAGCCGCGCCGGGTGTGCCGTGCACGGCCAGGAAGGCCTTCATCATGGCCACCGCGATCTTGGCGGGCTCGAACCCGACCACGGCCCCGTTGCGCCGGATGATCTGGTAGTGCGTCAGCGTCTGCGTGGTCGCGGTCGGTGTGCCGGCGCGGTCGTGCGCGAGTGTGCCCGGGGGGCCGGCGACGCTGGCCGGGAGGGTGTGCGGTGTCTGCATGGGGTCCTCGATGGATGGGTGGCGGAATGTCGATGCGCGACGCGCTGACGCGCCGGTCTGGCCGGCGCCAGGTGGCCGCGACGACGGACACTATATCTTGTGTTTGCTAATCGTTCAATGCACAAGGGGTAGTGTGTGCGGGCAAACGCGTAGCCTGGTGCCGGAGCACCCGAGGCCCGCAGCGGGCGCGCCGTCAGGCTCGGCGCGGGTGGGCGGGCGCGCGCCACGCAGGGGCGCGGTCTGTCGCAGGATTTGCGCCGCCAGGGCGCATGGATCAAGGCGCGGTGCCCGGTCGATGCGGGCGCGGCGGCGCCGAACTCGTGGATTACCCCAGGGCGCCGTCGGCAAAGCGCCTGGCGCTCCAGCGCAGCAGGCCTTGCAGGTGCCGCCAGTCGAAGCCTGGCCCGGGGTCGTGCTTGCGGCCGGGCGCGATGTGCTGGTGCCCGGCGATGGCCTCGATCGGGTAGCGCCGCGCCAGCGCGCGGCACAGCCGGGCCAGCGTGGCGTACTGCGCCGGCTCGAAGGGTTCGCCTTCCAGGCCTTCGAGCTCGACGCCCACCGAGTAGTCGTTGCAGTTCTCGCGCCCGCGAAAGCACGACACCCCGGCATGCCAGGCGCGCGCGTCGCAGCTGACGAACTGCCACAGCCGACCATCGCGCCGCACGTAGAAATGCGCCGACACCTGCAACCCCCGCAACGGCTGGAAGTAGGGGTGCGCGTCCCAGTCCAGCGTGTTGGTGAACAGGGCCTGCACCTGGTCGCCGCCGTACTTGCCGGGCGGCAGGCTGATCGAGTGCACGACGATCAGGTCGACCTCGCTGCCCGCCGGGCGTGGGCCGTGGTTGGGCGAGGGCAGGGCGCGCGCCGCCCGGTACCAGCCGCCCTGCCAGGCGGCGCGGCGTGGCGCGCTTGCGCTGGGTTCACTTGCCTTCATCGGGGCCTGGTTCGTCGTCGCTCGGGGCGGTGATGCCCAGGCGTGCCATGCGGTAGCGCATCTGGCGCAGGTTCAGGCCCAGCCGGGCCGCGGCGGCGGTGCGATTGAAGCCGGTTTCGTCGAGCGCGCGCACCAGCACCTCGCGCTCGCGCGCGTCCAGCCAGCTTTCCAGGTTGCTGGGCAGGTCGGTGTGCGGCGGCGTCCGGGGGGCGTCGGGTGGCGCCACCGTGGGACCCGAGGTTGCTATTGAATCGGTAGCTGCCTGCGGTGATGGGGTGCCGGATTCAAGCTCCCCGAACCCGGAAGCGCCGGCTTCGCCCAGGGCGACGGCGCGGTGCAGCAGGTTTTCCAGTTCGCGCACGTTGCCCTCCAGCGGGGCGGTGCGGATGTCCTGCAACTGGCGTGCCGACAACGTGGGTACGGCGATGCCGGCATCGGCGGCGATGCGCCCCAGCAGGGTCTGGCACAGGGCCGGCAGGTCTTCGCGCCGCTCGCGCAGGGGCGGCACCACGATTTCGATCACGTTCAGGCGGTAGTACAGGTCCTGCCGGAAGCGCCCGGCCTGCACCTCGGCCGCCAGGTCCTTGTGGGTGGCGCTGACGATGCGTACGTCGACCGGCTCTTCCTGGGTTTCGCCCAGCGGACGCACGCGCCGCTCCTGGATGGCGCGCAGCAGCTTGGCCTGCATGGCCAGCGGCAGCTCGCCGATCTCGTCGAGAAACAGCGTGCCGCCGCGCGCTGCCTGAAAGAAGCCCACGCGGTCCTGCGTGGCGCCGGTGTAGGAGCCCTTGCGGGCGCCGAAGAACTCGGCCTCCAGCAGGTTCTCCGGGATGGCGCCGCAGTTCACCGGCACCATGGGGCCCTCGCTGCGGTGGCTGCAGGCGTGGATGGCGCGCGCCACCAGCTCCTTGCCGGTGCCCGATTCGCCGCACACCAGCACCGGCGCCATGCTGCGGGCCACCTTGGCGATGCGCTGCTTGACCGCGCGCATGGCGGCCGATTCCCCCACCAGCCTCGCCAGCGCAACGGCGCCGGGGCCGCTGGCGGCGGCAGCGGGCGCGGCGGGCGCCGGCGTGGCAGCCGGGGTCGGTGGGGCCGGTTCGCGCGCGGGCGCGGCGTCGTCGGCCGGGGTGGCGCTCCGGGCTTGCAGCGCCGCGCCGACCACGCCGCGGAACTGTTTGAGGTCGATCGGCTTGGTCAGGTAGTCGAAGGCGCCGCACTTGAGGGCTTCGACCGCGTTCTCGGCCGAGCCGTAGGCGGTGATGACGATGCTGCGTTCGCGCCGCTGGGCCGCCGCCATCTCGCGCAGCAGTTCCAGCCCCAGGCCGTCGGTCAGGCGCATGTCGGTGACGACCAGGTCGTAGGCCTGGGTGGCCAGCAGCGCCCGTGCCTCGGCCAGCGACGCCGCTGAGCTCACCCGATGGCCCTCGCGCAGCAGCGTCAGCTCGTACAGGGTGCGCAGGTCGGGTTCGTCGTCCACCACCAGGATGCTGGCGGCGCCGGGCATGGTCACGGAAGCGTTCATGGCTGCGCGCAGAGCTCCAGAATCAGAAAGTCGAGTGTCCGCTGTGGGCACGCCGGAAGCTGATGAAGAATTCGTTGCCCTCGTGGCTTTGCCCGCCCTGAGCGCGCGCGTTGCGCTCGTGGGCGATGCTGGCGCCGTGGCGCTCGCACAGTTCGCGGCAGATGTACAGGCCCAGGCCGCTGGAGCGGCTTTCGGACGAGAAAAAGGGTTCGAACAGGTGGCGCTGCACCGCCGCCTCCATGGCCGGGCCGTCGCTCCAGACCATCAGCCGTACCGGGCCGTGCCGCACCGCCAGCGTCTCCACCTGGATGGCGCCGGCGCGGCGCGACGCGTGGCGCGCAGCGTTGTCCAGCAGGTTGACCAGCACGCGCCGCAGGTGCTCGGGCGCGAACTGCACGTTGGCGTCGCCGGCGCCCAGCCGCAGCAGCAGCCGCTGCACCTGACCATGCTGGGCCGCCCATTCGTTGCAAAAGTCTTCCACCTCGGCGTCGAGCGCCAGCGCCGGCACCGGGCTGAACTCGCCGCCCTGGCCCTGCACCCGGGCGACATCCAGCACGTCGTCCACGATGTGCTGCAGGCGCTCGGCGTTCTGCCGCACCATGTCGGCCAGACGTTTCTGCAACGGTTCGTGCAGATCCTCGTCGAGCAGGGCGTTGGCCTGGCTGATGGCCGCCAGCGGGTTGCGGATCTCGTGCGCCACGGCGGCCGACATGCGGCCCATCGACGCCAGTTTCTCGGTGCGCAGGCGCGCTTCCAGCTCGCGCAGGTCCTGCAGGAACATCACGCACAGGCTGACGCCACTGTCGCCGATCGATGGTGTGCGCTGGGTGCGCACCTGCAGGTGGCTGCTCATGCGGTCTTCATGGTGCAGGGTCACTTCGGTGGCATCGACCGGCGCGTCACTGAAGGTCTGACCGACGATGCGCTTGAGCTGTCCCCAGGCGGGGTTGTCCTCCAGGCTGAACACCGGCGGCGTCACGTCCAGGTCCGACCCCAGCATCAGCCGCGCCGCCGGGTTGGCCGCCCGCACCAGATGCTCGGTGTCGATCACCAGTACGCCGTCGGGCAGGGCTTCGATCACCATGGCGTTGACCATCGCCTGCACATGGGCCTCGACCCGGTTGCGGCGCGCCAGCGCTTCCTCGCGTGCCAGCCGCATGGCCATCTGGTTGGTCAGCAGCGCCAGCACCAGCAGGCCGGCGCCGGTCAGGCCCGCCTGCAACAGCTCGGCGGTGTTGGCCCAGGACGAGCCGCTGGCCGCCCACGCTGCGTGGCCCAGCAGCATCAGCGTGACCAGCGCCGCCGTGCCCAGCGCCAGGGCGCGCGTGCCCATGATGGCGGCCATCAGCACCGGCAGCGCCAGCAAGGGCGTGTAGTTGATGGGCGATGGGGTGGGCTGCAACTGCAGCGCCGAGAAAAACAGCAGATCGACCCCCACCGTGGGCAGCCACTGGCTGTCGAAGGCACGCCCGGGGCCGCGCGGCTCACCCATCACCCGCACGGCGATGGTGAACAGCGCGTAGGCGACGCTGGTGCCCAGCAGCCAGGGCGAGCCCGGTCGTGCCAGCACGTGCAGCACCAGCTGCAGACCCAGCAGCGCCAGCGCGATCAGCACCCGGGCCGACATGAAGGCCGACCACAGCCGGGCAAAGCCGGGCGAGGGATCGGTGTCGGCCATCAGGGTCAGGGCCGGCAGTGACGGCGCCGTCGGCAGCTGGGTGCCGAACCAGGTGGCTTGCTCGTGCGTGCGGCGGGACGACATCAGGCGCCTTCGGCGTCGCGGCGGTGCGCCACGCAACAGTAGCTGCCCCGGTGGCCGCGCACCGCGTCCGCCCCCGGCAGGTGCACGCCGCAGCGGTCACAGCGCACCATGGGCAGGGCCTGCCCCCGGCCGCGCCGGTCGGACGGTGGCGGGGCCGACGGCCGGCGTCCGCGCCGCCACAGCCAGACGGCCGCCAGCACGGCCAGCAGCACGATCAGCAACTTCACGCGACCCGCCCCAGCAGCACTTCCAGCACGAAGCGCGAGCCGACGTAGCCCAGCAGCAGCAGCGCCGCGCCGATGTACAGCACGCGCACCGCACGCCGCCCGCGCCAGCCGAACCACCAGCGCCCGGCCAGCAGCGTGCCGAAGGTCAGCCAGGACAACAGGGTGAATACCCGCTTGTGGTCCCAGCGCCAGCCGGTGTAGCTGGCGCCGTAGAGCTGCTCGCCGAACAAGGCGCCGGCCAGCATGGTCAGCGTCAGCAACACGAAGCCGGCGCCCAAAAAGCGAAACATCAGGCGCTCCAGCGTCAGCAGCGGCACGCCCCCGTCGACCGTCTGCGTGGCGTGGCGCATCTGGTCTTCGGCGCGCTGCATCAGCCAGCCATGGGCCACGGCGGCGGCCAGCAGGCCGTAGGCGGCAATGCCCAGGGCCCAGTGCAGCGGCAGCAGGGGCGAGCCGGTGGCCGGCGGATGAGCGCCCGGAAACAGCAGCGCCAGCAGGATCGCCAGCGTGCCGAAGCCGGCCAGTGCCCAGCGCGCGGTCATCTGCGGGTAGAGCTGGCTTTCAATGGCGTACACGGTCAGCACCAGCCACACGGTGATGGACAGCGCCGGTGCAAAGCCGAAGCGCGGTTCGCTGCCCAGCACGCCCCAGGCCAGTTGTGCGCCGTGCAGCAGCCAGGCCAGCAGCAGCACGCGCCGCGCGCCTGCGGCGCCCAGGGCGCGTGCGGCCAGCGCCGGCACCGCGTAGGCCAGGGCGGCGGCGGCGGCGAGCCCCAGGCTGACGGGAGAGGCGCTGGCTAGAATCATGGGCAAAGTTTAGCGGCTTGCCCCTCTCGTCCAGCGCGGACGGGCCGGCCGCCGCGGGTTTTCACACGCTTTTGGCGCGCCCTGTGCGGCGCGAACCGCTCGAATGGCCACCGCCCTCACCGACAAGCTCTCCGGCCTGGTCAAGAAGATCAGTGGCCAGGCCCGCATCACCGAAGCCAATGTGCAGGACATGCTGCGCGAGGTGCGCATGGCCCTGCTCGAAGCCGACGTGGCCCTGCCGGTGGTGCGCGACTTCATCGCCCGCGTCAAGGACAAGGCGCTGGGCCAGGAGGTGCTGGGCAGCCTGAAGCCCGGCCAGGCGCTGGTGGGCATCGTCAACCGCGAGCTGGCCGCGACCATGGGCGAGGGCGTGGCCGACCTCAACCTGGCCGCGCAGCCGCCCGCCGTGGTGCTGATGGCCGGCCTGCAGGGCGCGGGCAAGACCACCACCACCGCCAAGCTGGCGCGCCACCTGATTCAAAAGCGCAAGAAGAAGGTGCTGACGGTGTCGGGCGACGTCTATCGTCCCGCCGCCATCGAGCAGCTGAAAACCGTGACGGCGCAGGCCGGCGCCGACTGGTTCCCGTCCTCGCCCGAGCAGCAGCCGGTCGAGATCGCCCGCGCCGCGCTGGACCACGCCAAAAAGCACTTCTACGACGTGCTGCTGGTCGATACTGCCGGCCGGCTGGCGATCGACGAGGCACTGATGCAGGAGATCAAGGCCCTGCACGCCGCCCTGAACCCGGTCGAGACCCTGTTCGTGGTCGACGCCATGCAGGGCCAGGACGCGGCCAACACCGCCAGGGCCTTCAAGGAAGCGCTGCCGCTCACCGGCATCGTGCTGACCAAGATGGACGGCGACGCGCGCGGCGGCGCCGCGCTGTCGGTGCGGCAGATCACCGGCGCGCCGATCAAGTTTGCCGGCGTGTCCGAAAAAATCGACGGCCTGGAGGTATTCGACGCCGAGCGCCACGCCGGCCGCATCCTGGGCATGGGCGACGTGGTGGCCCTGGTCGAGCAGGTCACCGCCAGCGTGGATCTGGCGGCGGCGCAGAAGCTGGCCGAGAAGGTCAAGAAAGGCGACGGCTTCGATCTGCAGGACTTTCTGGGCCAGCTGCAGCAGATGAAGCAGATGGGCGGCCTGTCCAGCCTGATGGACAAACTGCCGGCGCAGATGGCCGCCAAGGCCAGCGACGCCGACCTGACGCGCGCCGAAAAAGACATCCGCCGCAAGGAAGGCATCATCAACAGCATGACGCCTGCCGAGCGCCGCAAGCCCGAACTGCTCAAGGCCAGCCGCAAGCGCCGCATTGCCCAAGGCGCCGGCGTGCAGGTGCAGGAGGTCAACCGCCTGCTCAAGGAGTTCGAGCAGATGCAGGGCATGATGAAGCAGTTCAAAGGCGGCGCCCTGGCCAAGATGATGCGCCGCATGGGCGGCATGAAGGGCATGCAAGGCCTGCTGGGCGGTGGCGCCATGCCGCCGGTGCCGCCTGGCCTGGGCGGGCCGGGGGGCGGCAAGCGCCCGTTCTGAGTCGCCAGGGTCTGAGGCCAATCCGGCCCTGGCGCTTGTCTGCCAAGCGCCAGAAGCTACTGATTTGGTAGCGTATGGCGATCCGGCCGAGGGCCGGAGGCGCCGCGCTTCAGGTGCGCACGCGCCCGTCGCCGGTCAGCATGGACAGCTCGGCAAAGTGCGAGGCCACGTGTTTGCCCGGACCGAAGGCCACCCTGAAGCCCCCGAAATCCTCGTTGATCGACTCCAGTCCGGTGACCAGCGCGTCGCGCGTGAGCTTGGCGCCGGCGCGCCGCACGCCCTCGGCCAGCACCTTGGCGGCCAGATAGCCTTCCATGGACGAGTAGTTGGCCTGCACCTTGCCGCCCGACTGGCGCGTGGCGGCGACGAACTCCCGCGTGATCGGGCGCGCCGCGTCATACGGCGAGGGCACCACCTGCGACACCACCACGCCGGCGCCGTCGGGGCCCAGGGCGTCGGCCAGCGCCTGCGTGCCGACGAACGACACGTTGTGGAAGGTGCCGCCATAGCCGGCCTTGCGAGCCTCGCGGATGAAGGCCGCGCAGGCCTGGTAGGCGCCGATCTGCACGATCGCCTGGGCGCCCGACGTGGCCAGCCTGGCCACCGCCTCGCGCACGTCCGACGAGTTGCGCTCCACCGTGGCGCTGGCCAGCGGCTTCAACTGGCGCGCCGTCAGCGCCTTGGTCACGCCCGACAGCCCGGCCTGGCCGTAGGCGTCGTTCTGGTGGAACACGGCGATGCGGTTCTGCCCCAGCACCGTGAGCTGGCGCACGATCAGCTCGGTTTCGTCGTCGTAGGACGCGCGCAGGTGGAAGGCCTCGCGGTGAAAGGGCTCGCGCAGGCCCATGGCGCCGGTGAAGGGAGCGATGAACGGCACCTTGGCGGCGGTCGCCAGCGGCAGCGCCGCCAGGCTGGTGGGCGTGCCGATGTAGCCGAACAGGGCCAGCACCTCGTCGCGGATCAGGCGCTCGGTGTTGGCCTTGCAGCGATCGGGTTCGTAGCCGTCGTCCAGGTGGCGGATCTCGATCGGGCGCCCGTTCACGCCGCCGCGGGCATTGAGCTGATCGAAGCACAGCTTGGCGCCGGCGTGAAACTGCGTGCCCAGCTGCATGGCCGGCCCGCTGAATGCGGCCGACTGGCCGAGCACGATGCGCGAGTCCTGCGCGCGCACCACCCGGCTGCACGCCACCAGGCTGGCGCCCACCACCGTGTGAAAGCGGCGTCGGTTGAAAGACAATGGATCGTTCATGAGCTGTTTGCCCGTCCGGCGCGGGCCCTGTGTTGCACCATGGCGCACATCGTACAAAAGTTCCAATTCAAGTGCATGGGGTTCGCGATCGACCGTGGCGTGGCGGCCACCGGGGGCGCCTGAAGTGCCGCCGCGCAGGCGCCTGGTCTGGCTTGCCGCCGGGCTGATCCTGGCGGGTTTGGGTGGCTGCACGCCGGCCGGGTACTACGCACAGGCCGTCGGTGGTCACCTGGCGCTGCTGCAGGCGGCGCGCCCGATCGACGAGCTGCTGGCCGACCCGGCTTCGCCGGCCGAGCTGAAGTCGCGCCTGGCGCTGGCGCGCCGCATCCGCGCCTTTGCCGTCGCCGAGCTCGGTCTGCCGGACAACGCCAGCTACCAGCGCTACAGCGATCTGCGGCGCCGGGCCGCGGTGTGGAACGTGGCGGCGGCGCCGCCGGACTCACTGACGCTCAGGCGCTGGTGCTTCCCGGTCGCAGGCTGCGTGGCCTATCGGGGTTATTACGACGAGGCCGAGGCGCGCGCGCTGGCCGAGCGCCTGACGCGCGAAGAAGGGCTGGAGGTGCGGGTCTACGGCGTGCCCGCCTATTCGACCCTGGGCTGGCTGAACTGGGCCGGCGGTGATCCGCTGCTGTCCACCTTCATCCGCTACCCGGAAGGCGAGCTGGCGCGCCTTCTGTTTCACGAACTGGCACACCAGCAGGTCTATGTCGGCGGCGACACCGCGTTCAACGAGTCCTACGCCACCGCGGTCGAGCGCCTGGGTGTGGCGCGCTGGCTGTCGAGCCAGGCCGGCGACGCGGCCCGGCGCGAGTACGCGGCGTTCGACGCCCGCCGCCAGGCGTTCAGGCAACTGGTGCGCCAGGCGCGCGCCGAGCTGGCCGCGATTTATGAACAAAATCGGGTTCAAGCGCTTACCGAATCTGCGCTGGCAGCTATGAAATCTGAAGCGATGGCGGGCTTTCGTCAGCGCTACCAGGCGCTCAAGGCCAGCTGGGCGGCGGCCGGCACGCCGTACGACGCCTACGACCCCTGGGTGGCCGGTGCCAACAACGCGTTCTTCGGCATCCAGGCGGCCTACGACGACGGCGTGCCGGCCTTCGAGGCACTGTTTGCCCGCGAAGGCGGCGACTGGGGGCGCTTTCACGCGGCGGTGCAGGCGCTGGCCAGGCTGCCGCAGGCCGAGCGCCAGCAGCGGCTGCAGGCGCTGGCGGATGGCTGAGGACCGCCGTCGCGGCCTGCTGCGGCTCAGCGCAGCGATTCGATCAGCGTGATGTACTGGTTCATGGCCTCGTCGGCCGAGGTGCCGGCGAGCTTTTTCCAGGCATCCCACTTGGCGCGCGCCACCATGTCGGTGAAGCCGGGCTTGGGCTCGGCGTTGTCGCCGACGGTGGCCTGCTTGTAGAGCGAATAGATCTTCAGCAGGGTCGGGTTGTCGGGGCGCTCGCTGAGCGACTTGGAGTTGGCGACGGCGGCTTCGAAGCGCGCTTTCAGATCGGACATGGCGGACTCCTCGCGAAAGTTGGACAGGCGCGCATGGTAACGGTGCCGCCGCCGGCTTCGGCACGGGGCAGGCAGCCACGCCGCACGGCGCACCGAGCGCGGTGCGGGTGGGTGCGTAGCGCGCTCACCCAGGAGGTGAAGGCCATGGCAGCCGCCAGACCCCGCATCGATGCGGCCCGCCCGAAGTTGACCAGCGGTCAACTGCCGTTTCCAGGTTGAATGCGACGCCCCGAACACGGCCAGCGGTCCACGGCCGCTTTCAGGCTCAACCCGCGTCGGGCCGATAGGCGTCGATCAGCGTCAGCATCTGCAGGCGCGCGGCTTCGCCCAGGTGCGGCATCAGCAGCCCCAGCACATGCCAGGCGCCACGCAACAGGGCGTCCTGGGCGTTCTCGGGCTCCATGGCGCTGCGCGGTTGCAGCACGTATTCGTAGCTCAGCCAGTAGGTCAGCAGCACCACCATGCTGGCGGCCACGGCATCGCGCGCGCGTTCGTCGTGCGCCGCCGCGGGCGCGTCGGCGAGCGCATCGAGGAGGGCGCGCAGGGCCGCCTTCTTGCGCGCCAGCAGATCGGGGAATCGGGTCTCCAGGTGCCGGTTGCGCGACAGCAGGTGGTTCAGGTCGCGGTAGAAGAAGCGGTACTGCCAGATCAGCTCGAACAGCGAATGCAGGAAGAACCAGGCGTCCTCGGCGTCGCGCACCTCGTCGGCCGCCGCCAGCAGCGCGCCGAGCGCCTGCTGGTACTGATCGAACAAGGTGTTGATCAGCTCGTCCTTGGACGGGTAGTGGTAGTACAGATTGCCGGGGCTGATGCGCAGCTCGGCCGAGATCATGGTGGTCGAGACGTTGGGCTCGCCAAAGCGGTTGAACAGCGCCAGCGAGCTGACCAGAATGCGCTCGGCGGTGCGGCGGGGCGCTTTGCGGGTCATGATGGCGCGCTCTCACTGTGAGGCTGCGGTTGGCGGGTTCCGCGGGGACGGTGGTGTCGTCATGGAGTTGGGTTGAGAGCGTGCCGTTTGAATCACGTATTCCAGCTTGTCGCCGTTCGACATCTCGACGCGTACACGCAGCGGGAAATAGCCCATCGTGCTGCCCAGCCAAACCTCGATCCGTGAGTCACGCGAGTCTTGCGCGGAATGCACCAAGCGCATGGCTGGTTGCGTGACGCCGTGAAGAACGTTCAACTCCTCGGTACCCTCAATCACAAAATGCCAGGTGCCTGTTCCCCAGGGGAATACTGCTGGGAATTCGATGGCATCGCCCTTGGCATAGCGATCTGGATCTCCGGCGATCATGGCGCCCAGTTGGATCAGGGCGCTGAGTTGATCCTGTGTGCCGGGCTGAAGTGGGACTTCGGTGCTGGCGGCACCAAGATGTATCTGTTGTTTCGCATAGTCGAAGCGCATATCCTGCGTTTCTGCGGTTTCCACTTTGGCCAATACCGGGACGAGACCTGCCGGAGACAGCACTCCCACCGCGTATCGCATCGGCACGCCTGGGCTCGGGTGCTCGGAAGACCAGCGCATTTCATACAGCGGACCATCGTGGCGCCACTGGAGCGTGGTTGACTGGTCAATCGCATGGCCGTTGATGACACCCTGGGTGCGGTAGAGCAGGTCGGCGGCGACCGGTAGACGTAGGCGTGCATCACCCAACTGGCGAGCAAACTCCAGAGCGGCAGCCGCTTCGGCTGCCGTTACCGGCAACTGGATCGATGCCGTTGCGGCAGGCTCGGAATCTGCAACTGGTTCAGGCTGCTTCGGAGTTGGGCTTGCGCGGTTGCTCGGCCTGCGGGCAGTGGATGTGGCCGGCTTGAATATCGGTTTGGCGGCTTGCGGTGCGGGTGATGTCTCGGATGGAGACGCCTCTGGCGCCGATTCTGGCATGGCGGTCGACGTGGGCGGCGTGACCAGTCTCGTTACAAACGTTCCACTATTGTGCCCGGCGCGGATTACCTGACTGAAGCGTGGCACGCCGAACAGCAGCGCAGCGTGCATGAGCATGACGATCACGGTGGCGATCACAAACTGCCGTGACATTGCGACAGGTGAGGGGCGTGGTGACAATGTGCTAGTCAAGTTCAATAGAGTGTCCGGCAAGGAGGGACGGGCTTCCCAGATATGGCATCTGACGCCAACAGCCTTATGTCGATCAGCCCTGACCGGGGCGCGCACGGGCCCGGGTTGGGGCGCTGACCTGGCCATTGGTGCCTCGCTTACGCGCCGGAGACACCGACGCCGTCCCTTGCAGCGCCGCCAGGGCTGCTTCCAGCGCCTCCACGCGGGCCTTCAGTTGCGCGACTTCGCTGGCCGACGGCATGCCCATGCTGGCCAGCGCGCGCGCCACGCGGTCTTCGAAGATGCCGCCCAGCTTGTCCCACGAACCCACGCCGCCGGTGGCCTGGGCGGTCATGGCACCCATGCGTTCGGCGGCTTCGGCCCATTTTTCCTTGGCCAGCGCCTGGGTGCGCGCCTGCCAGTCCAGGCCCTGCTGGACCAGACCCTCGAACGCCTTGCTGCCCTCGGTCTGGGCATTGGCCTGGGCGCCGGCCAGCGCCCCCAGCCCGGCCAGCCAGATGTTGTGCGGTGTCTGCAGGGTCGAGGGCGCGGGCGCGTCCGGCGTGGCCGGTGCGGCAGCGGCGGCGGTTTTGCGGGGGCGAGTGGCCATGACGGGTTCCTGTGTCGGCGGGGAGGGGGTGAGCGCAGCCGATACTGTAGCCCTTCCACAGGCGGCCGGGGCGCATGAAATAATCCCTGGTTTTGTTCACCGGCGCGGCATCGGAGCCCATGGCACGCCAGTGGCCGGCAGATTTCAGAGACGCAGAACCATGATTTTCGTCACCGGCGGCGCCGGCTTCATCGGCAGCAACTTCGTCCTTGACTGGCTGGCCGGCGGGGGCGAGCCCGTGCTCAACCTCGACAAGCTCACCTACGCCGGCAACCTGGCCAACCTGGCGTCGTTGCAGGACGACGCGCGCCACCGGTTCGTGCAGGGCGATATTGGTGACACCGCGCTGCTCGAGCGCCTGCTGGCGCAGCATCGCCCGCGCGCCGTCGTCAACTTCGCCGCCGAATCGCACGTCGACCGCTCCATCCACGGCCCGGGCGAGTTCATCCAGACCAACGTGGTTGGCACCTTCAGGCTCTTGGAGGCCACGCGCCAATACTGGCAAGCGCTGCCAGCTACAGAAAAGGAAGCGTTCCGGTTCCTGCACGTCAGCACCGACGAGGTCTACGGCACGCTGGCACCCGATGCGCCGGCCTTCACCGAGCAGCACGTCGTCGAGCCCAACAGCCCCTACAGCGCCAGCAAGGCCGCCAGCGACCACCTGGTGCGCGCCTGGCACCACACCTACGGCCTGCCGGTGCTCACCACCAACTGCTCCAACAATTACGGCCCGTATCACTTTCCTGAAAAGCTGATCCCGCTGGTGATCGTCAACGCCATGGCGGGCAAGCCGCTGCCGATTTATGGCGACGGCATGCAGGTGCGCGACTGGCTGTACGTGGGCGACCACTGCAGCGCCATCCGCCGTGTGCTGGCCGCGGGCCGGCCAGGCGAGACCTACAACATCGGCGGCTGGAACGAGATGCCCAACATCGAAATCGTGCGCACCGTCTGCGCGCTGCTGGACGAGTTGCGCCCGCGCGCCGACGGCCAGCCCTACGCCAGCCAGATCACCCACGTGCAGGATCGCCCCGGCCACGACCGCCGCTACGCCATCGACGCGCGCAAGATCGAGCGCGAGCTGGGCTGGCGCCCGGCCGAGACCTTTGCCACCGGCATCCGCAAGACCGTGCAGTGGTACCTGGACCACCCCGACTGGGTGGCGCAGGTGCAGTCGGGCGCCTACCGCGACTGGGTGGCCACGCAATACGGCGCTGCCGCCGCCCGCGCATGAAGATCCTGTTGCTGGGCAAGAACGGCCAGCTCGGCTGGGAGCTGCAACGCAGTCTGGCGCCGCTGGGCGAGCTGGTGGCGCTGGACCGCCAGGGCGCGTCGGGCCTGTGCGGCGACCTGGGCGAGCCGGACGGCCTGGCCGCCACCGTGCGGGCGCTGCGCCCCGACGTGATCGTCAACGCCGCCGCCTACACCGCCGTCGACCGCGCCGAGAGCGAGCCCGATCTGGCGCGCCGCATCAATGCCCATGCCCCCGCCGTGCTGGCGCGCGAGGCCGCCGCCCGCGGCGCGCTGCTGCTGCACTACAGCACCGACTACGTGTTCCATGGCCACGGCCAGCGCCCCTGGGCGGAGGACGACCCGACCGGCCCCCTGAACGTCTACGGCCAGACCAAGCTGGACGGCGAGCAGGCCATCGTGCAGGCCGGCTGCCGCCACCTGATCCTGCGCACCAGCTGGGTCTACGCGGCGCGCGGCGGCAACTTCGCGCGCACCATGCTGCGCCTGGCGCGCCAGCAGCCGCGCCTGACCGTGATCGACGACCAGTGGGGCGCGCCCACCGGCGCCGAGCTGATCGCCGACGTCAGCGCGCACGCCATCGCGCAGCTGCGCGCGCGGCCCGACAAGGCCGGTATCTACCACCTGGCGGCGGCCGGCGAGACCAACTGGTTCTCCTATGCAAAACACGTGATTGCGCGCGCCCAATCTACGCAATCAGCTATCGAATATGTAGTAAAAGACATCCTCCCGATTCCCAGCAGCGCCTACCCCGTGGCGGCCACGCGCCCGCACAATTCGCGCCTGGACACGCGCAAGCTGCGCACCGCCTTCGATCTGCACCTGCCGCCCTGGCAGGCCGGCGTGGACCGCATGCTGGCCGAAATTCTTGGACACTCCCTCGCATGACCTCACGCAAAGGCATCATCCTGGCCGGCGGCTCCGGCACCCGGCTGCACCCGGCCACCCTGGCCATGAGCAAGCAGCTGCTGCCGGTGTACGACAAGCCGATGATCTACTACCCGCTGTCCACGCTGATGCTGGCCGGCATGCGCGACATCCTGGTCATCAGCACACCGCAGGACACGCCGCGCTTTGCGCAGCTGCTGGGCGATGGCAGCCAGTGGGGCATCACGATTCAGTACGCCGTGCAGCCCAGCCCGGACGGCCTGGCGCAGGCCTTCCTGATCGGCGAAGGCTTCATCGGCGGCGCCCCCAGCGCCCTGGTGCTGGGCGACAACCTGTTCTACGGCCACGACTTCGAGCTGCTGCTGGGCCAGGCCGACGCGCGCCGCCAGGGCGCCACCGTGTTCGCCTACCACGTGCACGACCCCGAGCGCTACGGCGTGGTCGAATTCGACGCCGGCGGCCGCGCCGTCAGCATCGAGGAAAAACCCGCCCGGCCCAAGAGCAGCTACGCCGTCACCGGCCTGTACTTCTACGATGCGCAGGTGGTGGACATCGCCAAATCCATCCGCCCCAGCGCGCGCGGCGAGCTGGAAATCACCGCCGTCAACGACGCTTACCTGCAAAACGGCCAGCTCAACGTGCAGATCATGCAGCGCGGCTACGCCTGGCTGGACACCGGCACCCACGACAGCCTGCTGGACGCCGGCCAGTTCATCGCCACGCTGGAGCGCCGCCAGGGCCTGAAGATCGCCTGTCCGGAAGAGGTGGCCTGGCGCAAGGGCTTCATCGACGCCGCCCAGCTCGAGCGCCTGGCGCAGCCGCTGGCCAAGAGCGGCTACGGGCAATACCTGGTGCATCTGCTGGGCGATGGACCAGCGGAGGTCCGCAAATGAAAGTCATCGACACGGCCCTGCCAGGCGTCCTGATTCTGGAGCCACGTGTGTTTGGTGACGCGCGAGGGTTTTTCATGGAAAGCTACAACCGTCGGGTATTTGCCGAAGTCACAGGCCAGGATGTCGAGTTCGTGCAGGACAACCACAGCCGTTCGGCCAAGGGCGTGCTGCGGGGGCTGCACTATCAGCTGCGGCAGCCGCAGGGCAAGCTGGTGCGGGTGGTGCGCGGCGCGGTTTTTGATGTGGCGGTTGATATCCGGCGGGAGTCGCCTCGGTTTGGCGGCTGGGTGGGGGTCGAACTCAGTGCCGACAACCAGCGACAGCTTTGGGTGCCACCCGGGTTCGCGCACGGCTTTCTGGTACTCAGCGAATCGGCCGAGTTTCTCTATAAGACCACCGACTACTACGCGCCCGAGCACGAGCGCAGCATTCTTTGGAGCGATGGTGACATCGGCATTGACTGGCCGTTGGCCGCGCATGGCCTTGAGCAGCCGTTGCTGTCGGCCAAGGATGCTCAGGCCGTGGGGCTGATGCAGGCGCAGTGGCCCGACCAGTGAATCGCCTGGGGCAACGTCGCGTCAGGGCCGCAGCCTGAACAGGGCATACGGTGCCGCCGCGTCTGCCAGCGGTACCTGCTCCAGTGTCGGGTTATCGGCCAAGACGGGCGCCTCGGCGGCCGGCAGCAGTACGTGGCACGCCCGCAGTAGATGGAAATCGAAACGCATGGGATCCATGTAAAGGACGACTTCATCCAGGCGCGGTGACACGATCCGGAAGCCGGCCTCGTCAGGCAGGGTTTGCAATCTGAACAGACGCCGCTGATAGCGGTTGTATGTGAGTTGTTGCTGACCCTGCGGATCCAGGCGCTGCCACAGTGATGGCTGCGGCACGTAGAACACACTATTGACCACCGGCACGCCGACCGTGGGCAACGTCATGGCCCAATAGGGTTGGTTGACCACGGCTACGCCCCGGCACAAGCCTGGATCCGGGCTGTGTGGGAAGCCGGCTTGCTGCAAGGCGGGGGCCAGAGACAGGGTTTTGGGGGCAACCGACAAGGGGTGGTATGGCAGCGCAGCTGCCAGAGTCCAGCCCAGGTAAAGAACCAGAAAGGCCAGCACTTTTTGTTGCACAAGCAAAATCGCAGCCACCGCCGCAGCCAACGCTGCCAGCAACAGACCGCCGGCTGGAAGCGCGTCCTGAACATCCAGGGGCATGACCGAAACCTCCCACGCCGACTGCGCCAATACGGCCAAGGCAGTCCCCCAGGCCAGCACACGAAGGCCACTTCGCGACTGGCCTGATGCACGAGCCTGCGCCAGCCACCAACCCAGCAGCAGCAGTTGCGCCATGCCCAGGGCTAAATCCAGGCGGTACGACGTGACCAGTCGCCACAGGCTGATGCGTGTCAACCAGCCAGGAAACCCGATGAACTGAAACCACAGGGCAAACAAGGCAAAGCACAGCACAGCGGCTGAAACTGGCTCGATCCGTCGTCTCTGCCAGCCCTGCCACAGAACCACGGCCAGGGTGGGAAGCCACAGGAACTGGAAAGACCCAGCCTCACTGCTCACCATCGGATGTTCCAGATAGAGGGTGACCGGATTGAGCCAGCCTTTGAACAGGAAGAACGGAAAAATATCGCCGCCCGATTCGCTGTTGCGCTGCCCCGGGTAAACCGTTTCGCGTATCAGTGCAACGGCATCACGTGTGTCCAGCCACCAACTGCCCAACAGCGCGGCAATCAGTGCGACGGCCAGCAGCGCACCGAGCGTCTGAGGCATGCCCCATTGCCAATGGTGCCGCTCGCGCCAAGCCCAGGCCAGCATCACGGGGGCACAAAGCGTGGCCAGCGAAATTTGCCAGGCTGGATACAGCACCAGCGCATAAGAGACCGCGGCCCAGCCCAGCACACCGCCCCAACACAAGGCCCACGCCAGGCGTGTGCTGTGCAGCAGCCGGTCGCCAGCCAGCAGACCCAGCGCTGCAAACATCCCCAGGTAGGTTGGCCAGTATGAAAAACCCACCGAATAGGGCGCTAGGGTGAAACACATGGCCAGGCCCGCCGCGACGCCGGCGCCCAACCCGGCCAGACGTTGCAACAAAGTCCAGAAGGCCAGAAACCCGCCCACCAGCGGCAGCCACCAGGCCCATGCCAGGGCGTGCCGCAGATCGAACACCAGCCACCCCCAGGTGACCGGCTTGGCCAGCGTTGACAGATGTGCCACGGGCATCCCTGCCATGCCGATGGTCAACATGTTCTGTCCGTCCTCGCCCAGGTTGTGATTGATGACCGGCCATGGCGGAACATGAGCTGCCTGGGCCATCGCCAGTGGGGTGATCACCATCCATTCGTCGCTGCGAATCATGCGTGCCTGACCGGCCCAGGCAGGCATTTCGCCCTGAGTTACCGCGGGCGCGCGCAACAGCAGCTCCAGCGAAGAGCCGCTCAACCCACTGGCTGTCAGCAAGGCCAGAGAACCGCCCAGCGCCAAGGCGACGCCGCCGGTCGTGCTCCAGAGGCGACGTTTTCGGTGGCCCAGGGAACCAACCGCTGCCCCCAGCGGCAAGATCGCTGCCGTGACCAGGCACAACAGCTGCTTCCAGGACAGCCGAGGCCAGGGCGCGACCTCGATCTGTGCCGCTGTGGGGCTCGCTGAAGGCAGCACAAACTCTTGGCCATCACCGCGGCGTATTCGCACCTGCAACGCATGTTGTCCCGGCGCCAGCGAGCGCGGCAGCTCGAAGCGTGCCACAAAGCCGCTGCCTAACCAGTCCGGACGCTCAAAGGCTTCGGCCACATCCGTGCGGTCGCCGCGTTGCATGCGTCCGCGATAGACTTCGTGGCCGGACAGGCTGACGATGATGTTGGTCAGAAAGACTTGTGGCTGCTCCGACACGGCCCAGCCGGCGACGCTCATCTGGCGCCCCTGGACGTCGACCACGTCCACGTGCCCACGACCAATTTCGGCCGCACCGGCAGACCAGGCGGTCAGCAGCGGGCAGACGATCAGCAACCACGCCGCCAGGCACCTGAACCAGGACATAAGAGGCGCACGATGTTGAATATGCATGTTTGATCTGCTTGTCAGCGTGGCGTCCGCGCTTGTGAACACCCGTCGATGTCGTGCGACATGGTTTGCAGCCGGCGCCAAATCGCCAGTCGCTGAGGGGGGATGTCTTGCAAAGTGGCAGTGTAGATGCCCTGCGGCGTTCTGGACGGCGGCGCGTTTGCGGACAAGTTTTTGGACCGAGGGCCATGGGCGCAACTGGCCGGATGTGGTTGCGACATGTGGGCTGGTCAAGTCAAGGTATCGCTCGTGAGCATCACTGTTTCGATCGTCAGCCACGGCCACGGCGCTGCCGTGCGGAGCGTGCTGGAGCAGTTGGCGGCTCGTCACGAGCCATGCTTGCGTCGGGTGATCGTGACCTTCAACGTCGGCGATGCTCGGCACCAGGCGGGCCTACTGGGGGCTACGTGGCCATTTGAGTTGATCATGTTGAACAATCCCGCGCCTCTGGGCTTTGGCGCCAACCACAACCAGGCCTTCGCCGTGGATGGACGTCAGGGCGGCAGTGAGCTGTTCGCGGTTCTCAACCCCGATGTGCGGCTTCGCGACAATCCCTGGGGACGCCTGGTCGCCGCGCTCGAGCATGCCCCCGCGGCCGGCTTGGTCTATCCGCGGCAAGTCGACGCTCAAGGACGACAGCAGGATCACGAGCGCTTGGTGCCGACACCGGGCCGCCTGCTGCGCCGCTATCTGCTGCGGCGCACGCATGAGCTGGCATTCGGGCAACAACCAGATTGGGTCAATGCAGCCTTTTTGGTGCTGCGCCGCTCTACTTACGAGCAGATCGGTGGATTTGATGAACGTTTTCACATGTATGGCGAAGATGTCGATCTGTGCTTGCGACTTCAGCTGGCCGGTTGGGGCCTGCTGCGTGTGCCGGCGGTCGTGATCGAGCACGCGGGGCAGCGCGCCAGTCGACGGCTGGGGCGGCACATGGGCTGGCACGTACGCAGCTTGTGGCGCCTGTGGCGCTCTGATGCGTGGCGCAGCTGGCACCTGCGGCCAACACCGGGACGAAAGTGAAGCATCGGGCACCAACGCACCCACGTCCGTTGGTTCGAGGGCCACGCTCTAGAATCTCCCGTTGGTGATCGACTTGCAGCCTCGCATCGTCGGCACGCCATTGCCACTCACATCACAACGGTTTTCAAACGTGGACTCTGTCGCCCCTGGCGTGCCGCCTTTTGTCTCGTCCCCTGCTCTCCAGTGGCCCGACTACGGTGAGCGGCTGGTGACGGCGGGCAAACTGCCCGCCCGCGACCTGGAGCGCGCGCTGGCGGCGCAGCGCGAAATGGGCGGCCCGCTGGACGCCGTGCTGGTCAGCCTGGGCCTCGTGTCCGAGCTGGACGCGGCGCAGGCCCTGGCCGAGCACCTGCGGCTGCCGTTCGTGCCGGGTGACGGGTTTCCCGACGTCCTGCCGGAAATCGACGGCCTGCAAGCCGAATTCCTCAAGTCCCACCACGTGCTGCCCCTGGGGGTGGACGGGCACGACCTGGTGGTGGCCATGCGCGCGCCACAGGACGCCTTCGTCGTCAAGGCCCTGCACCTGAGCACCGGCCTGCAGGTGCGCCCCAGCGTGGCGCTGGGCTCGGACATCGACAAGGCGCTGCGGCGCCAACAGGACGAGGCCGAATCGCAGGCGCTGGAGCCCGGCGCGGGCGAGGCGGGCGACGCCGGCGACTTCGTCGAGCACCTGCGCGATTTGGCCAGCGAGGCGCCGGTGATCCGCCTGGTCAACGCCATCATTGGCCGCGTGATCGAGCTGCGGGCCTCGGACATCCACCTGGAGCCCTTCGACGATGGCCTGCACGTGCGCTACCGCATCGACGGCGTGCTGCACCCCGGCGAGGGGGTGCCCGCCGCCCAGGGCGCCGCAGTCAGCTCGCGCGTCAAGCTGCTGGCGCACCTGGACATCGCCGAGCGCCGCCTGCCGCAGGACGGCCGCATCAAGACCCGCGTCAAGGGTCGCGAGCTGGATTTGCGTGTCTCCACCGTGCCCACCGTGTGGGGCGAAAGCGTGGTCATGCGCGTGCTCGACCGCGCCAGCGTGCGCTTCGGCCTGGACGACATGGGTTTCGAGCCCGACACCCTGGCGCGCTTCAAGCAGCTCATCCACCGCCCGCACGGCATCCTGCTGGTCACCGGCCCCACCGGCTCGGGCAAGACCACCACCCTGTACGCGGCGCTGGCCACGCTGGATGCGGCCACGCAGAAGATCATCACGGTCGAGGACCCGGTCGAATACCAGCTCGAGGGCATCAACCAGATCCAGGTGCACCCGCAGATCAACCTGACCTTCGCCAACGCGCTGCGCTCCATCCTGCGCCAGGACCCGGACATCATCATGATCGGCGAGATGCGCGACGGCGAAACCGCGCAGATCGCCGTGCAGTCCTCGCTCACCGGCCACCTGGTGCTGTCCACCCTGCACACCAACACGGCCGCCAGCGCCGTGGTGCGCATGCAGGACATGGGGGTCGAGCGCTACCTGATCACCTCCACCGTCAACGGCGTGCTGGCGCAGCGCCTGGTGCGCCGGCTGTGCCCACACTGCAAGACGCCGGTGCAGCCGGCGCCCGCGCTGCTGCAAAGCTCCGGCCTGGGGCGCTTCCTGCCCGCCGGCCAGCCCATGTACCAGGCCACGGGCTGCGAGCACTGCCGCGGCACCGGCTACCAGGGCCGCGGCGCCATCCACGAGCTGCTGGTGGTCGACGAGACCCTGCGCAGCGCCATCCTGCAGGGCCACGACGCCGGCGCCCTGCAGGCCCTGGCGGTGCAGGGCGGCATGCTCACCCTGTACGACGACGGCCTGCGCAAGGTGGCCGCTGGCGTCACCAGCCTGGACGAGCTGCTGCGCGTGACGCAGGACCAGGGCGAAGCGTGAGCACCTCCTGTGACCATGTGCCAACCCGTGGGCGGCTGCAATGACTGAATTTGTCTGGCGCGCCGCCGCCGCCGACGGCCAGCTGATCGAAGGCCGCAGCGACGCCCCGGCCGTCGACGTCGTGCTGCGCCAGCTGCGCGAGCGCGGCCTGACGCCGATCCACGTCGGCGCCGCCACGTCGCAGGCCGCCGCCTCGGCCGCGCTGGGCCGCGCCGGCCAGCGCGCGCTCAAGGGCCCGGTGCAGCGCGCCGACGTGCTGGCCTTCACCAGCGAGCTGTCCATCATGCTGCGCGCCGGGCTGGCGCTGGACAACGCGCTGCGCGTGCTGATCGAGATGAGCGCCAAGCCCAGCGTGCGCCAGCTGCTGGAAGGCGTGCTCGAAGACGTCAAGGGCGGCGCCACCTTCAGTCGCGCGCTGGCCAAGCGGGGCGATCTGTTTGGCGACTTCTACCTCAACATGGTGCGCTCGGGCGAAGCCAGCGGCCAGATGTCGCAGGTGCTCGAGCGCCTGGTGGCGCACATGGAGCGGCTGCGCGCGCTGCGCGAAAGCGTCGTCTCCGCCACCCTGTACCCGGCCATCCTGCTGGGCGTCGCGCTGCTGTCGCTGGTCGGCATGCTGGGCTTCGTGGTGCCGCAGTTCGAGCGCCTGTTCAAGGACATGGGCGAGGCGCTGCCGCTGCCCACGCGCATCGTCATGGCGCTGGGGCAGGGCTTTCGCCAGCACGGGCTGCTGCTGGCCATCGCCGCGCTGGTGCTGGGCTGGCTGGCCTGGCGCTGGCTGCGCTCACCGGCCGGGCGCACCTGGTGGCAGCGGCGCGCGCTGCGCCTGCCGGTGGTCGGCCCGCTGCTCTACAAGTACGAGCTGACCCTGTTCGCCCGCTCGCTGGGCACCCTGCTGGGCAACGGCGTGCAGCTGCTCACCGCGCTGCACATCGCCACCGAAACCGTGGGCAACCTCGAACTGCGCCAGCCGCTGGCCAAGATGGCGCCCCAGGTCAAGGAAGGCGCCCGCATGGTGCGCGCCATGGAAGGCACCGGCGTGTTTGAACCCTTGGCCATCAACCTGGTCCGAGTGGGCGAGGAAACCGGCCGCATCGGCCCGATGATGCTGGAGCTGTCCGAGGTGCTCGACCGCGAGGTCGAAACCGGCATCAAGCGCGCCCTCACGCTGCTGGAGCCCATCCTGATCCTGCTGCTGGGCGTGCTGATCGCCGCCATCATCGTCTCCATCCTGCTGGGCATCCTGTCGATCAACGATTTGGCTGGATAAGCTCTCATACCCACCGTTGCATTGCACAACCCACCCTCCACGCCGTGGCCACCGCGACAGGGCTTCCGAGCCGTCATTGCGAGCGTCAGCGAAGCAATCCAGCAGCAACGCTGAATCAAGCATGCATGGATTGCTTCGTCGCTGCGCTCCTCGCAATGACGGGAGCTGGGGGCCGCGTTGCCTGCGGCTCGCCATGCCGGTGCAATGGCCGCCCCTCGGCGGCTCGCGTTGAATGAATGCACATTCGTGCTTCAAATATTGAAAGATTGAAAGGAACCGTGTCATGAATCGCTTCATCCGCCGCCAGGCCGCCCGCGCCGCGCGCGGCTTCACCCTGATCGAGATGCTGGTGGTGATCGCCATCATCGCCCTGCTGGCCGGCCTGGTCGGCCCGGCCGTGATGGACCGCCTGGGCGGCGCCAAGAGCAAGACCGCCGGCATCCAGATCGCCGACCTGGACAAGGCGCTCGAAATCTTCAAGCTCGACGTCGGCCGCTACCCCACCAACGCCGAGGGCCTGCAGGCGCTGGTCGCCAAACCGGCCTCAGCCAATGGCTGGAACGGCCCCTACCTGAAGGGCGGTCTGCCCGCCGACCCCTGGGGCAACGCTTACCGCTACGCCAACCCGGGCCCGGGCGGCGGCATCGAAATCCTCTCGCTCGGCGCCGACAACGCCCCCGGCGGCGAGGGCGAGAACGCCGACGTGCGCAACAAGCAGTAAGCGTCGGCGGCGTTGCCGAACTTATGAGCAAAATCAGGCTCTAGCGCTTATGTGGCAAGCGCAAGCAGCTATTGGTAACGTAGCGTCCAGAGGGCCTTTCCAGCGGCCGGCGCGCTGGCGCGTGGGCGGCTTCACCCTGATCGAGCTGCTGGTCGTGATCGCCCTGATGGCGCTGATCGTCGGCCTGGTGCCCATCGCCTTCGGCCGCCTGCACGAATCGGCGCAATACCGCGACACCGTGCGCGCCGTGCTGACCGACCTGCGCGCCGCCCGCCAGCAGGCGCAGAGCCAGGGCGCCGAAACGCGCTTTGCGGTCGACCTGCGCGCGCGCAGCTTCGGCATCGAAGGCGGCCCGCGGCGCGAAGTGCCCGAGCCGCTCACCCTGCGCGCCGTCATGGCCGCCGAAACCGCCGACGCCGACGGCCGCCTGGCCATCAGCTTTCTGCCGCGCGGCGGCGCCTCGGGCGGCAGCGTCGACCTGATCCGCCCCTCCGGCAGCGGCGTGCGCCTGCGCGTCGACTGGTTCACCGGCCGCGTCGAGCAGGAGGCCATCGAGCCGTGAGCCGGCACGCCCCCCGGATGGGCCGCAGGGCCGGCGGTTTTTCGCTGCTGGAAATCCTGGTCGCGTTCGCCATCGCCGCCATGGCGCTGGGCCTGCTCTACCGCGTCAGCGGCAACAACGCGCGCCAGGCCGGCGGCCTGCTGCAGCACGAGCGCGCCATGGTGCTGGCCCAGTCCCTGCTGGCCGCGCACCAGACCGTGCCGGCGCAAGGCGTCAACGACCGCGGCGAAGCCGCCGGCTACGGCTGGCAGGTGCAAAGCCGCCCCTATCCCACGCCGGCCGGCAACGCCGCGCCGCAGGCCGCGCGCCTGCACGAGTTGCGCGTCGACGTGCGCTGGCACGACGGCACGGCCGAGCGCGCCTTCGAGCTCGCCAGCCTGCGCCCCGAGCGGCGGCCACAGCCCGGCGAGGCCATCCGATGAGCGCCACCACCACCCGGCGCCGCCGCGGCTTCACCCTGGTCGAGGTGCTGATCGCCCTGGTGCTGCTGTCCCTGCTGATGCTGGTGCTCACCAGCGCGCTGCGCAGCATGGGCCAGGTCGAAGAGCGCGTCGAGCAGCGCATCGAGGCCGCCGACGACTACCGCCTCGCCACCCAGCTGCTGGGCGACGTGCTGGGACACGTGTCGGCGCGCCGCCACAGCGTGCAGGCGGCCGGCGGGCCGGCGCAGGCGCCGTTCTTCGAGGCCCGGCCCGACAGCCTGGCCTGGATCGGCGTCATGCCGGCGCGCTTTGGCCTGGGCGGACGCCACTACCTGCGCCTGGCGCTGGAGCCGGGCGAGGGCGGCGCGCGCCTGGTGCTGCGCCACGCGCCCTGGACCGGCGCGCCCACCTTCGCTGCCTGGGCCCAGGCCGAGGCGCGGGTATTGGCGGGCCCCGTCGAGGCCTTGCAGCTGCGTTACCAGAACCCCCTCAGCGGGCGCTGGGACACGGGCTGGCCACCGGCCGAGCTGAGCGCCAGCGCGCCGCGGGTCGACGTGGTCTTGCCGTCGGCCGTCGAAATCCAGATCCAGGGGCCCGAGCCGGCATGGCCGCCGTTGATCCTGGCGGTGGCTGCAACCCAGATGAGCGAAGGCGGGCAGTTCCGAGCCACCTTCAGTACGCGGCAATGAGCGACAGTCCCCGTCTTTTCACGGTCAGGCGCGCCACCGTGCCCCAGCACGGCGGCATGGCGCTGGTGGCCGTGCTGTGGATCGTGGCCGCGCTCAGCGTCATGACCATTGGCCTGAGCGCCACCGTGCGCCAGCAAATTCGGGCAGTCAGCGTGCAGCGCGACGGCGTGACAGGACAGGCACTGGGCGAAGCCGCCATCGCCCTCGCGCTTCAGCAATTGCACGCCATGCCCGAGCGGCCGCGCGGCATCGCATCCGTTCCGGTGTCCTATGCGGGCGTCGAAATCGCCGTCGAAGCCAGGCCGCTCGGCGGACTGATTTCGCTCAACGGTGCGCCGCGTGAATTGCTGGCCGCCGTGTTTCAATCCGCAGGCGGTTTGTCCGCCGGTCCGGCGCAGGCCTTGGCCGACGCCGCCGTGCAGTGGCGCGATGGCCAGCCCGAGCTGGATCTGAATGCCGACCCCTCCGCGCGCCAAGCGCGCACCTTCGAAGCGGTCGAAGACCTGCTGCTGGTCCCCGGCATCGACTACCCCCTCTACGCCCGGGTTGCGCCCCTGCTCAGTGCCGACCTGGGCGGAGCTGCCCGAGTCAACCCCCAGGCCGCGCCGGCCGAGGTGCTCCAGGTGCTGGCCCAGGGCAACACCGGGGCCGTGGCACGCTACCTCGGCCAGCGCGCCAATCGCCAGATGACGGCCGACAGCAGCGTCTTCAATCCCGCCTTCATCGACAACGCCGTCGGGGATCTTTACCGTTTGCAAGCCGATGTTCCCCTGGACGCAGGCAAAATACTCCGTTTGGCTCAAGACGTGGCCATCCACTCGACCCTGGCCCCCTGGCGCATCCTGCGCACGGAGCGGCGGATCGTCGCGGCTTCCCCATGACCTCAGTCCCCATGCCTTCATGAGCACCATGCACAGCACTCCCAGTCCGCGCTTCGGCCTCGAGCCGCAAGTCTGGCGCCGCCATGGGCAGGCCGTGGTGGCCGAGTTGCTGGGGTCACCCGTTTTGCGCTGGCTCGTGCCGGTCGCCACGGTCCTGGTTCGCACCGCCGACGGCGCCGAGCGCGCCGCGCGGCTGACGCATGGCGAGCTGCGTCCCGCCGCTGCCGACCACCCCACGGCGCACGCCCTGCCCGTGCTCGAAATGCCGGCCGAGCGCGTACTCCTGCGCAGCCTGCCGATGCCAGCCATGGCCAGCTCGGACCTGGCGCAAGCCGTTCAGTTCGACGTTGCCGCATCCAGCCCTTTCCCGCCCGAGCAGACCGTCCACGGCCACAGCGTTCGCGCGCTCGATGCCCAGCGCGTGCAGGTGGACATCGCCATCACATCGCGAACCCAGGTACAAGACACCCTGCGCCAGGCCAGCTTCAACCCCTCCGAGCCACCCGAAGTCTGGGCTCTGCCGGCGCCCCATGGCGACCAGGCGCTTCGTCCCATCGTCCTGCGGGGCTTTGGCGAACTGGCGCGCCAACGCCAGACACGCCGTGGCCTGAACCAGCGTCTGCTCATGACGAGCCTGCTGCTGCTGCTGCTGCTCGCCCTGCTGGCCACGCCAGTGGCATTCCAGCAATCGCGGGCCCGGCAGGCGCAGCAGTCGTTTGCCGAACTGCAGCAGCGCGCCGCGCCCCAGCTCAAGCAGCGGGAAGTGATGGTTGCGAAAATACAACAATTACAGGTGGTCGGCCAGTCGTTCCAGCAGCAGCTGGCCATACCTCCCGCGCTGAGCCTGCTTTCGCAGGCCCTGCCGGATGGCGCCTGGCTGATGGGCCTGCGCGTCGAGGGCGACAAGCTGGTTCTCAACGGCCTGGCCGACGACGCGGCGGCCCTGGTGCAGCGACTGTCCTCCCAGGCCGGCGTGCACGACGTGCGGCTGGCATCCCCGGCCACCCGTGGATTTGGCGCGACGCAGGAAACCTTCATCATCGAGCTGAAACTCGATGGACGCCGTTACGGACGCACCCTGGGCGGTGCCGCGGGAACCGTCCAATGAAACCGTCCCTGTTCAAACATCCCCCCACCCTGTGGCTGTCGATCGGGGCAGCCGTGTTGCTGGCCCTCCTGCTGGCCGCCGGCGGATTTGCCGCGTCGGTCTACGGGCAAGCCACGCGGCAGCTTGCCGATGTCGAACCGCGGCACGCCCGCCTGGCCGGATTGCTACAAAACAAGGAGCTGCTCACGCAGGCAGAAAGCGCGCTGGATGCCAATTCCTCCCAATTCATCGGTGCCGCCAGCGAAGACCCCATTCAACTGGGCAACACCGCGCTGCAACGCGTGCGCGACCTGGCCACCGGCCATGGCCTGCGCGTCACCAGCAGCCAGGCCGCCGCGCCCCGTGACGAAAACGGGCTCGACCGCATCGATCTCACCCTCCGGGTCGAAGGTCAGTGGCCGCAACTGGTGGCCCTGATGGGCGACCTGATGCGGGCGCAACCCACCATCTTCACCAGCGTCCTGCAATTCGGTGCGTCCAACATGGGGGCACAAGGCCAGGTCAGTGCCATGTTCGGCAACCTCAATTTGTTCGTCCTCAAGGAGCGTCGCCCGTGACCCGCGCCATTCCCCGCTGGCTGCTGGCGCTCGTCGCCCTGGCGGCGCTGCTGCTCGCGCTGCTCTGGCTGGCGCCGGGGCCCAGTGCCGCGTGGCGCCATTGGCAGGCGCCCCCCGCGCAAGCGCCCCGCCTGGACGACGTCCAGGCCGCCCTGCTGCGACCCAATCCAGGCGCCGCCACGGCCGATCCCGTGGTGCTGGAGCGCCCGCTGTTCAGCCCCTCGCGCCGCCCGCAGTCCGTCGCCGTGGCAGCCGCGCCCGAGGCACCGCCCCCACCCGACATCGTCGAGCAAGTCAAGCTGCAAGGCGTCCTGGCCGGGCGCACCCTCAACGGCGTGCTCATAGAAGAAGCCGAAGGCACACGCTTCGTGCGCATCGGCCAGACCGTGGGCGACTGGATGCTCACCCGCGTGGACGCCGCTGGCGCCCGCTTCGAGCGCCAGGGCCAGCAGCGCACCGTCTCCTGGCCGACGCCCGCGGCCGACCCTTCCCAGCCCTCCCAACACCCCGCTCAAGGTCAACGCCCCAACCGCGCCCGCCCATGACTCGCATCACCGCTCCATTTGCCACCATCGTGCTCGCCGGCCTGCTGGGCGCTTGCGCCCACACGGGCGACCCAGCCACCCGGGCGCAGCCGGCCGCCGCCGCCGACCCGGCCGCGCCCCTGCCCGTCGCGCCGCTGTCCAGCGCCGCCGCCTCGCCCGTGGTCAGCGCGCCAACCGACGCCGTGGCCACCGAACCCATCATCATCAACGGCAACGACCGCCTGATCGCCCCGCCGCGGGTCGCCGCCGGCGTGCCCGACCGCGCCGCGCGCACCAGCCTCAAGTTCGAAGCCGCGCCCGCCGCCGAAGTGGTCAAGGTCATGCTGGGCGACCTGCTGAAGGTCGACTACGTCGTCCACCCCCCGTTGAGCGGCACCATCACCCTCACCACCCGTCAGGCCGTCAGCGCCGACCGCGCGCTGCTGCTGCTCGAATCCGCGCTGCAGACCAACGGCATCGTGATGGCGCGCGACAGCGGCGGCATCTACCACGTCGGCACGCCCGAGGCGCTCAAGACCATCGTCACCGCCCCCGTGCTGGCCGAACCCGGCAAGCCCCTGCCACCGGGCTATGGTGCCGTCATCATCCCGCTGGAATACCTGGGTGCCGGCGAAATGGCCAACATCCTGCGTCCCATGATTCCGGCCGACGCCATCGTGCGCGTCGACAGCACGCGCAACATCCTGATCATGCGCGGCACCCGGGCCGAAGCCGAGGGCTGGCTCGACCTCGTCAAGACCTTCGACGTCAACCTGTTGCGCGGCATGTCGGTGGCCGTGTTCCCACTCAAGCACAGCAGCGCCAGCGAAGTCGAAGCCGCCCTGCGCCTCATGTCCGGCGGCAGCACCACCGGCGCGGCGGGCGCCGCCGCCGCCAGCGCCTTGGCCGGGGCCAGCGCGCAGCGCGCCCCCGCGGCGCCTGCCGCCACCCGTGCCGGCGCCGCCAGCGCGGCGGCCGCGCCGTCCGCCCCCGCCGGGCTGGGCGAAGGCAGCCCCCTGTTCGGCGCCCTGCGCGTGCTGCCCATCGAGCGGCTCAACGCCATCATGGTCGTCACCCCGCGTGCCGCCTACCTGGACGAAGTGCGCTACTGGATCGAGCAATTCGACCGCCCCAACCTGCGCAGCACCGAACCGCAACTGTTCGTCTACAAGGTGCAAAACGGCTCCGCCGACCACCTGGCCCAACTGCTCAACGGCATCTACGGCGGCACAGCCCCGCAGCAAGGCGGCTTCAGCGGCGCCACCGGCCTGGCGCCGGGCCTGACCGGCGTGGGCGGCGCCACGTCCAACGTCAACAACAGCTTCGCCGGCCAGTTTGGCGCCAACCGCACCAGCGGGTTTGGCGCCGGCGGTTTTGGCGCCTCGGCTGGCACCGGCATGGGCGCCGGCACCCGCCTGGGCAGCGCCAACCCCGCTGGCGCGCAGCAACAGGGCCCCAGCGTCGTCACCACCGATCTGGGCGCCAACGTGCGCGTCATGGCCGACCGCATCAACAACACCCTGCTCATCCACGCCGCGCCGGCCGAATACGAACGCATCGCCACCACCCTCAAGCGGCTGGACATCCAGCGCGCGCAAATCCTCATCGAAGCCTCCATCATCGAGGTCACCCTGGGCGATGGGCTGGAGTACGGCCTGCAATGGGCCTTCAACGGCGGCATTGGCGCAGGCCGCACCGGCACCGGCGTGATCGGCGCCGCCAAGGCCGGCGGCGTGCTGGCCGCCGACGGCAGCAGCCCGGCCGGCGTCAGCAGTGCCTTCACCTATACCCTGCGCAACGCCGCCGGCAACATCTCGGCCGTGCTCAGCGCGTTGGCCAACAAATCCCTGGTCAAGGTCATGTCCAGCCCCTCGCTCATGGTGCTGGACAACCACAGCGCCGCCATCCAGGTGGGCACCCAGCAGCCGGTCAACACCGGCACCACCATCAGCGGCACCAACAACTTCCAGACCACCAACATCCAGTACAAGGACACCGGCGTCATGCTGGGCGTCACCCCCTCGGTCAGCGCGGGCGACCTGGTCACGCTGGACATCGATCAGATGGTCACCGACGTCGGCCCCGACTCCGCCTCTGCCGCCACCGCCGGCTACCCCACCTTCATGCAGCGCCAGATCAACTCCAAGGTCGCCGTGCGCTCGGGTGAAACCCTGGTGCTCGGCGGCCTCATCAAGGACGCCGCCGCGAGCGGCAAGGCCGGCCTGCCCGGCCTGTCGGCCATACCCGTCATCGGCGCGCTGTTCGGGCGCCATCGCCAGAGCGCCGAACGCACCGAGCTGCTGGTCATCCTCACCCCGCGCGTGCTGCGTTCCGACGAAGACGCCCGCGCCGTCGGCCGCGAGCTGCGCGACCGCATGCAGGGCCTGCTGCACAGCGGCCAGTGGCCCGCCGTGGCCCCGGCGCGGCCCTGACGGGGGCGCACACCGCCAGCCCATGGCTGGCCCGCGCGCCAACCGGTGGCCGCCTGCCTCGCCCATCTCATCATTTTTTCGTCGCTCGCCGACGCCACGTTCATATAAGGAGCCTCAGTCATGTCAATCCCCACGTCCCATTCCCCGGTGCGCCGCGTCGTCACGGCCGGCCTGGCCGCGGCCCTGCTGGCCCTGGGCGGCTGCGCCGCCCTGCAACCCAAGACACCCGAGCAAGTCGTCGAGCAGCGCGTGGAAGAGCGCTGGGCCGCCCTGATCGCCGGCAACTACGACAAAGCCTGGACCTACACACAGCCCAGCTTTCGCGACCTGGTCAAGCAGGCCAACTACCGCGGCCGCTTTGGCGGCGCCGGCGAATGGCGCGGTGTGCAGGTGCACAGCGTCACCTGCGCCGCCGAGCGCTGCGAAGTGCGCCTGCGCCTGACCACCCGCGTCATGGTGCCGCCGTTTGCCGGCCACGAGCTGGTGGGCGCCATCGACGAAGTCTGGATCCGCGAAGACGGCCAGTGGTGGTACTTCGAGGCGCTGTAACGCCGTGTGCCGACTGTGTCTATAAAACCACATCCCGTTGCGCCGGCTCTTGCACTTCATGTATTCCGGTTGCTGCATCTTTCTGACGCGTGTTAGGATTGCCGCGCAGTTCCAAGGATCCCTTGGGTTTTGCAATTCTTCTTTTAATGGAGTCATAGCTATGAAAAAAAGCATCCTCTCGCTGAGTGCTGCTGCCGCCCTGGGGACGCTGGGCTTTGCAGGCTCGGCACATGCCGTGTTCTTTAACGGCGCTGATGGCATTACACCTGCCGGCAACTACGCCTCCTTCCTGAGTCTGAACCCGGGTGGCACGGGCCACATGCTGTTTGCGCCGTACTACAGCGCGCAAGGCGCCGCCGGCACCCTGTTCAACCTGGTCAACACCGACCGTGTCAACGGCAAGGCGGTGAAGGTGCGCTTCCGTGGCGCCGCCAACTCGGACGACGTGTTGGACTTCGTGGTGTTCCTGTCGCCTGGCGACGTGTGGACCGCCGACATCGCGCGTGACGCCGCCACCGGCAAGGCCCGTATCGCCACCACCGACAAGAGCTGCACGCTGCCCTCTCAGACCACCCCGGGCGAATGGCCGGCGGTGTTCAAGACCGACCGTCTGGCGCCGTACTACTCCGCGGATCTGAAGGCGATGCACGTCAACGAGGGTTACATCGAAGTGCTGAACATGGCCGACATTCGGCCACGTCTGACGCATATCTTCGACGCTGTCAACCCGGCAGGCATTCCGAACCCGCTGTTTGCCAACATCAAGCACGTCGGCGGCGTGGCTCCCTGCTCGGACGCTGGCTTCGCCAGCTTCCAGGACCCGTCGGTGGATACGGCTTTGGGCGCCCGCAACGCCGGCCTGTTTGCCCCGACCGGTGGTCTGGCTGGCAGCTGGGCCCTGTTCGACCAGTCCCAGAAGGCCGTTCACAGTGGCAACCTGACCGCGATCACCGCCGCTAATAGCTGGGGGCCGGATGATGTCACGCCGCTGGCTGCGGCGGCTTTGGTTGCGGTGTCGCCGCAATTGGATGCTCCGATTGGCTTTGCACCGGACGCCTGGACGGCCGATCCGCTGCTGACTGGTGGCACGCCGGTGATCAATGCTCGCTACCTGGATCTGCCCGACATGTCCACGCCGGCGATTGCAGGTAACGCCCCTGTGGTCCAGGCGGATGCGCTGTCGACGCAGCTGAGCCGCGCGGAAATCCTCAACGAGTATGCCTTCAACGACGGTACTGCCGCCGTGCCGATGCAGACCGATTGGGTGGTCTCGCAGCCGACGCGTCGCTATCACGTGGCGGTGGACTACACGCTGGACCTGCTCACCGCGAACCGCGTGTGGAACTCCAACATGTTGGTTCCGTTCCTCAACTTCCCGACGTCTAACCAGGGCGTCGTCTCGGCCAACAACCGCTACCGCAATGTCGAGTTCATGGACACTGGGTATGGTCGCATGATCTGCCTGGCGCCCACGGTGCGCGCCTTTGATCGCGAAGAGAAGCCTGGCTTCCCTGTGATGTCGCCGAGCAACCGTTCGTACTGCGGCGAGGTGTTCACGCTGCAGTTTGGCGGCAACCCGTCGCTGTTGGGCGCCAAGCTGACTGCCGCCAGCGTCTCGGCGGCGTCGCTGCCGGGCCAGACGGGCTGGATGCTGCTGTCGCTGACCAACCCGGATCTGGCGCCTTCGTCGCGTCTGCCGATGGTGGGCTTCTCGGCCACGGCCATGAAGAACACGCTGACCGGCGTGAACTACGGCACGACGCAACCGCACAAGTGGTATCGTTGATGCGCGGGCTGGCTTTTGGCTGAGCCAAGGGACGGTGCTTGGCGCCGTCCCGAACCAGGCCAGGGGCCAAGCATGAAGGGCGGGAGCAATCCCGCCCTTTTTTCATGGCTGCACTGAAATGGCATGCACGACGTGGTTTTCTTGGGGAACCACAAGCTTGTCGCGCACTCTATTGGCACACCGTCCTGTGTGATGGATCGGTTATCATCCTTTGTTTTCCCGGCGCGCCCGGGCCAGGCGCCTTGATGCGCGCGAAACGATATTTCAAATCCATGCGCTTTTCTTTGACTCGAGGCTTTTTCAGGGCGTCCCTGGTGGCCGCCGGCTTGTTGCAGTGCGCCCATCTGGCCTGGGCCCAGGCGGCTGCCGCCAATGCGCCCGCCATGGCGGCGTCGGCCGATCAAGTGGTGGTGTCCGGGCCGGCAGGCCAGGTCACCCGGGCCGAATTCGAACAGATGGCACGCCAGATTGTGCCCGCCCAGGGCGAAGATACATTTTGGGCTGTCCGCACTCAGGTCGAGCGTTTTGCGCGCAATATGTACGTGCAGCGGGCGCTGGCTGTGCAGGCGCAGCAGGCGGGCATTGCGCTGCCGTCCAAGCTCGACTCCGCCCCCAAGCCGGTACGCGATCTGGAGCTGACGCAGCTGTTCATGCAGCAACAGGTGGACGCCCTGCTGGCCGACACGTCCAAGCTCGACGCGCAGGCGCGCTCCATTTACCGCGCCAATCCCAGCCAGTTCCAGCTGCCCGAGCAGGTGCGGGTGCGCCATATTCTGCTGACGGTGGCCGATGACGGCGCCGACAGCGATCAGGTCAAGGCCGAAGCGAAAAAACTGCGTGAGCAGCTGGTCCAGGGCGCCGATTTCGCCACACTGGCCAGGCAGCATTCCAAGGACAAGGCCAATGCCGAGCGCGGCGGCGACCTGGGGCTGTTCGCGCGCGGCCGCATGGTGCCCGCGTTCGAGGACGCCGCGTTTGCCCTGAACAAGCCCGGCGAGCTGAGCGCGCCCGTCAAGACCGACTTTGGCTGGCACCTGATCGAGTTGCTGGAGCGTCAGCCGGCGCGCCAGCGGTCGGTTGACGAGGTGTTGCCCGAGTTGCGCGCCAAGGTGCGTCAGCAGGCCGAGGCACGCGAGCGCAACCTGTTGTGGTCGAAATACGAGGTACAGGCCGAACTGGCCGGGCCCGCCATCGAGGCCATGCGCCTTGACCGCCTGCGCGAGCTGAAGCGCCAGGCCGAAGCGGAAAAGCCCGCCACCAGCACCCAACCCGAGGCCACCACCAAGGCGCCCAGCGCCTCCTGACCCCGCAGGGCCGGCGCGCGCCGCGCCTCCCGGCAAAACGACCTGGCGGCAAGCGCCCTTCCAACATTGCGACCATGTTCCCGGCGCTGATGGCCGACTGCCGCCAACTGTGGCGTTTGCGCGCCCTGCTGGCCGTGATGGCGCGGCGCGAGCTGGCCACGCGCACGGCAGGCTCGGCGGGCGGCTGGCTGTGGGTGTGGTTGCCGCCGCTGCTGAGCGTGGCGGCGTATTTTCTGGTGTTCGACGTGGTGTTCCAGATGCGGCTGGGCGGCCAGGCACCGACTGCGCGGGTGGGCACGTATCTGATCGTCGGCATGCTCGCCTGGATGGCCTTTGCCGACGCCGTGCAGCGCGGCATGGGCAGCCTGCTGGACGCGGGTGGCATGCTGCAGAAGAACCCGCTGCCGCCGGGGCTGTTTCCTGCGCGAGCGGTGCTGGCCAGCGTGCTGGTGTTCGCGCCGCTGCTGCTGCTGCTGGTGCCGATGTATGCCGGCGCGCACGGCTTTGGCGCCGGTGTGCTGGCCGTGCCCTTGCTGATCGCGCTGCAGGCCGCGCTGTCGTTCCTGATGGCCTATGTGCTGGCGCTGCTGGCGGCGGCGCTGCGCGATGTGGTGCAGCTGGTGCAGGTGTTGCTGTCACTGGGGGTGTTTCTGTCGCCGGTGCTGTTTCCGGTGGAATTGTTTCCGCAGGCCTGGCGCTGGCTGCTGTGGCTCAACCCGATGACCGGCCTGATCCTGGGCTACCAGTCGGCGCTGCTGCAAGGGGCGTGGCCGGCGTGGCCGGTGTGGGTGTCGGTGCTGGTCTGGCTGGTGTTGCTGGCGGGCTTGCTGTCGGTGGTTCTGGCGCGCAGTCGCGATCAGCTGGTGGACTGGTTGTGAACGGGGTGCACGCATTGCACCAGGCGCTGACGCCGTTGCGGCTGGACGGGGTGGGCAAGGAGTACCGTCTGTACGACTCGCCGCGCGCGCGCCTGAAGTCGCTGCTGACGGGCAGGGCGCTGCACCGCAGCCATTGGGCGTTGAAGGACGTGTCGCTGGAGCTGCGGCGCGGCCAGTGCCTGGGCGTGGTGGGCCACAACGGCGCCGGCAAGAGCACGCTACTGAAGCTGATTACCGGCACTCTGCAACCGACGGTCGGCCGTATCGAGCGCCAGGGGCGCATCACGGCGATTCTGGAGCTGGGGGCGGGTTTTCACCCGGACTTCACGGGGCGGCAGAACCTGTATTTTGGCGGCAGTCTGATCGGCATTTCGCACGAGCAGATGGCGGCGCTGGAGCCGGAGGTGCTGGCGTTTGCCGAGATTGGCGAGGCGATCGACCGGCCGGTGAAAACCTATTCGTCGGGCATGTCGGTGCGGCTGGCGTTTGCCTTGGTGACGGCGCTGGAGCCGGACTTGCTGATCATCGACGAGGCGCTGGCGGTGGGCGACCAGCACTTTCAGAAGAAGTGCATCGAGCGCATTCAGACGTTTCGCGACCACGGCTGCACGATCCTGTTTTGCTCTCACAGCCCTTATCACGTGCGCCATTTGTGCGATGTGGCGCTGTGGCTGGACGGTGGGCGGGCGATGGAGCTGGGCTCTACCGAGGCGGTGCTGAGCGCCTATGAAAAGCACACGCGCCTGCTGAGCGCGCCAGCGCAGGATGACGCACCAACGGCCGTGCCCGCGCCGGGCCAGGCCGCGTCGCCCTATGAGCGCGGACCGCGTTCGGCGATGATCCTCGACTGCCAGATCGCCGATCTGGCGGAACCCGCAGTCGATGACAGCGGCGCGCCACGGCTGCTGGACAGCCCGGATCTGGTGGCCACCATCACGGTGCGGGGCAAGGCGGGTGAGCGGCCGAACATCGGTTTCATGATCGAGCAGGATCGCGGCGTTGGCATTACCTCGCTGGCGACGCACGAGGAAGGGGCGGTGCCGACCGAGGTGGAGCCGGGGGTGTGGCGCTCGGTGCTGCGTTTTCCGGCCCTGCCGCTGCATAGCGGTGACTATGTGGTGAGCGTGTTTCTGTTCGACGAGAGTGGTTTGGTCACTTACGATTTATGGTTCAAGTTTCTGCGTTTTCGATTCGTTTCGCCGACCCTGATGCCTGGACTGGTGCGGCTGCCGCACCAATGGAGTTGATGCATTGAGCAGCCTGTTGGAGCAATTGCTGGCCGTGACGGCGGCCGGGCCGTCGTCCGACGCCCAGGCGCAAGCGCAGCTGGCCCATGGACGGGAAATGCTGGCGCGGGGCCAGCGCGAGGCGGCCGCGGTGGCCTTGCGCGCGGCCGCGTTGGCGCCGGCAACACGGTTGCAGGCCCACAACCTGATCGAGCAACACCGGCTGACGGGATGCTTTGGCGACTGGATGGGACTGGATGCGCGGATCGATCCGGCAGACGATGTGTATGGCTTTTTTACCGGTCATGGCAGCTGGTCAAGCCCGCTGCGCGACTACCTGGCGGACGGCTGGCGCACCTTGTCGGAGCTGATGCTGCTGCTGGAGCGCAGCGGTCGCGCGCTGACGGATTGCGCCACGGTGCTGGAGTTCGCCAGTGGGCATGGACGGTTCACGCGACACCTGGTGAAGGCGCTCGGGGCAGATCGCGTGACGGTGTCGGATGTGGTGCCTGGGGCGGTGGAGTTCGCGCGTGCCACGTTCGGGGTGCAGGCGTTCGTGTCGGCGTCACAACCCCAGGCGATGCGCTGCCCGGGTCGCTACGATCTGGTGTTCGTGTTGTCGCTGTTTTCACATTTGCCGCGGACCACCTGGGCGCCTTGGCTGGCGCGCTTGTGGGATACGGTGGCGCCTGGCGGGGTGCTGGTGCTGACCACGCACGGACCATCGGCCATCGAGCGCGCCGGGGTGTCGGTGGATGCCGAGGGGTTTCACTTCGTGGCGGCCAGTGAATCCAACGCGATTGATGCCCAGGAATATGGCACGGCGTTCACCAGCGAGCATTTCGTGCGTACACAGTTGGCCACCCTGGCGCCCAAGCCGGCGCGCGTGGGTTACTGGCCGACCTGGTTCTGGATGCATCAGGACGCCTGGGTGCTGGAGCGCCCGTTGTCGGTGGCGGGTGGCGCATCGTGAACGCCTCGGATCAAGGCATGCCGCTCATGGCGGACGGGATGGCGGAGCTGGCGCGTGGCCAGGCGGCGTTGCTTGGCGGTGACATGAAGGGCGCTGCGCAGGCGTTGTGCCTGGCGCGCGCGCAACCCGCGTCGCGCCTGACCGCGCACAACCTGATCGAGCAGCATGCCCTGGAGGGCGCCTTTGCCCAGATGTTCGGGCTGGAGTGCCGCATCGCGCCGGGCGACGACATCTTTCATTTCTTCGCTGGCCATCCGACCTCCAACAACCCGCTGCGCGACTACCTCGCCGACGGCTGGCGCACGCTGGCCGAGCTGATGCTGCTGCTGGAACAGGTGCGGCAACCGCTGCTGCAAACGGGCAGCGTGCTGGAGTTCGCCAGCGGGCACGGGCGCTTCACGCGGCATCTGGTCAAGGCCATCGGCGCCGAGCGGGTGACGGTGTCGGACGTGGTGCGGGACGCGGTGGCGTTTTCGCAGTCCACGTTCGGCGTGCCGGGCTTGGTGTCGCACGCCCAGCCCGAGGCGGTGCGCTGGCCGCGGACGTACGAGCTGGTGTTCGTGCTGTCGCTGTTCAGCCACCTGCCGCGCGGCAGCTGGTCGCGCTGGCTGGCGCGCTTGTGGGACGCGGTGGCGCCGGGCGGGTTGCTGGTGTTTTCGACCCACGGCGTCGAGGCCGCGCGCCGCGCCGGGGTGGTGCTGGATGACAGCGGTTATTTTTTCGCCGCGTCGAGCGAATCGAACGCCATCGACGCGCAGGAATACGGCACGGCCTTCACCAGCGAGGCATTCGTGCGCCAGCAGGTGGGTGCGCTGATGGGTGAGGCGGCGCTGGCGCACTTTGCGCCGGTGTGGTTCTGGAACCACCAGGACGCCTGGGTGCTCAGGCGACGCTGAGTTATCGCGGCGCGCGGCATCCGAACCTGAGGCCCCGGCCGCGACTGAGCATGGGGCGTGTGTATCGCGCCGCGCGGGCCGCGGCGCGGCGTGCCTCAACGACGCAGCCAGTGTTTCAGGCGGGATTGCCAACGCGCTGGGATGCGGCGCGCCAGGCCCGAAAGCAGTGGCGCGCCGCGCAGCCGCACGAGCAAGCGCAGGGTTTGGTTCTTGGCTTGGTTGATCGGCCCGCTGGCCGGAACATCCAGATGCAGGGCGAGGAACTCCCGGCTGGGTGATTCGCCCCGGGGGGACAGCGCAAGCCCGGTGAGGTAGTTGTGTTGGTACCAGGACGAGCCTTGCGTCGCGTCGATCGAGGGCAAGGCTTCAACGTTCGGCAATGGGGCCGAGGCAATGGGCGCTGGGCTGATGCCAGTGGCGAAATGGTGCGCGCGGATCTGGGTGAAGAACTCGATCCACTGCGCGGCTTCGTCGTTCCAGGGGCGTACCCAGGACCATGAGCGTGCCTGCAGGCGTTCGCGGAAAGCTCCCAGATCGGGCGCGACGACCGGCCAGCCCCCCTGTAGACAGGCAGACAGGGTGTAGCTGTAAGTTTCCGGCCATTGGGCTGGGAACCAGACGACGTCGGGTTGAAGCCAGTTGAGGAGGGCCGGCAGGTCGGCTTCGTCGTAACGGCCATGGACGGTCAGGCGGGCGCGCGGCTGAGTTTTCAGCGGCCTGTAGCCATAGCCGATGAGGTGGAATTCGATCGGGGCATCGAGCTTGTGGGCGGCGACGGCGGTGTCTTCCAGCAGGTTGGCGCCCTTGATCACGCTCAGGGCACCGACGACCGCCACTTTCAGGGGGCGGTTGGCCTCCATGGGGCGCGGCGATGGCGTGGGTGGGGGGTGCCCCGGGTTCATGTCGGTGTGTGGAACCCACTGCAAGTTGGCCGCGGGCAGCCACGCGGCCAAGCGGGTCAGGGTGTCCAGCGATGGGGCCAGGACGTAGCGCGCGCCCTGCAGGAATTGGGCGTTATGCGGCCGCCAGTTGGCGGTGCTGGTGCCATCGACGGCGGTGGGGTCGTCCAGACAGATGGTGCATTCACCGGCACCGGTTTCGCCGCAGTAACAGTCTTCATGGTTGGTCAGCGACACCCTGGGGCACATCGCGAAATAGTCGTGCGCCGTGAAGTCGTAGCTGACGCCGAGAGCCGATGGCATCTGACGGACGAATTCGCCGTGCCCGATCAGATGGTGGTAGTGGATGTGGGCGACGCCCAGTTGTCGCAACAGGGCCAGCAGAGCCTCGCCTTCGCGTGGAAGCTCGAAAGTGAGGTTCAACGCCTCCTGCGGACCGGGCAAGGACAGCGCGACGCGCTGGCCAGGGGCGGGTTTGAGGATCAGGGTACAGGCGCGTTCGCAAAGCGCGTGCGCCAGTTCCTGGACATGCCGTTCAGTACCGCCGCCCAAGTTGTGCACCACCGCCAGAATGACCGGGTGCGGAAGCTCGACAAGCCGGGCGATGTCCACTGCCACGCGCGCCAGTCGCGCCGGGTCACGTTGGATGAAGTCCATGACGGCGGCTTCGTAGCGCGGGTGCAGTCGGCGCAGTGTCTCCATGGCGGCACGCTCGCGTGGGGATTTTTCGGCGCCAAAGCTCACGCCGCCACTGTGCAGCACGAAGGTGTCGAGGAGATGGACATTGCGCCAACCGCCAGCGGCGGCACGAATGCAGAAGTCGTTTTCCTCGCCATAGCCGCGGCCGAAGTTGTCTTCGTCGAACAGCCCGATGCTGAGTAGCGCGGCGCGCCGGATGTACATGCAGAAGCCGACACCCGTAGGGACATCAACCACCTGTCCGGCGTTGACGCCGGCGAACAGCTTGTCCAGTCGGGCCAAGTCCCAGCCCGGGGGCAGTGCGTTGGCTTCACAGAATCTCGGGTAGCTGCAGATCGTCGCGTTGTTGGAGAACGGCGTGACCGTGGCTACTTCGCGGTCGCTGTAGGCGGCGGCACGAATGCGATCAAGCCAGTCGTTGGCGACCTCGGTATCGCTGTTGAGCAGCAGCACGTCGTGATCGGCCGAATGCGCCATGCCGCGGTTGACAGTGCCGACAAAGCCCAGGTTGTGCTCGTTTTCGAGCAGCTCGATGCGCGGATCCGTGGCAGCACGCTGGCGCAACCAGGCGGTGACCTGGGGTTCGGGGCTGGCATCGTTGATGATGATCAGACGCCAGGATGTCTGGTTGCGCGAGGCGAGTACCGAGTCGATGCAGCGCTGCGTGTCGGACAAGCCTTTGTAGACCGGAACGATGATGTCCACCGGCCGATCAGGTGGCGCCAGCGGCATGCGGACGGGTTGAAGCGCGGATGCCGCCGGTTTGTGTGCCGACCCGATGCCCAGCAGACGGTCGATGCGCATCTTGGCGTGAACGATCGGCCGCGTGGCCCTAAACACCGTGGACTGCTCGATGCTCTGAATCAATGCGTGTGCGGCATTTCGTTCTTGAGCAGCTCTGTTTCGCTCTTGAATCAGGGCGTTTGTTTGCGTCAATAGCGCGCTGTTCTGTTTGCGCAATTCGGTATTCCTGGCGGTCACATGGATCAACTGTCGCTCTGCTTTTTCGATTTCAGCCGACAGCCCGAGCGCTTGTTGCCGCGCCTGGTCCGCGGCCTTTCTGGCGTCGGCGATGCCCTGCCGCGCGACGTTGGCCAAAGAGAGGTAGTCGGCCGACATCGGCCAACCGGCCTCAGCCACCAGATAGCCGCCTCCTGCTTGCGCAAGCGCTTGTGGCGGGATGGGCAGATCGATCCACGGGTCAGTGCCATGCAGCAAGAGGAGGAACGGGGTGCCGGTCCACCAGCTGTGGTGCACCTCTATCCCTTCGCGTGACGCGGACAGCAGACTGAAGGGGTCGCGCTGGTCCCAGTGCCACAGCACCGATCCGCCTGCGTCACGCAGCGCCAGGGCGTACAGGTAGAGAAATCCTGGCCGATCCGCAGGGTCGAACCGCAAGCCGCTGAGGGGCCGATCGGCGGGCAGTTGAAACACGAGTTGCTGCCGTTCGGTACCAATGATGCCTGCGGTGGTGATCTTCTGGTCTTCGTCGTAGCGTCCATTGGCGCGCCAATACAACTGGCTGGTGAACAGGGCGTGCGCGGGCAATTGCACATCGACCTCTGGATTTTCGATTTTTTCTCCCGGCAAGGCTGGACGTGTCGCGATGATGAATTGATAGCTGAGTGCATCGGGTAGCGCCAGCAGATACCGGGCCACTGCGGGTGGCAGGGCGTCAAAATCGACGCGGAACTCCGAGTCGGGCAACTGGCGCTGGACGGTCTGACAGTCTTCGGCAATCCAACGGTTGTCTGCCAGGAAGCGGAGCAGGGTGTTGCGTGTGAAAAAGCGCAGGTGGGTTCTGTCGAGCAGGCCTTCCGTTCGATAGCGGAATTCCCCAGCGATCAGCTCGGCAATCAAGCCGCAATAGCCGGTGTTGGGAACCGACAACAGGGCGCGGCCAGTGGTGGTCAGCAGCTCACGGCATTGGTTGAGCACGTGCTCAGGGGTGCGCAAATGCTCGAGGACGTCGGCGCAGACGATGATGTCGAAACTGCCTCGCTGAAACAGTGCGAGCAGGTCGCAGGTGTCTAGGTCGGCGACTTCGACACGGCGGTAGTGTGGCGCGGCCAGCCGTGCTTCATCGGCGCTGACCGTCACGCCGTCGACCGGGCCAGCCGCAGCACCGTCGCGCTCGACCAGGAAGCGACCGATCGCTCCAGTACCGCAACCCAGATCAAGCACGCGCGCCCCCGCCGGTATCTGACCCGCCAGCACGGCCAACGAGGTGCGTTCGTTCACATCAACGTCACGCGCGTAGACGTGCAATTCAGGGGAGGGAACGACCATATTTTGTGGGGGTGTGGACTGAGTCAACCAAAATGGCGACCGTGAACTGGCGAGTCCGAATTTTAGCTGCTAGTATGTAAGGCTTTTTGTTGCGCATTGCGGCGTTTTGCCGTTTCTCCTTGCTGTCTTGGCCGTCGGACTGTTGGCATTCGCATGATTTCCCTGGCCCTGCTTGCCTTCGCGCTGTCCCTGGTGGCGACGCTGTGGGCGCGCAGGCTGTTTCAGCGCCAGGCCGTGCGCTATGACCCGGATGCGCCGCAGCGCTTTCACTTCGGCGATACGCCCCGCATGGGCGGGATGGGCGTGCTGCTGGGCTGGGCGCTGGCGCTGGCGGCCCTGCCGCTGCTGCAGGCGATTGGCATGGCTGGCAACATCGACGGTGCGCGGCTGCAGCTGCCGCTGTGGCTGCTGATGCTGCTGCCGGCCTTTGCCGGTGGCGTGGTGGAAGACCTGACGCAGCGCCTGCGGGTGAGCTGGCGCATGCTGCTGACGCTGACCTCGGGCTTGCTGGCCTGGGTGTTGCTGGGGGTGTCGGTGCCGCACCTCGGGTTTGCCTGGGTCGATGGCGTCTGGGGTGCCTGGCCGGGGCTGGGCATCGCGCTGGCGGTGCTGGCGATGACGGGGCTGCCGCACGCCTTCAACATCATCGACGGCTACAACGGCCTGGCCGGCTCGGTGGCGCTGGTGGTGTGCCTGGCGCTGGCGCATGTGGCGCAGCAGGTGGGTGATCGCGAGCTGGCGACCGTGGCCGTCACGCTGGCGGCGGCCACCGCGGGTTTTCTGTTGTGGAACTACCCGCGCGGCCTGATCTTCGCCGGCGATGCCGGCGCCTACCTGTGGGGCCTGCTGATCGCCGCCATCAGCCTGCTGCTGGTGCAGCGCCACCCCATCGTGTCGCCCTGGTTTCCGATGCTGCTGCTGATCTACCCGGTGTGGGAGACGGTGTTTTCCATTTACCGCAAGCTGGCGCGCGGCGACTCGCCCGGCATGGCCGACGCGCTGCACCTGCACCAGCTGGTGTACCGGCGCCTGGTGCGCAGCGTGCTGCACGACGACGAAGCGCAGAGCCTGCTCATGCGCAACAACCGCACCACGCCGTACCTGTGGGGCTTCATGGTGCTGAGCGTGGCGCCGGCGTTGCTGTTCTGGCGCTACAGCGCGGTGCTGCTGGCGTTCTGTGTGCTGTTCGCCGTCTGCTACGTGTGGGCCTATCTGACGCTGATCCGCTTCAAGGTGCCGCGCGTGCTGCAGCCGCCGCGCGAGTGACCCCTATGATCGGGGTTTCGCACGTCTTCATCGTTCCGCTGCCATGACCACCGACACCACCGCCCTTTCCCCGCGCGACAAGGCCGAGATCCTGGCCCAGGCACTGCCCTACATCCGCCGCTATCACGGGCGCACCATGGTCATCAAGTACGGCGGCAACGCCATGACCGACCCGGCGCTGCAGCAGGACTTCGCCGAGGACGTGGTGCTGCTCAAGCTGGTGGGCATCAACCCGGTGGTGGTGCATGGCGGCGGCCCGCAGATCGAAGCGGCCTTGAAGCGCCTGGGCAAGCAGGGCCAGTTCATCCAGGGCATGCGCGTGACCGACGCCGAGACCATGGAGGTGGTCGAATGGGTGCTGGCCGGCGAGGTGCAGCAGGACATCGTCGGTCTGATCCACCAGGCCGGCGGCAAGGCGGTGGGCCTGACCGGACGCGACGGCGGCCTGATTCGGGCGCGCAAGCTCAAGCTGCTCGACCCCAAGGACCCGGCCATCGAGCACGACGTGGGCCAGGTGGGCGACATCGTGGCGATCGACCCGGCGGTGGTGCGCGCCCTGCAGGACGACCAGTTCATCCCGGTGGTCAGCCCGATCGGCTTTGGCGAACGCAACGAGAGCTACAACATCAACGCCGACGTGGTGGCGGCGCGCCTGGCCATGGAGCTGCAGGCCGAAAAGCTGCTGATGCTGACCAACATCCCGGGCGTGCTGGACAAGGCCGGCCAGCTGCTGGCGGAGCTGACGCCGCGCCAGATCGATGCCCTGGTGGACGACGGCACCATCTCCGGCGGCATGATCCCCAAGATCAGCGGCGCACTGGACGCCGCCAGGAGCGGCGTGAAGGCGGTGCACATCATCGACGGCCGGGTGCCGCACGCGCTGCTGCTGGAGGTGCTGGGCGACCAACCCTTCGGCACCATGATCCGCGCCCAGTGAGCCGCAGCCGCCTTCGGGCGGCTCCGGTGGCGAGCGCTCACTTGGCGGCTCTGTGGCGCGGAGCAAACGCCGGCGCAATCAGGCTTGGACCGCGCAAGGCCTTGTGCGAGAATCATTTGGAAACAAATGATGCCGCCATGCCCACCGCCTACGATCCTTCGACCGACCACTCCGACCACGCCGGGGCGGCCCCTGCCGCCGGGCGCAAGCGCCCCAAGCCAGGCGAGCGGCGCGAGCAGATCCTGCAGGCGCTGGCGCAGATGCTGCAGCAGCCCGGCGCCGAGCGCGTGACCACCGCCGCCCTGGCGGCCCGCCTGGGGGTGAGCGAGGCGGCGCTGTACCGCCACTTCGCCAGCAAGGCGCAGATGTTCGAAGCGCTGATCGACTTCATCGAAAGCAGCGTGTTCGGCCTGATCGGCCAGATCAGCGAGCGCGAGACCGACGGCCGAGCGCGCGCGGCCCGCATCGTGGCGATGGTGCTGCAGTTCGGCGAACGCAACCCCGGCATGGCGCGCGTGATGGCGGGCGACGCGCTGGTGCTGGAGCACGAACGCCTGCAGCAGCGCATGAACCAGTGGTTCGACAAGCTGGAGGCGGCGCTGCGCCAGAGCCTGCGCGAGGCGGCGGCGACCCCCGGCACGCTGACGCCGGACGCCGACGCGCAGGTCGCGGCGGCGGTGCTGACCGCCTTCGTGGCGGGGCGGCTGCAGCGCTTTGCGCGTTCCGGCTTTCGGCGTGCGCCGACCGAGCAGGGCGACGCCTGCATCGCCAGAATACTATAAAAACAGTAGCTGCTGGCGCTTGCCTGACAAGCGCCAGGGCCTGATTTTGTTCTTATCGATCCTTCGGGGTACCTGATGAAGCTGCTGCGCTGCGGCCCGCCGGGCCGCGAAAAACCGGCCCTGCTGGACGCCGACGGCGTGCTGCGCGATCTGTAGGCGCTGCTGCCCGACATCGGCCCGGCGCAGCTGTCGGACACCGCGCTGGCGCGCCTGGCGCGGCTGCGCCCGCAGCACCTGCCGGTGGTGCGCGGCCGGCCACGCATCGGCTGTCCGGTGGCGGGCATCGGACGGTCTGGGTGAGCAGTGCCAGCGCGTGGTGGCGTTTCGCCCCGCGCCCGCCGCAGGACGCTGAATTCCTAAGGGAAAACCCGGACCATTGCCCAGGCCCCACGGCTAGGCAGGCCGGATTTCCAGATATAAAATAGAACGACCGTTCGTTTTATTCTGGATATGTCCCGTCCCATGCCTGCCGCTGAGACCTCGGTCGAGCCGCGCCCGCGTCCGCTGCCCAAGGGCCAGCAGACCAAGGTGGCCATCGTCGATGCCGCCCTGCGCATGGCCGCCCAGGTGGGGCTGGAGGGGCTGTCCATCGGCTCGCTGGCCGAGACCATGGGCATGAGCAAGTCGGGCGTGTTCGCGCATTTCGGTTCGCGCGACGAGCTGCAGATTTCCGTGATCCGCGAATACTACGCCCGCTTCGAGGCCCAGGTGTTCCAGCCCGCCATGGCGCAGCCGCGCGGTCTGCCGCGGGTGCGTGCGCTGTTCGAGAACTGGATGCGCTTTACCAGCGCCGAACTCGATTCAGGCTGCATCTTCATCAGCGGCGCGGTCGAGTTCGATGACCGTCCCGGCCCGGTGCGCGATGCCCTGGCCGAGGCGGTCGACGCCTGGATCGAGGCCATGACCCGCGCCGTGGCCCAGGCCTGCGAGCAAGGCCACCTGGCCGCCGACGCCGACCCGCGCCAGATCAGCTTCGAGATCCACGCACTGATCCTGGCCCTGCACTACGAAGCACGCTTCATGCGCCGCCCCGGCTCCATGGAGCGCGCCGAGCAGGGCTTTCGCAACATCCTCGCGCGCGCCGGCGCCTGAGGTTTTCTCACCCACCATCGTCCATCAGGAGAAACGCCGCCATGCCCAGCTACACCCCGCCCCTGCGCGACATGCAGTTCGTGCTGCATGAAGTCTTCCACGTCGCCGACGAACTGAAGGCCATGCCCACGCATGCCGAGACCGACGCCGACACCATCAACGCCGTGCTGGAAGAGGCCGGCAAGTTCGCAGCCGGGGTGGCGTTTCCGCTCAACGTCAGCGGCGACGCCGAGGGCTGCCACCTCGACGCCGCCACGCACGCCGTGACCACGCCCAAGGGCTTCAAGGAGGCCTACGCCGCCTACGTCGAAGGCGGCTGGCCGGCGCTGTCGTGCGACCCGCAGTACGGTGGCCAGGGCCTGCCGCACGTGGTCAACCAGTGCCTGTACGAGATGCTCAACAGCGCCAACCAGGCCTGGACCATGTACCCCGGCCTGTCGCACGGCGCCTACGAAGCCCTGCATGCCCACGGCACCGAGAGCCAGAAAGCCACCTACCTGCCCAAGCTGGTGAGCGGCGAATGGACCGGCACCATGTGCCTGACCGAGCCGCACTGCGGCACCGACCTGGGCTTGCTGCGCAGCAAGGCCGAACCGCAGGCCGACGGCACCTACAGGATCACCGGCAACAAGATCTTCATCAGCGCCGGCGAGCACGACATGGCCGCCAACATCGTGCACCTGGTGCTGGCCCGCCTGCCCGGCGCGCCCAAGGGCAGCAAGGGCATCAGCCTGTTCGTGGTGCCCAAGTTCCTGCCCAAGGCCGACGGCAGCCTGGGCGAGCGCAACGCCATCTACTGCACGGCGCTGGAACACAAGATGGGCATTCACGCCAACGCCACCTGCCAGCTGTCGCTGGACGGCGCCGTGGGTACCCTGGTGGGCGAGCCCCACAAGGGCCTGGCCGCCATGTTCGTGATGATGAACGCCGCCCGCCTGGGCGTGGGCAACCAGTCGCTGGGCCTGACCGAAGTGGCGTTCCAGAACGCGCTGGTCTACGCCAAGGACCGCATCCAGATGCGCTCTTTGAGCGGCACCAAGGCCAAGGACAAGGAGGCCGACCCCATCATCGTCCACCCCGACGTGCGCAAGATGCTGCTTACCGCCAAGGCCTATGCCGAGGGCGCGCGCGCGCTGCAGATTTTCTGCACACTGCTGCTGGACAAGGCGCAACACCACCCGGACGAGAGAGTGCGCAAGGAGTGTGACGAACTGGTGGCGCTGCTCACCCCCATCGTCAAGGCCTTCATCACCGACAACGGCCACATCAGCACCAACGCCTGCATGCAGGTGTTCGGCGGCCATGGCTTCATCAAGGAATGGGGCATGGAGCAGTTCGTGCGCGACAACCGCATCAACATGATCTACGAGGGCACGAACACCGTGCAGTCGCTCGACCTGCTGGGCCGCAAGGTGCTGGGCAACCAGGGCGCGACGCTGAAAAAATTCGGCAAGCTCGTGGGCCAGCTGGTGGCCGAGGAAGGCGTTCATGAAGCGATGGCCGAGTTCATCAACCCGATTGCCATGCTGGGCGACCAGATGACCAAGTTCACCACCGAGATCGGCTTCAAGGGCATGCAAAACCCCGACGAGGTGGGCGCTGCCGCCGTGGACTATCTGCGCGTGGCCGGCCACCTGGTGTTCGGCTACCTGTTTGCGCGCATGGCCCAGGTGTCGCTGCGCGCCATTGCCGCGGGCAGCACCGACCCCTTCTACACCGCCAAGCTGCAGACGGCGCGTTTCTATTTCGCCAAGCTGTTCCCTGAAACCGCGACGCTGATGCGCACGGCACGCGCGGGCAGCAAGGTGCTGATGGACACGGACGCCGCGCTGGCCTGATGTCTGCCAACTCCCTCCCCCGCTGGGGGAGGGCAGGGGTGGGGGCCGGCGACGCTGGAGTCGTGATGCCGGCAAGATGCCGGTGCTCCAGGCCCCCATCCCCGCCTTGCCCCAGAGCGGGAAGGAGCGAGACTCAAGCAGTTTTTGCCAAGGAGCCCTTATGAGACAAGCGTTAGCAGCTATCGTTTTGATGGCAATCGCCGGCCCCGCACTGGCCCAGATGAGCCCGCTGGGCCTGTGGCGCAGCATTGACGACAAGAGCGGCGAGCCCAAGGCCGAGATCCGCATCGTCGACAAGGCCGGCGCGCTCAGCGGCCGCATCGAGAAGACCCTGCGCAAGGACGCCAAGCCCACCTGCACCGAATGCCAGGACGACCGCAAGGGCCAGCCCATCGTGGGCCTGGAGATCATCCGCGGCGGTAAGCAGGCCGAGGGCAAGGAGGTCTGGGAGGGCGGCAAGATCCTCGACCCCGAAAACGGCAAGGAATACCGCGCCAGCCTCACGCCCGTCGACGGCGGCAAGAAGCTGGAGGTGCGCGGCTACCTCGGTCCGTTCTGGCGCACCCAGACCTGGCAGCGCGTGGAATAACCCAGGAGCCCCATCACCCTCCCCCTTTGGGGGAGGGCAGGGGTGGGGGCCTGCGACGCGAGTCCTGCCGGTCGGCCCCCATCCCCACCTTCCCCCAGAGGGGGAAGGAGTTCAGAGAATGAAGGAATGCATACGACCATGACCCGATTCAATGTGAAGAAAGTCGCCGTGCTCGGCGCGGGCGTGATGGGCGCGCAGATCGCGGCCCACCTCGTCAACGTGAAGGTGCCGGTGGTGCTGTTCGACCTGCCCGCCAAGGAAGGCCCGAAGAGCGCCATCGCGCTCAAGGCCATCGCCAACCTCAAGAAGCTCAAGCCCTCGCCGATCGGCGTGGCCGAGGATGCGGACCTGATAGAGCCCGCCAACTACGAGGAGCACATGGGCCTGCTCAAGGACTGCGACCTGGTGATCGAGGCGATCGCCGAGCGCATGGACTGGAAGCTGGACCTCTACACGAAGATCGCGCCCCATGTGGCCGCGCACACGCTGCTGGCCTCCAACACCTCGGGCCTGTCGATCACCAAGCTCTCCGAGGCCCTGCCCGAGGCCCTGCGCCACCGCTTCTGCGGCATCCACTTCTTCAACCCGCCGCGCTACATGCCGCTGGTGGAGCTGATCGCCACCCCCGCCACCGAGGCGCGCGTGATCGACCAACTCGAGGCCTTCGTCACCAGCGACCTGGGCAAGGGCGTGGTGCGCGCCAAGGACACGCCCAACTTCATCGCCAACCGCATCGGCATCGCCGGCATGCTGTCCACGATGAAGGAGGTGGAGAACTTCGGCCTCACCTATGACGTGGTCGATGACCTCACGGGCAAGAAGCTCGGCCGCGCATCGAGCGGGACGTTTCGCACCGCCGACGTGGTGGGCCTGGACACCATGGCCCATGTCATCAAGACGCTGCAGGACAACCTCTCGCTGGAGACCGACCCGTTCTACGCGAGCTTCGGCACGCCGCCCGTGCTGGCCAAGCTCATCGAGCTCGGCAACCTGGGCCAGAAGACCAAGGCTGGCTTCTACAAGAAGGCGGGGCGCGACATCCTGCGCTTCGAGCTCGAGAGCGAAGACTATGTGCCCGCAGGCCAGAAGGCCGACGAGGTGTACGCGCGCATGCTGAAAAAGCCTGCGGCCGAGCGCCTCAAGCTGCTGCGCAATGCCGAGGGCGCGCCGGGCCAGTTCCTCTGGGCCATCCTGCGCAACAGCTTCCACTACGCCGCCATCCACCTGGAGAGCATTGCCGACTGCGCGCGCGACGTGGACCAGGCCATGCGCTGGGGCTTTGGCATGAAGCAGGGCCCGTTCGAGCTCTGGCAGGAGGCCGGCTGGCTCGAGGTCGCCAAGATGGTGCAGGAGGACATCGACGCCGGCCGCGCGTTGTGCAGCGCGCCGCTGCCCAAGTGGGTCTTTGAAGGCCCCGTGGCCGAGGCCGGCGGCGTGCATACGGCGGCCGGCTCGTGGAGCCCCTCGCAGCAAAAATTCATAGCACGTCGCGTGCTCCCCGTCTACGAAAGACAGCTTTTCCCTGAAAAACTGCTCGGCGAGGACAGCCTGCCCGACTGGCAGACGGCCGGCACGACGATTGCCGAATCCAAGGCGCTGCGCACCTGGACGCTCGACGAGGATGGCAGCCCCTTCGGTGGGCGGGTCCTGATCGCCAGCATCAAGAACAAGATGCACGCCATCAGCCCCGAGGTCATGGAAGGCCTGCTCGAGGCCGTGGAGCTGGCCGAGCGGGAATACCAGGCCATGGTGATCTGGTCGGGCGACGCGCCGTTCTCGGTCGGCGCCGACCTGGAAGCGACCATGCCGGCCTTTGTGGTCGGCGGCGCCGACGCCATCGACAGCATAGAGGCCGAGCTGCAGAACCTGATGCTGCGCATACGCTATGCGCAGGTGCCGGTGGTGGCGGCCATCCATGGCATGGCGCTCGGCGGCGGCTGCGAGCTGGCGGTGCACTGCGCGCGCCGCGTGGCCCACATGGAAAGCTACATCGGCCTGGTCGAAGTGGGCGTGGGCCTGGTGCCCGGTGCCGGCGGCCTGACCTACATCGCCCGCCGCGCGGCCGAAGCCGCCACCGGGAGCACCGGCAAGGACCTGCTGCCCTTCCTGACCGAAGGCTTCACCGCCGCCGCCATGGCCAAGGTCGGCACCAGCGCCATCGAATCGCGCAAGCTCGGCTATCTGCGCGACTCCGACATCATCGTGCCGCACAGGGACGAACTCCTGTTCGTCGCCATCAACGAGGCCCGCGCCATGGCCGCCGGTGGCTGGCGCGCGCCGCTGCCGCGCCCCTTCCCCGTGGCCGGCAGGAGTGGCAAGGCGACCATCATGGGTTCGCTCGTCAACATGCAGGGCGGCGGCTTCATCAGCGAGTTCGACCAGCATATCGCCACCCTGATCGCCAACGTGGTCTGCGGCGGCGACGTGGACGCAGGCACCCTGGTCGATGAGGCCTACCTGATGAAGCTCGAGCGCCAGGCGTTCTGCCAGCTCATCGCCCATCCCAAGACGCATGAGCGCATCCTGGGCATGCTCAATACGGGCAAGCCGGTGAGGAACTGAGGCTGCAGGCCATGGTGCACAACCACCCTCACCCCAGCCCTCTCCCGCCAGCGGGAGAGGGTGAAAAACCGGCGCATGCCGACGCCTTCCCGACAGTGGGAGAGGGCGAAAAACCGGCGCGCGCTGGCTCCCTCTCCCGCGTGCGGGAGAGGGCAGGGGTGAGGGTGCAAAACGCGCGCGCACTGCGTGCCAGTGGCACGGATGCCGAGCAAGCGCTGTGGCGCCACCTGCGCAGCCGACAACTGAATGGGCACAAGTTCCGTCGCCAGCACCCCATCGGCCCCTACATCGCAGACTTTGCCTGCGTAGAGGCCAGGCTGGTGGTGGAGCTCGATGGCGGGCAGCATGCCCAGGCCGATGCGCTCAAGCATGACGAGCGGCGCACGCAATTTCTGCTGGCCCAGGGCTGGCATGTGCTGCGCTTTTGGAACCACGACATGCTGGCAGAGCCCGCCGGGGTGCTGCAAACCATTGTGCAGGCGTTGGCCCACCCTCACCCCCACCCTCTCCCGCCAGCGGGAGAGGGAGTTGAACAGCCATGGGCGCGGGCCTGAGCCTGCCGCCTTCGAGAAACCGCAAGGAGCCATCTCCATGAAACAAGTACAAGACGCCTACATCGTCGCCGCCACGCGCACGCCCATCGGGCGCTCGCACAAGGGCTATTTCCGCAACTACCGGCCCGACGACCTGCTGGCCACCGCGCTCAAGGCGGTGATGGCGCAGGCACCCGGGCTGGACCCGGCCGCGGTCGAGGATGTGATTGCCGGCTGCGCCATCCCCGAGGCCCAGCAGGGCCTGAACGTGGCGCGCATCGGCGCCGTGCTGGCCGGACTGCCCAACAGCGTGGGCGGCATCACGGTGAACCGCTTCTGCGCCTCGGGTCTTTCGGCCGTGGCCATGGCGGCCGACCGCATCCGCGTGGGCGAGGCCGAGGTGATGATCGCCGCCGGCGTGGAGAGCATGAGCATGGTGCCCATGATGGGCCACAGCCCCAGCCTGTCGCCCAGCATCTTCGCGCCCGACAGCGACGTCGGCATTGCCTACGGCATGGGCCTGACGGCCGAGAAGGTGGCGCAGCAGTGGAAGGTCTCGCGCGAGGCGCAGGACGCCTTTGCCGTGGAGTCGCACCGCCGCGCCATTGCTGCGCAGCAGGCCGGCGAGTTTGCCGACGAGATCACCCCCGTGGAGGTGACCGACCGCGGTTTTGACCTGGCCAGCGGCCAGACCACCAGCCGCACGCGCACCGTCAACCTCGATGAGGGTGCCCGCCCCGACACCACGCTCGAGGGCCTGGCCAAGCTGCGCACGGTGTTTGCCGCGCGCGGCTCGGTGACGGCGGGCAACAGCAGCCAGACCAGCGACGGCGCGGGCGCCCTCATCCTGGCCAGCGAGGCCGCGGTCAAGCGCTTTGGCCTGACGCCGCTGGCGCGCTTTGTCAGCTACGCCAGCCGCGGCGTGCCGCCGTCCATCATGGGCATCGGCCCCATAGAGGCCATTCCCGCCGCGCTGCGCTACGCCGGCCTGAAGCAGAACGACATCGACTGGTACGAATTGAACGAGGCCTTTGCCGCGCAGTCGTTGGCCGTGGTCAACACGCTGGGGCTCGATGCCGCCAAGGTCAACCCCATGGGCGGCGCGATTGCCCTGGGCCACCCGCTGGGCGCCACCGGCGCCATCCGCTCGGCCACCGTGGTGCATGCGCTGCGCCGCAAGCAACTCAAGTACGGCATGGTCACCATGTGCGTGGGCATGGGCCAGGGCGCGGCCGGCATCTTCGAGCGGGTGTGACGCCGGTGGGCCGTTGGTTCCAGATGATTCATGCCTGCGGCGCGCTACCATCAAGCGCCAGCAGCTATTGAAATGATAGCTTCCGGAGCGCCGGTGTCGGCCCTGCAACTGCACACGCCGCGGGGCGGTCGGGTGGCGGCGCAGCTGTACCAGCCACCCGCCGGCCGTCCGGTGCGCTGGCAGGTGGTGATCGGGCCGGCGATGGGCGTGCCGCAACGCTTCTACGCCGGTTTCGCCACCTGGCTGGCGGCGCAGGGTGCGCGCGTGCTCAGCTTCGACTACCGCGGGCAGGCCGATTCGCTGGCGCTGCTGCCGCACGCGCGGCTGCGCCAGATCGACGCCACGCTGCACGACTGGCGCGCCGACTACGAGGCCGCGACGCTGCACCTGCATGCGCTGGCGCCCGACGTGCCGCTGCTGCTGGTCGGGCACAGCCTGGGCGCGCAGCTGCCCGGCCTGTTCGAGCGCAGCGGGCACATCGACGGCCTGCTGGCGGTGGCGGCCGGCAGCGGCTACTGGCGCCAGAACGCGCCGCGCCTGCGCAGCCGGGCGCTGCTCATGTGGTACGGCATGGTGCCGCTGCTGACGCCGCTGTTCGGCTACTTTCCGGGCCGGCGCCTGGGGGCGGTGGGCGATCTGCCGGCCGGTGTGATCCGCCAGTGGCGGCGCTGGTGCCTGCACCCGCACTACAGCGGCGCCGAAGGGCCCGAGGCGCGCCAGCGCTACGCGGCGGTGCGCTTTCCCATCCATGCGCTGTCGGTCACCGACGACGAGATGATGACCCTGCCCGGCACGCAAAGCCTGCTGGCGCTGTACGCCGGTGCGCCGCACGGCATCGAGCGCGTGGCGCCGGCCGACCACGGCCTGCCGCGCATCGGCCATCTGGGCTGGTTTCACCCGCGCTTCGAAGCCACGCTGTGGCCGCTCACCCTGCGGGCGCTGGGCGAACTGGCGGCCCACACCGGCCCTGCCACCTGAGCGACAGCGCGCGCGCCGCTGCGTGCTAAGGTCACGCGTTCCCTGTCTGTCCACCTGATCCTGCACATGACACGTCCCGCCCTCATGACCCGTCACCCGTTCGACGACGCTGTGGCGCTGGTGCCGCTGGCCGCCAGCGCCGACGAGCGCGGCCCACAGGCGCCGGGCCATTTCCAGGGGGCGCCGCACGCCGCCTACGGCAACATGGTGGGGCCGTTCGGTGGCATCACGGCGGCGCAGGCGCTGGCGGCGGTGCTGCGCCATCCGGCGCGGCTGGGCGAGCCGGTGGCGCTGACCGTCAACTACGCGGCGGCGTTGATCGAGGCGCCGTTTCGCATCGAAGCGCGTCCGGTGCGCACCAACCGCTCCACCCAGCACTGGACGGTGGCGCTGATGCAGACCGACGCCCAGGGCGTCGATGGCGTGATGCTCACCGCCACCTGCGTCACCGCCGTGCGGCGTGCCACCTGGAGCGCCGTCGAGGTGCCGCGGCCGGCGGCGCCGGCGCCGCAGCAGGTGCCGCGCGCCGTGCCGCCCAAGCGCGTGCGCTGGATCGAACGCTACGACATGCGGCCGCTGGCCGGCCCCATGCCGCTGCAGTGGGACGGCAGCGAGGCCGACAGCCTGACGCGCCTGTGGGTGCGCGACGACCCGCCGCGCCCGCTGGACTTTCTGAGCCTGACGGCGCTGGCCGACGTGTTCTTCCCGCGCGTGTGGCGTCGCCGCGCGCGCATGACGCCGGCCGGCACGGTGTCGATGTCGGTCTATTTTCACGCCGGGGCCGACGAACTGGCCGCCACCGGCGAGGGCTACCTGCTCGGTCAGGCGCGGGCGCAGTCCTTCTTCAACGGTTTCTTCGACCAGAGCGCCGAGCTGTGGAACGAAGCCGGTCATCTGCTGGCCACCACGCACCAGGTGGTGTACTTCAAGGAATGAGCATGACGCGCCCCGTGGCCCTGGTGGTGGGCGCCGGCGACGCCACCGGCGGCGCCATCGCGCGGCGCTTTGCCGCCGGCGGCTATACCGCCTGCGTGACGCGGCGCGACGCCGCCCGGCTGGACGAGCTGCGCCACGCCATCGAAGCGGCGGGCGGCATCTGTCACGCCTTCGGCTCCGACGCACGCAAGGAAGACGAGGTGGTGGCGCTGGTCGACACCATCGAGCGCGACATTGGCCCGATCGAGGTGCTGGTGTTCAACATCGGCGCCAACGTGCCCTGCAGCGTGCTGGAAGAAACCGCGCGCAAGTACTTCAAGATCTGGGAAATGGCCTGCTTCGGCGGCTTTCTGAACGGGCGCGAAGTGGCCCGGCGCATGGTGGGGCGCGGGCGCGGCACCATCATCTTCACCGGCGCCACGGCGTCGGTGCGCGGGGCAGCCGGCTTTGCCGCCTTTGCCGGCGCCAAGCATGCGCTGCGTGCGCTGGCCCAGAGCATGGCGCGCGAGCTCGGGCCGCAGGGCATCCATGTGGCGCACTGCATCATCGACGGCGCCATCGACACCGCCTTCATCCGCGAGCGCTTCCCCGAACGCTATGCGCTGCGCGCGCAGGACGGCATCCTGCGGCCCGACAGCATCGCCGAGGCCTACTGGACGCTGCACCGGCAACCGCGCGACGCCTGGACGCACGAGCTGGACCTTCGGCCCTACATGGAGACATTCTGATGAAGCACTTCGAATTCTGGTTCGACTTCGGCAGCCCCGCAGCCTACCTGGCCTGGACGCAGATCCCGGCCATCGAGGCCGCCACCGGCGCGCAGGCGATCTGGCGGCCGATGCTGCTGGGGGGCGTGTTCCAGGCCACCGGCAACCAGTCGCCCGCCGCCGTGGCGGCCAAGGGGCGCTACATCTTCACCGACTTCGACCGCTTTGCCCGCCGCTACGGCGTGCCGCTGCGCCGCAACCCGCATTTCCCGATCCACACCCTGCTGCCGATGCGCGGCGCCGTGGGCCTGCAGCGCGCCCAGCCCGAGCGTTTGGCCGACTACTGCCGCGCCATGTTCCAGGCCATCTGGGTCGACGGGCGCAACCTGAACGAGCCGGCCGAGGTCGGCGCGGTGCTGGCGGCGGCGGGCTTCGACCCGCAGGCGCTGCTGGCGCTGGCCAACCACCCGGACACCAAGCAGGCCCTGAAGGACGCCACCGACGAGGCGGTGCGGCGCGGCGTGTTCGGCGCCCCCACCTTCTTCGTCGGCGAGCAGATTTTCTGGGGCCAGGACCGCATCGATTTTCTGAAGGAAGCCCTGCAATGAACGAGATCCTGTCGCAATCCGAAGCCGGCGTGCTGACGCTCACCTTCCATCGGGTGGAGCGCAAGAACTCCATCAACGTCGCCATGTACGACGCGCTGGCCACGGCCATCGAGCGCGCGGTGGACGACGCCGCCACGCGGGTGTTGCTGATCCAGGGCCACGAGACGGTGTTTTCGGCCGGCAACGACATCGAGGACTTTCTGCGCAACCCGCCGGCCGGCAAGGATTCGCCGGTGTTCCGCTTCCTGCGTGGCATCGCCACCTTTCCCAAGCCGCTGCTGGCGGCCGTGTGCGGCCCGGCGGTGGGTGTGGGCACCACGCTGCTGTTTCACTGCGACCTGGTCTATGCGGGCGACAACGCGGCGTTTTCGGTGCCCTTCGTCAACCTGGGCCTGTGCCCCGAAGCCGCATCCAGCCTGCTGCTGCCGCAAATATTCGGTTACCACCGCGCGGCCGAAGCGCTGCTGCTGGGCGAGCCCTTCATGGCCGAAGCGGCGCTGGAGGTCGGCCTGGTCAACCGCGTGCTGCCGCCCACCGAGTGCAACGCCTTTGCCCAGCAGCAGGCGCGCAAGCTGGCCGCCAAGCCACTGTCCAGCCTGATCACCACCAAGCAGCTGATGAAGGGCGCACAGCAGGAGGCGGTGCTGCGGCGCATGGACGAAGAGGGCGCGCATTTCCGTCGCATGCTGGGCGAGCCCGCCGCCCGCGAAGCCATGACCGCCTTCATGGAAAAGCGCAAGCCGGATTTCAGCGCATGCTGAAATCCGCCGCATCGTCAGATGCGGTCCCGCGCAGCGGGGCGCAGCAGCTTTCGTCAAAAGCGCAAGCCGGATTTCAGCGCATGCTGAAATTCGCCGCATCGTCAGATGCGGTCCCGCGCAGCGGGGCGCAGCAGCTTTCGTCAAAAGCGCAAGCCGGATTTCAGCGCATGCTGAAATCCGCCGCATCGACCGCTGCCGGGTCGCCCCGCGGGCGTGGTAACGTCAGGCGCAGGTTCAGTCACCCGTGAGTTCCGCATGACCCGTCCCCCGATGGAGCCACCGCCCATCGCCTTCGAGCCCGAGTTCGCCGATGGGCTGCGCCTGATGTTCGAGCAGCAGGTGGTGTTCAACCGCGTGATCGGCCTGAAGCTGCTCAGCATCAGGCCCGACGGCGTGCAGGGGCGCATCGACATGCGCGAGGAGCTGATCGGTCACTTTGGCCACCGGCGCATCCACGGCGGCGTGATCAGCGCCGGCCTGGACGCCATGGGCGGCATCGCCACCATGGCGGCGATCGGCGCGCGCCACATGGATGAACCGCCCGCCACCCGCCTGCAGCGCTTTGGCAAGCTGGGCACCATCGACCTGCGCATCGACTACCTGCGGCCAGGCATAGGCACGCACTTCCTGCTGTCGGCCGAGGTGCTGCGCCTGGGCTCGCGCGTGGCCAGCACCCGCATGGCCTTCCATGGGGCCGACGGCAAGCTGCTGGCCAGCGGGGCGGCGGCCTACATGGTCTCCTGAAAGCTATAAAAACAATAGCTTTCGGCGCTTGTCCTGAGCGCGCTGGAGGCCTGTTTCATTCACATTTCGGGGCGTGGCACCGGGCGCGGCCGCCCGCTGTCGTCGATCGCCACGTAGGTCAGGGTGGCCTCGGTCACCTTGATGTAGCGCCCCTGGGTGTCGAAGCGCTCGGCGTACACGCCCACGTTGACGGTGAGCGAGCTGCGGCCAATGCGCTCCATGCGGGCGTAGAACGACAGGATGTCGCCCACCCGCACCGGTTGCTTGAAGACGAACTGGTTCACCGCCACCGTGGCCATGCGGCCCTGGGCGTAGCGCGCCGGCAGCACGGCGCCGGCCAGGTCGACCTGGGCCATCACCCAGCCGCCGAAGATGTCGCCGTTGGCATTGGCGTCGGCCGGCATGGGGATCACCTTCATCACCAGCTCGTGATCGGCCGGCGGGGTTTCGGCCGGCGCCTCGACCGGGTGCTCGTTGGGGCGGCGCAAATGGCCGGTGACCGTGCTGGACAGGTGGGACATGGGCAGAATCGACGGCTCGGATGTTGGCGATGACGGGATTCTGAACCATGCGCGGTGGCGGCGAACGCTCCCTTTCCCTTGCTCCTGGCGAGACGGCCTCGCGCCAGCGCTCGGACGCGGCCACGCTGCGCCGCCTGCTGCCCTATTTGTGGCAGTACAAGGGCCGCGTGCTCGCGGCCATCGCCTTCATGGTCGGCGCCAAGCTGGCGAACGTGGGCGTGCCTCTGCTGCTCAAGCGCCTGGTCGATGCCATGACGCTGCCCGCGGGCGGCAGCGCCGCGCTGCTGGTCGTGCCCGTGGGCCTGCTGCTGGCCTATGGCGCGTTGCGCCTGACGAACTCGGTGTTCAACGAGCTGCGCGAGCTGGTGTTTGCCAAGGCCACGCATGGCGCGGCGCGCGCCATTGCGCTGCGCACCTTCGAGCATCTGCACGGCCTGTCGTTGCGCTTTCACCTGGAGCGCCAGACCGGCGGCATGACGCGCGACATCGAGCGCGGCGTGCGCGGCATCGAGTCGCTGGTGTCGTTCGCGCTGTTCAACCTCGCGGCCACGCTGGTCGAGGTGCTGCTGGTGCTGTTCATCCTGGCGCGCCAGTTCGACATCTGGTTTGCCGTCATCACGCTCACGGCGCTGGTGCTCTACATCGCGTTTACCGTGGCCATCACGCAGTGGCGCATACAGTTTCGGCGCCAGGCGAACCAGTTCGACTCGGCCGCGCACAGCAAGGCCATCGATTCGCTGCTGAACTACGAGACCGTCAAGTACTTCAACAACGAGCAATTCGAGGCGCGGCGCTACGACGAAAGCCTGGAGCAGCTGCGCCGCGCACAACTCAAGGCACGCAGCACGCTGGCGCTGCTCAACAGCGGCCAGCAGCTCATCATCGCCGTGGGGCTGGTGGCCATGCTCTGGCGCGCCACCGAGGGCGTGGCCGCGGGCCGCATGACGCTGGGCGACCTGGTCATGGTCAACGCCTTCATGATCCAGATCTACATCCCGCTCAACTTCCTGGGCGTGATCTACCGCGAGATCAAGCAGAACCTGACCGACCTGGACAAGATGTTCACCCTCATGGACAAGGAGCAGGAGGTGGCCGACGCGCCCGGCGCCCAGGCGCTGCACACCAACGGCCCGGTCGATCTGCGTTTCGAGAACGTGCACTTCGCCTACGACCCGGCGCGCCCGATCCTGCGCGGCGTCAGCTTTGACGTGCCGGCCGGGCACAAGGTGGCGGTGGTGGGGCCGTCGGGGGCGGGCAAGTCCACGCTGGCACGGCTGCTGTTTCGCTTCTACGACGTCGGGCCCGAGGGGGGCCGCATCCTGATTGCCGGCCAGGACATTCGCCGCGTCACCCAGGCCAGCGTGCGCCGCGCCATCGGCATCGTGCCGCAGGATACGGTGCTGTTCAACGACACCGTGGCCTACAACATCAGTTACGGCCGGCCCGACGCCAGTGACGCCGAGGTGGAGAGTGCCGCGCGAGCCGCCCACATCCACGACTTCATCATGGGCACGCCGGCCGGCTACGCCACCATGGTCGGCGAGCGCGGGCTGAAGCTGTCGGGCGGCGAAAAGCAGCGCGTGGCGATCGCCCGCACCTTGCTCAAGGACCCGCCGATCCTGGTCTTCGACGAGGCCACCAGCGCCCTCGATTCGCACAACGAGCGCGCCATCCAGGCCGAACTGAAGAGCGCCGCGCGCGGCAAGACCACGCTGGTGATCGCGCACCGCCTGTCCACCGTGGTGGACGCGCACGAAATCCTGGTGATGGAACAGGGCCAGATCGTCGAGCGCGGCACGCACCTGCAACTGCTGGCCGCGCGTGGCCGCTACGCCCGCATGTGGGCGCTGCAGCAAAGCGCCGAGCCGGCGGCCGCACCATCCGAGCCCGAAAGCGTGACCGATTGAGCAGAAACCGGGCCGGCCGTTCAGCCGATGCACACACCCAGGGTTAGTCCGTAGCCGTGGGTACGTAGAATGCGTTGAGAGGGTCCCGCCTTCCGTGCCGCTGGTGATGGTGATCCTGTGGTTCTTCCTGCTGGTGCCGCTGATCATCGGGCGGCCGCTTGGCGCCGAGTATTCGGCCATCATCACCTTCATCGCGTTCGAGGCGGCCTACTTCAGCGAGATCATGCGCGCCGGCATCCAGTCGATTCCGCGCGGCCAGGTGTTTGCCGGCCAGGCGCTGGGCATGACCTACAAGCAGAACATGACGCTGGTGATCCTGCCGCAGGCGTTCCGCAACATGCTGCCGGTGCTGCTGACGCAGACCATCATCCTGTTCCAGGACACCTCGCTGGTGTATGCCATCGGCGCCTACGACCTGCTCAAGGGCTTCGAAACCGCGGGCAAGAACTTCGGCCGCCCGATCGAGATGTACCTGCTGGCGGCGGTGGTCTATTTCATCATCAGTTTCTCGCTCTCGTCGGTGGTCAAGCGCATCCACCGCAAGATCGCCATCATTCGCTGAAGGAGCCGCGGCCATGTCCGACCCCATGATCCAGGTGAAGAACGTCTCCAAGTGGTACGGCCCGGTGCAGGTGCTGCACGACTGCTCGGTGGACATCAACAAGGGCGACGTGGTGGTGGTGTGCGGGCCTTCCGGTTCGGGCAAGTCCACCCTCATCAAGACCATCAACGCGCTGGAGCCGGTGCAAAAGGGCGAGATCACCGTCAACGGCATCAAGGTGACCGACCCGGCCACCGATCTGCCCAAGCTGCGCAGTCAGGTGGGCATGGTGTTCCAGCATTTCGAGCTGTTCCCGCACCTGTCGGTGACCGAGAACCTGACGCTGGCCCAGATCAAGGTGCTGGGCCGCGGCACCGACGAGGCCCGCACGCGCGGCCTGAAAATGCTCGACCGCGTGGGCCTGATGGCGCACAAGGACAAATTCCCCGGCCAGCTCTCAGGCGGTCAGCAGCAGCGGGTGGCGATCGCACGCGCGCTGTCGATGGACCCCACCGTCATGCTGTTTGACGAACCGACGTCGGCGCTCGACCCCGAGATGGTGGGCGAGGTGCTGGACGTGATGGTCACGCTGGCCAAGGAAGGCATGACCATGATGGTGGTCACGCACGAAATGGGCTTTGCCCGCAAGGTGGCCAACCGCGTGATCTTCATCGACGTCGGCGGCCACATCCTGGAAGACTGCAGCAAGGAAGAGTTCTTCGGCCACCCCGAGAACCGCCAGCCGCGCACCAAGGACTTCCTGAGCAAGATCCTGCAGCACTGAGCGTGCTGCACCCGCCGCCCCGCCGCCTTGCGCGTGCAGAAGGTGCGGCGGGCGGGCACCGGCTGCGCCGGTGCCCCCGGCACGGGCTTACGGCTTGCGCGCCGCGATGGCCTTTTCGGCCATGTTCACCAGGTCGGCACCGATCTGGCCTTTCCACTTGGTGTAGATCGGGCGCGTGGCCTGGACGAAGGCGTCGCGCTCGGCCGGCGACAGCTGCACGATGTTGACGCCCAGTCCGGCGATGTCCTTGAGCAGCGGCTGGCCGGGCTCGGCCAGGCCCTTGCGGGCGATGGCGATCTCTTCCTTGCCGGCTTCGATGGCGGCCTGGCGCACGGCTTCGCGGTCGGCCGGGGTCCAGGAATTCCAGATTTCCTTGTTGACCACGAACACCAGCGGGTCGGCCACGTAACCCCACATGGTGACGTTCTTCTGGCCGACGTTGTGCAGCTTGGCGGCGGTGAAGATGCTCATGGGGTTTTCCTGCCCGTCCACCGCGCCGCTGGCGAACGCTGGCTGCGCGTCGGCCCAGCTCATCTGCGTCGGGTTGGCGCCCAGGGCGGTGAAGGTATCCAGGAACAGCGGCGAGCCGACCACGCGGATCTTCAGGCCCTTGAGGTCGGCCGGCGTGCGCACCGGGCGCTTGGAGTTGGTCAGTTCGCGGTAGCCGTTTTCGCCCCAGGCCAGCGGCACCACGCCGGCCTTGTCGAGGATCTTGAAGATTTCCTTGCCGACCGCGCCTTGCGTCAGCGCGTCGATGGCGGCGTAGTCGGGCATCAGGAAGGGCAGCGAGAACAGGTTGAGCTGCTTGACCTGGGGCGACCAGTTGATGGTCGAGCCGATCGCCATGTCGATCACGCCCTGGCGCAGCGCCGAGAACTCGCGCGTCTGATCGCCCTGGATCAGCGACACGCCGGGGTAGAGCTTGATGTTGATGCGGCCGTTGGTTTTTTCGCGCACCTTGTTGGCCCAGATCTCGCCGCCCTTGCCCCAGGGGAAGGCGGTGCCCACCACCAGCGACATGCGGTACTCGCTCTTGTAGTTCTGTGCCTGCACCGTGGCGGGCAGGCCCAGGGCCAGGGCGGCCGAGGTGGCAGCGGCCACGGACAGCAGGGTTCGACGCAGTTTCATGACAGGGTCTCCTTTACGGTTCACTATGAAAAAAAGAGCTGCTTGCGCAGGTTGGTAAAAGCTTTGAAGCCGTTTTGACTCAGAATCCGAGCGCCTGGGGCAGCCACAGCGCGAGCGGCGGCCAGACGATCACCGCCAGCACCACCACGCCCATGGCCAGCACCAGCGGCAGCACCCAGCGCACCGTCTGTTCCATGCTGACGCCGGCGATGCGGCACGACACCATCAGGTTGACCGCCAGCGGCGGCGTGAACTGGCCCATGGCCACCATCAGCGTCAGCAGCACGCCGAACCACACCACGTCCCACTGGTAGTGCTGCATGATGGGCCACATCAGCGGCACGAAGATCAAGAAGATCGAGATGCCGTCCAGGAACATGCCGGCCACCACCAGCAGCAGCACGATCAGCGTCAGCACGCCGTATTCGCCCAGGCCGGAATGCACGATGGCCTGGGTGACCGGGTCGATCACGCCCAGGGTGGAGAGCGAGAAGGCGAAGATGCCGGCCAGCGACACCACGATCAGGATCACCGCCGACAGCTCACCCGATTCCTTGAGGATGGGAAACAGATCGCGCACGCCCATGGTGCGGTGCACCACCATGCCCACGAACAGACCGTAGAACACCGCCACCACGGCCGCCTCGGTGGGCGTGAACCAGCCCATGCGCATGCCGCCCAGGATCACCACCGGCGCCGCCAGCCCCCACACCGCCTCGCGCAGGCTCCGCCAGAACGGCGGGCGCGGCATGTCGGCCTCGCGCGCGCCCATGCCGTGGCGGCGCGCCATCCACACCGCCGGCGCGATCAGCGCCAGCCCCACCAGCAGGCCCGGCACCATGCCGGCGGCAAACAGCGCCGGCACCGAGGCGCCCGGCACCAGCACCGAATAGACGATGAAGGCCACCGAGGGCGGGATCAGGATGTCGGTGGCCGCCGCCGCCCCCACCACGCTGGCCGAATAGGCGCCGGGATAGCCGGCGCGCGCCATGGCGGCGATCATCACGCTGCCCACGGCCGCCGCCGTGGCCGGCCCCGAGCCCGAAATGCCGCCCATGAACATCGCCACCGCGATGGCGATCAGCGGCAGCATGCCCGGCCCGCGCCCGACGATGGCGGTGGCAAAGTTGACCAGCCGCGCGGCCACGCCCGAGCGGTCGAAGATCGAGCCCACCAGCACGAACATCGGGATCGCCAGCAGCGGGTACTTGCCCAGGCCGGCGTAGAAATTCTGCGGCACCGCCAGCAGGCCGAACCAGGCGGTTTCGGCGTTGGCCAGCGCAATCGCCGCCGCGCCCGCCAGCCCCAGCGCCGCGCCGACCGGCACGCCCAGCAGCATGATGACGATGAACAGGGTGAACAGCAGGGTGGCGATCATGGAATGAGGCCCCCACGCTCCCCCGCTGCGCGAGGTGCGCTGCCCCCCGAGGGGGCCGCAGGCCGCCTTGGGAGCGGCCCGGCGGCGGCCTGAGTGCCCCCACGCTCCCCCGCTGCGCGAGGTGCGCTGCCCCCCGAGGGGGCCGCAGGCCGCCTTGGGAGCGGCCCGGCGGCGGCCTGAGCGCTCCGGCGCTTTTCTGCTGTGCGAGGTGTGTTCATGGCGCGCGCTCCTCGTCGCGCACGGCGGGCGAGGTGGGCAGCTCGGGGTTGTCTGCCGCCGGCTGGCCGCCGCGCCACCACAGGCCGATGGCGCGCAGCATGATGGCCAGGCTGAGGATCGGCAGCCACATGGTGTACCACCACTGCGGCACGCCGATGCCGGGTGAGGTTTCGCCGTACTGCACGTCGTCCCACAGCACGCGCGCCGACAGCACGGCCAGCAGGCCGAACAGCAGCGCCACCAGGGCGGCGCCCAGGCGCGCCAGCGCGCGCTGGCGCGAGACGGGGCCGGCATCGGCGAAATATTCGATGCGAATGTGGCGGCCACGCGCCACCGCGGCCGAACTGGCGACCATTGCCAGCACGATCATGAGGAAGATCGACACCTCTTCGGTCCAGGCGAAGGAGGCGTCGGTGAAGTAGCGCACCAGCACGTTGACGAAGGTGATCAGCGCCAGCAGCGCCATGATGATCACCGTCAGCCAGTCTTCGATGGCCAGCGGCACGCGGGTGGCGGCGCCGGCTGGCGCGGTGGGGTCGACGCCCTGGGGCGGCGGGGAATCGGCAGGCAGGGACATGAAGGCAGGACGCCCGGCGCGGGCGGCACGCCGGCGCGCCCCGCGCGTCGGCGGATACAAATGGTCGATGTTAAACGCCGCGGGGTGGCCTCAGGCGCCCCGGACGGCTATCATCGTCCCCATGCAAACCCTGAGCGATCGTTGCTTGCGCGGCCCCGCGCAAGGCGGGCCGGCCCCCTGGGCCGGTCGGCGTTCGCCTGCGCGCGGCGCGCGCGTCGGGGTGACGCCATCGTCGGCGCGGGCCCCAGCGGCCTGCCGTGCGTGCCTGACGGCCGCACCCCGCTGAGCCCGACGATCCCCACGCTATCGCCGCTTTCCCGAGCACAGCGCCCCACCGGATCGTCGGGCTGCCCCGCCCGGCGCGGCTTGCCGCGCCTGCCGGCCAGCTGCCGCGCGCCGGCGCTCCCTCATCACCCTGATTCCCAAGGAGACCACCATGTCACCCGCTGCCGACTACCGCACCATCACCGACCTGGACCACGTGCGCATCTTCAACCTGCTGCGCCGCCAGGGCACGGCGGGCCAGTTGCCGGCGCAGGCCGAGGCGCTGGCCGAGCTGATCGACGCCGCCGACCAGGTGCCGCCGCAGCAGATCGCCGGCGACATCGTCACCATGTACTCCCGCCTGCGCGTGAGCGACGCCGACGGCGGCCACGAGCGCAGCCTGACCCTGTGCTATCCGGCCGACGCCGACGTGGCGCAGGGCAGGATCTCGGTGCTGTCGCCGCTGGGCACGGCGCTGCTGGGCCTGCGCGTGGGCGAGCGGGCGCGCTGGCGCGGCGCCGACGGCAAGCCGGGCGAGCTGCGCCTGCTGGCGATCGAATTCCAGCCCGAAGCCAGTGGCGACTACACCGCCTGAGGCGGGCCGCGCCGGTGGGACAATCGGCCGCATGAGCACCGCGCCGACCCTGACCCTCACCCGCCCCGACGACTGGCACCTGCACCTGCGCGACGGCGCCGCGCTGGCGGCCGTGGTGCCGCACACGGCGGCCCAGTTCGGCCGCGCCATCGTCATGCCCAACCTGCGCCCGCCGGTCACCACCACCGCCCAGGCGCTGGCCTACAAGGCGCGCATCGCGCAGGCGGTGCCGGCGGGCGTGGCCTTCGAGCCGCTGATGACGCTGTACCTGACCGACGCCACCCCGGCCGACGAAATGGCGCGTGCGCGCGACGCCGGCATCGTGGCGCTCAAGCTCTATCCGGCCGGCGCCACCACCAACAGCGACGCCGGCGTCACCGACATTCGCAAGACCTACCGCACGCTGGAGGCCATGCAGCGCCTGGACCTGAAGCTGCTGGTGCATGGCGAGGTGACCGACCCCGAGGTCGATCTGTTCGACCGCGAGGCGGTCTTCATCGAGCGTGTGCTGGCGCCGCTGCGGCGCGATTTCCCGGCGCTGAAGATCGTCTTCGAGCACATCACCACGCGCGAGGCGGCGCAGTACGTGGAAAGCGCCGACGCCCGGCTGGCCGCCACCATCACCGCGCACCACCTGCTGTACAACCGCAACGCCCTTTTTCTGGGCGGCATCCGCCCGCACTACTACTGCCTGCCGGTGCTCAAGCGCGAAGTGCATCGTCAGGCCCTGGTGCGCGCGGCCACCAGCGGCAGCCCGAAGTTCTTTCTTGGCACCGACAGCGCCCCGCACCCGGCGCACCTGAAGGAGCACGCCAGCGGCTGCGCCGGCTGCTACACCGCGCTGTCGGCCATCGAGCTGTACGCCGAGGCCTTCGAAGCCGCCGGCGCGCTGCAGCGGCTGGAGGGCTTTGCCGCCTTCCACGGCGCCGACTTCTACGGCCTGCCGCGCCACCGCGACCGCATCACGTTGCGGCGCGAGCGCTGGACGCTGCCCGAGCAGCTGCCGTTCGGCGACGCGGTGGTCAAGCCCCTGCGCGGCGGCGAGACGCTGGCCTGGCGGCTGGCCTGATCGCGGCGCCGTCAATCAGGGCCAAATCATGCTCTGGCGCGCTCCCAGAGCGCGCCAGCAGCTATATGATTTGTAGTGTGGGCCTGCTGGATTCAGCCGGTGGCTGTCTTGAATTTCAAGCTTCCGAAGCCATGGGTTCATAGCAGCGGCGAGCCCAGCCGCGCCACCGACTCGAACAGGCGCTGCAGCGGCGGCGTGTGGCGCTGCATGGGCACCAGGTGGCAGTGCGACAGGTCGGCCTGGAACATGGCGGCCAGCCGGTGGTTGAAGTCGGCATCGAACACCACCGCCGCCACCTCGAAGTTGAGCCGAAAGCTGCGGTTGTCGAAGTTGGCGCTGCCGACCATGCCGTAGGCCTCGTCCACCACCAGGGTCTTGGCGTGCAGCACGCGGCCGCGGTATTCGAACACCAGCACGCCGGCGGCCTGCAGCTCGGCGTAGTAGGAGCGCGCGGCGGCGCTGACGATGCGCGAGTCGCTGCGCTCGGGCACCATCAGCTTGACCTGCACCCCGCGCAGCGCGGCGTTGGTCAGCGCCATCAGCGCCGCCTCGGTGGGCACGAAGTAGGGCGTGGCCAGCCAGATGCGCTGGCGCGCCAGGTGCAGCGCGTCGATCATCGCGCGGTGCATGCCTTCCATGTCGGTGTCGGGCCCGGAGGCGACGATCTGGACCGGCAGGCTGCCGGGCGGCTGCTCGGGCAGCAGGTGCGCGTCGTGGCCGGGCGGGCGACCTTCGGCGTAGTGCCAGTCCTTGAGGAACACATACTGCAGCCAGCGCACGGCGCCGCCACGGATCAGCAGGTGGGTGTCGCGGTAGGCGTCGTGCGGGCGCACCTGCTCGTTCTCGTCGTCGGTCAGGTTGATGCCGCCGACGAAGCCCGCGTGGCCGTCGACCACCACGATCTTGCGGTGGGTGCGCAGGTTGACCAGCGGGCGCAGGCGGTCCAGCCGTCGCGGGTGGAACACCGCCAGCTCGCCGCCCGCGGCGCGCAGCTCGTCCAGCAGCGCGCGGCCGTGGCGCGACAGCAGCCTGGCCGAGCCGATGGCGTCCACCAGCAGCCGCACCTGCACGCCGGCGCGGGCGCGCTCGGTCAGCGCCTGCAGCAGGCGGGTGCCGGTGTGGTCCGGTTCGAAGATGTAGTACTCCAGGTGAATGTGGCGGCGCGCCTGCGTCACCTCGCGCAGCAGCGCCTCCAGCGTGGCGCCGCCGCTGGCCAGCAGCTCCACGCGGTGCGCGCTCGACGGTGCGATGCCGCAGGCGGCCTGGATCAGCCGGGTGTGCTGGCGCGCCCACAGCGGCGCCGGCGGCTGCCCGGCGCCGAGCGCCGCCAGATCGGTCTGCGACATCAGCACCGCCTTCTGGTGCCAGCGCTTGAGGCGCTGGCGCCGCACCCGGCGCGGGCCGAAGTAGTGGTAGACCACCAGCCCCAGCACCGGCATCAGGTTCAGCACCATGATCCAGGCCAGCGTGGACACCGGCGCGCGGCGCTGCAGCACGATCCAGGTGGTCAGCACCACGCTCGACAGCGTCCAGGCCCAGCCCAGCCAGAAGGTCCAGGGGTGCCCGAGCAGCATGGGGTCGGTCAGGTGCATGGGCGCGGCGCCAAGGGCGGGGTCACGCGCGGCCGAGTCGCCGCTGCCAGTCGTCGGCCGCGAAGCCGACCGTGATGGCGCCGTCCGGCCATTCGACCACCGGACGCCGGATCAGGCTGGGCTGCTGCATCAGCAGCGCGGCGGCGCTGGCGGCGTCGCACACGCTGGCCTGGCAGGCGGCGTCCAGCCGGCGCCAGGTGCTGCCCTGGCGGTTCAGCAGGCGCTCCCAGCCCACGGCGTCGATCCAGCGCGGCAGGCGCGCCGGCGGCACGCCGCGCGTCTTGAAGTCGTGAAACACCGCGCTCACCCCCTGCGCGGCCAGCCAGGCACGCGCCGCCTTGACGCGGTCGCAGTGGGGGATGCCGTACAGGGTCAGGGTCTGGCTCATGCTGATCGAGCATGATGCCATGGTCGGTGACAATCACGTCCCGTGATGAAGACCCTGGACGACTGGCTGGCGCACTGCGAGCGCCTGCACCCCAAGACCATCGAGCTGGGCCTCGAGCGCGTGCGCGCTGTGGCCGAGCGCATGGCGCTGCGCTTCGACTGCCCGGTGATCACCGTGGCCGGCACCAATGGCAAGGGCTCGACCTGCGCCATGCTGGAGGCCATCCTGCAGCAGGCCGGCTATCGCACCGGCCTCTACACCTCGCCCCATCTGGTGCGCTTCGAGGAGCGCTGCCGGGTTCGCGGCGACGCCGTGGATGCTTCCGAATTGATAGCTGCCTGCGCACGTGTGGAGGGCGCCAGGGGCGAAATTGCCCTGACCTACTTTGAGTTCACCACGCTCGCCATCCTGGACGTGCTGGCGCGCGCCGGGCTGGACGCGGTGGTTCTGGAGGTGGGCCTGGGCGGCCGGCTGGACGCGGTCAACCTGATCGACACCGACTGCGCCATCATCACCAGCGTCGACATCGACCATGCCGAACTGCTGGGCGACACGCGCGAGCAGATCGGCCTTGAAAAGGCCGGCATCCTGCGCACCGGCCGGCCGGCCATCGTCAGCGACCCGCTGCCACCGCAAAGCGTGATCGACCGCGCCCAGGCCATCGGCGCCGACCTGTGGCTGGCCGGGCGCGACTTCAACTACAGCGGCGACCGCCAGCAATGGGCCTGGGCCGGACGCGGGCGACGCTATGCCGGGCTGGCCTATCCGGCGCTGCGTGGCGCCAACCAGTTGGTCAACGCCGCCGGCGTGCTGGCGGCGCTGGAGGCGTTGCGGCCGCGCCTGGCGGTCACCGCCCAGGCGGTGCGCCGCGGGCTGGCGCTGGTCGAGCTGCCGGGGCGCTTTCAGGTCGTGCCCGGCCAGCCGGCGCTGGTGCTGGACGTGGCGCACAACCCGCACTCGGTGGCGGCGCTGGCGCTCAACCTGGACGCCATGGGCTTTTACCCCACCACCCACGCCGTGTTCGGCGCCATGGCCGACAAGGACCTGGCGGCCATGCTGACGCGCATGGACCCGATCATCGACCGCTGGTACTTCACCGACCTGCCGCTGCCGCGCGCGGCCCGTGGCGCCGCCCTGCAGGCGGCCTGGCAGGCCGTCAGCCAGCGCCGTGATGCGGCGTCCACGGTGTGCGACTCGCCGCGCCAGGCGCTGGCCGCGGCGGCCGCCGCCGCCACCCCCGCTGATAGAATCGTCGTCTTTGGTTCGTTTCACACCGTGGGTGGCGTGCTGCAGCAGGGCACGCCCCGCCTGCAAGCCGGTCAGCCCGGCCAAGACGCCCGCGGCTGACCCAGCAATCCATGGCTTTCTTCAAGTTTCGCCAGCGCGGCCAGCCTCAGCCCCAGCCCGAACCCGCCGGGCGCTCGCGTGGCAAGGCCGCCGCCACCGAAACCGCGCAGGAGAGCATCGACAGCGTGCGCCGGCGTGCGCGCCACCGCCTGGTCGGCGCCGCCGTGCTGGTGCTGCTGGCGGTGATCGGCTTTCCGCTGCTGTTCGACACCCAGCCGCGTCCGGTCGTGGTCGACGCGCCCATCACCATCCCGGACAAGGACAAGACCGCCCCGTTGCGCATTCCCGCGCCGGTACCCGCCAGCGCCAGCCTGGACGAGCGCGAAGAGGTGGTGAGCGCCGCCCCGCCGGCCGCCCCCGCCGCGCGTGCCAGCGACAAGGCCGACGCCGCGCGGCCGGCCGGCAGCGCAGCGACGGCCGAGGCACCCAAACCCGACGACGCCAAGGCCAGGACCAAGGCGGACGACGCGCAGCGCGCCGCACGCGAGGAACAGGCGCGCCAGCGCCGCGACGAGGAACGTGCCAAGGCACAAGCGCAGGCCAGGCGCGACGCCGACGACCGCAGCAAGCGCGAAGACGAGGCCCGGGCCAGGCGCGACCAGGACACCCGCGCCAAACCCGACGACGCCGAGCGCGCCCGCGCCCTGCTGGAAGGCCGGGGCAACGGCAAGGACAAGGACAAGACCGCCGCCGCCGACGGCCAGGGCGGGCGCTTCATCGTCCAGGTGGGTGCCTTCGCCGAAGACACCGCCGTGCGCGAGGCGCGCCAGAAGGCCGAGCGCGCCGGCGTGCGCACCTACACCCAGGTGGTCAACACCGCGGCCGGCCCGCGCACCCGGGTGCGCGTCGGCCCGTTTGCCTCGCGCGAGGAGGCCGAGCGCGCCGCCGCCACGCTGAAAAAGGCCGGGCTGGCGGGCAGCGTGCTGGCGCTCTGAGAGACGGTGCGTTCGTCCCCCCATGCCCGCCTTGCACGCCGCAACACCCCCGCGCCCCGTGGTCGCTGCTCGCCGCGGCCGGCACCAAGGCGGCGTGGTGCGGCTCGACCGGGTGCGTGCCGACGCACCCGTCCGGCGCGCCGGCACGACCCGCCGCCGGTGATGGCGCAGGGGTGGCCGTGACGGCGATCGACTGGCTGGCGCTGACGGTGGTGGTGGTGTCGCTGTTGCTGGGCACCTGGCGCGGCCTGCTGTACGAAGTGCTGGCGCTGGCCGGCTGGGTGCTGGCCTTTGTGGCCGCGCGCTGGGCGGCGGCGCCGGTCGGCCTGTGGCTGCCGATGGGCGAGTCGCCCGAGCCGCTGCGCCACGCCGTCGGCTTCGTCCTGGTGTTCGTCGCCACCGCCTTTGCCTGCGGTCTGCTGGCGGCGCTGGCCCGGCGCGCCAGCCGGGCGCTGGGCGTGCGCCCGGTGGACCGCAGTTTCGGCGCGCTGTTCGGCCTGCTGCGTGGCGCCTTGCTGCTGCTGCTGGTGGCGGTGGCGGTGCGTCTGGCTGCGCTGCACCAGCAGCCCTGGTGGACCGAGTCGGTCAGCGCCCGCTGGCTGGAGCTGGCCCTGCTGCAGCTGCATCCATTTCTGCCCGAGTCGTTCTCGAAATGGCTTTCGGCCTGACAATTCGGCTTCGGCCCATTTTGCTTTCCGCAGGATCATCACCATGTGCGGCATCGTCGGCGTTGTCAGCAACGCACCCGTCAACCAACTGATTTACGACGCCCTGCTGCTGCTGCAGCATCGCGGGCAGGACGCCGCGGGCATCGTCACGCAGCAGGAGCGCAAGTTCTTCATGCACAAGGCCAGGGGCATGGTGCGCGACGTGTTCCGCACCCGCAACATGCGCGCGCTGCCCGGCACCACCGGGCTGGGCCAGGTGCGTTACCCGACCGCCGGCAGTGCCGACAGCGAGGAAGAGGCGCAGCCCTTCTACGTCGGCGCCCCGTTCGGCCTGGTGCTGGTGCACAACGGCAACCTGACCAACGCGCCGGCGCTCAAGGCCGAACTGTTTTCCACCGACCACCGCCACATCAACACCGAGAGCGATTCCGAGGTGCTGCTGGGCGTGCTGGCGCACGAGCTGGGGCAGGCCACGCGCGACGCCGAGCTCACCCCGGACGCGGTGTTCGCCGCCGTCACCCGCGTGCACCAGCGCGTGCGAGGCTCCTACGCCGTGGTGGCACTGATCGCCGGGCGCGGCCTGCTGGCGTTCCGCGACCCGAACGGCATCCGGCCGCTGTGCTTCGGGCACGGCGCCGACGGGGCGGTCATGGTGGCCAGCGAATCGGTGGCGCTGGAAGGCACGGGCTTTGCGCTGGCGCGCGACGTGGCGCCGGGCGAGGCCTTGTACGTCACGCTCGACGGTCAGGTGCATGCGCGCGCCTGCGCACCGGCGGCTCGGCTGTCGCCCTGCATCTTCGAGTACGTGTACCTGGCGCGGCCCGACTCGGTGCTGGACGGCATTTCGGTCTACCAGGCGCGCCTGCGCCTGGGTGAAACGCTGGCCAAGCGCGTGGTGTCGACCGTGCCGCCGGACGAGATCGACGTCGTGATCCCGATCCCCGAGTCCAGCCGCCCCAGCGCCAACGAGCTGGCGCGCCTGCTGGGCAAGCCCTACCGCGAGGGTTTCGTCAAGAACCGCTACGTGGGCCGCACCTTCATCATGCCGGGCCAGGCGGTGCGCAAGAAATCCGTGCGCCAGAAGCTCAACCCCATCGCCAGCGAATTCGCCGGTCGCAACGTGCTGCTGGTGGACGACTCCATCGTGCGCGGCACCACCAGCCGCGAGATCGTGCAGATGGCGCGCGACGCCGGGGCGCGCAAGGTCTTCATGGCCAGCGCGGCGCCGCCGGTGCGCTATCCCAACGTGTACGGCATCGACATGCCCACGCGCGAAGAGCTGGTGGCGCATGGTCGCACCGACGATCAGGTGCGCCAGCTGATCGGCGCCGACGCCCTGATCTACCAGGACGTGCAAGCCATGAAGCGGGCGGTGGCGGCGCTCAACCCGGCCGTGCAGGGTTTCGACGCCTCCTGCTTCGACGGCGTCTACGTCACCGGTGACCTCGACGACGCCGACGTCGATCGCCTGAGCCGCCAGCGCCACGGCCAGCCAGTGCCGGCGGTGGCCGCCTGAGAGCTTGTGAATTTTTCAAAACACCGGTCAGCTGATCCATGGGTTGGTGCGTTCTACTGCCATGGGACCTGAATCCAACGAGAACGAGCGCAGCGGCGAGTTGTTCGATGGCTTGC